>Ga0190271_10002731_pt1 | contig 10842 bp, 5 predicted proteins | sample Popmic356T_FD_133747 | JGI IMG/M metagenome (GOLD analysis project Ga0190271, IMG submission 133747) | Populus adjacent soil microbial communities from riparian zone of Weber River, Utah, USA - 356 T | ecosystem: Environmental > Terrestrial > Soil > Riparian zone | place: USA: Utah | collected...
CACGCGGTACGGCCTGGAGATCCTGAAGCCCGCGAGGACGCAGCTCTGACAGGACCCCGGTGACCGTCTCGCGGAGCGAGTCAAGGCTCGCGGCCTTGCCCGCCGTGCGCTTGCGCACCTCCTGGCCCGCCTGGTGCTGGACATCGCCCGCCTCGGCGTCCGGGGCGTCCTCCGCGGGCTCGTCGTCCTTGCCGCCGCCCGTGAGGCGGTCCTTGATCCCGCGGACCTTGCCCGCGCCCCACTCCTTGGCGGCGGTCGCCTTCTCGGTCGCCCAGGCCTTGCCCTTCTCGTACTTGCCCTTGACCCAGCCGATCGCGCCGCCGAACACCTTCTGGAAGCCCTTGACGGCGCCCATCACTACGAAGTCGACGGCCTTCTGGATCGGCTTGCGGACCATCTCGATCCCCTCGCGGATCTTGTCCGAGATGCCGCCGAGGCCGAGCAGGCTGGCGAGGAAGGAGATGGCGAGCGGGAGCGCCTTCGCGAGCGCGCCCTCGACCTTGTCGGCCACGATCCCGATCTGGCCGCGGGCGATCGCGCCGATCGAGTCCAGGATGGAGTTGACGAACTCCATGATCGCCTGTCCCCGCTCGATGATGAACATGACGATGTCGTAGATCGCCTTGCAGGCCTTGATGAACGCGGCCGCGGGGTTGAGCAGTGAGAGCAGCCAGGTGATGCCGCCCTTGATGACGCGCTCGATGATGAAGGTCTTAATGCCGCCCAGCACCATCTCCTGGAAGTCGCCGACCTTGTCCTTGATCCACTCCCATAGGCCGGCGACGCCCTTCGTGGCGAGCGTCTTGAAGACGTCGACGGTCTGCTCCATCTTCTCGACGAGCGGCTCGCCGAGGAGCTTTGCCACCTTGCCGCGGATGTTGCGGTAGGTGAGCCCGAGCACGTCCATCACGAGCTCGAAGATCCCGGCCAGGTCGAACGTCTTCGGCATCTGGATGCCGGCGTCGCCGAGCGCGCCGAACAGCCAGCCCATGAGGCCGTTCTCGAGGTGGGTCGCGATGTTGTCGACGAAGCGCGAGAGGCCGGACTTGACCCCGTCGACGAGCCGGCCGAGGAAGCCGATCGGGTCGGAGATGATGTCCCCGATCACGTCCGCGGCCTTGCTCAGGACTCCCAGCAGCATGTCCTTGAGCTTCAGGATCGTCTTGACGACCCCGACGACGGCGTCGAGCGCCTTCGCGACGAGGCCGCGGTTGGCGGCCTTCATCTCCTCGATGCGCGAGTCGAGCGCGTCGCGCGACTGGACGTACTTCTGGGCGAGGCTGTCGACGAGCGCGTCCTGCTTGTTGTCGACCTCGCTGGAGAGCTGGTCGAACTGGTCGTCGAGCTTGCTCTCGGCGTCCTTGCCGACCTGCTGCAGGTCCGCCGGCAGCTTGGAGACGTAGGTGCGGACGTCGGCGCGGCCCTGGGCGATCCGCAGGCGCGCGCGGTTGAGCTCGCCGCCGACGATGTCGGCGACTTGGCCGATCACCCCGTCCATCGCGCTCAGGTACGCCACGCGGCCGTCGCTGTAGAACGCGTTGACCTCGCTCGGCATGCCGAACAACTTGTCCTTGAGCCAGCGGGCGCCGCCGAAGAAGCCGCTGTAGCGGTCGTCCTTGTAGGCGTCCATCTTCGCGCCCACGTAGTCCTCGAACTGCTTGCGCGCCTGCTCCTCGCCGCTGGTGAAGGCGGAGTCGACCTTGCCGTCGAGTCCGGTGAGGATCTCGGTGGTCTCGGTCTTGGTCTTGTCGTAGATCCCCTGGATGTCGGCGGCCACCTGGGCGCGCTTGGTCTCGTCCTGGCTCTTGGCCTCCCCCTTGTGGCCGACGACCTTGGCCAGCGCCGCGACCTTGCTGCCGTGCATCCCGGCGAGGTCCTTCTCCTCGACCTGCTGGGCCTCGTCGCGTCCCTGCGCGAGGATCTCGCCCTCCTGGGCGCGGTACGCCTCGGGCGCCTTGGCGGAGTGCTCCTTGGCTTCCTGGCGGGCGTCGAGGGCCGTGGTGAAGTCCGGCTCGTTGGACTTGGCGAGCTGCTCCTCGGTGACGCCCTCGCGGTCCATCTCCTGCTCGACCTCGGCCGGGCCGGCGGAGAGATCGGTCTCCTCGTCGGGGCGCGGGCCGGGCATCGCGCCGGTGGCGCCGACGCTCGCGGTCGCGCTGCCGGGCTCCTCGGGCTGGAGCGGGGTCACCTGCTTGGGCGTGGCCTTCGAGGTGTCGGGCGGGGCGTCGGTGGCGGACTTGATGTCCTTCTCCGCGTCCTTCTTGCCGCCCTTCACGAGCGCGCCGACCTCGCCCTTGACCTGCGCGGTCTTGCCGGAGCCCTTGAAGTCGTCGGCCTCCTCGAGGTTCTTGGGCGCGGCGGCATCGATCGCCTTCTGGACCGCGGCGATGAACGCCTTGCGGTCGAAGTTCCCGGGCTGCTGGGCGCCCATCTCCTCGACCTGCGCCCCGGCGGCCTGGCTGGCGACCTCGTTGCCGGGCGGGACGGCCGCGGCCTGTGCCGAGGCGGCACCCGCGGCGGCGGGCTGGTGGGCCTTGGCCTTGCTGCCCGCTGCGCCGGCCTTGCCCTTCATCGACTGGAAGTTCGGATCCTCGGAGGGCTCTCGCTTCGGCGCGGGCGCGGCCGCGCCGGCCGCTGCGCCACCACTGGCGCCACCGCCCGCCGCGGCCTGCTGGGGAGCGGCCGCAGCGCCCGCGGCTCCGGCGGCACCGGCGGCACCGGCGCTCGCTGCGCGGGCACCGGGCGCGGCACCGGACGAGGAAGCCGCGCCGCCGGCGGCCGCGCCCGCGGCGGCAGCACCGGCGGCAGCGGGCCGGGCAGCACCCGCGCCCGCGGCTCCGGCCGCCGCCGCTCCGGCCTGTGCGACGCCCGCACCGATGCCGGCCCCCGCAGCGCCGGCGCCCGCGGCCTGCGCCACGCCCGCGCCGATCGTGCCGGCGGCGGCCCCGATCCCTGCGGCCTGCTCCCCGCCGACGGCCGCGGCGCCACCGGTGGCCGCGACCTCGGCGGCCGTCGACGCGGCGGCGCCTGCGGCACCCGCAGCGGTCGCCTCGGGGCCCGCCTTCTCCTCCTCCCCCGGACCGAACATCCGCTCCGCCTGGCCGCGCTCGGCCACCTCGGCCACGCCCGCGCCGACCCCGCCCGCCAGCTGCGACGCCGCCCCCGCCGCTCCGGCCACGATCCCGCCGATCCCGCCCGGATCCTTCTCCTGCTCGCCCTGCTGGCCGGCGATCATCCCGGCGACGGCGGCGTTGCCGACCAGCCGCTGCAGCGCCATCACGCCCGCCGCGGAGAACGGCCGCGCGGGCATCGCGGCCGGCGCGGCGACCGCGTCCGGAACCGCGGCGACCTCCTGCACCGGCTCGAGCTCGGATTCCCGCGTCGTCTCCACGGGCGAGCTACTCCGGCAGGTCGCCCTCGGTCATGTCGTCGACGGCGGCCAGCCCGGCCAGCGCGTCCATCCCGATGCCCTGGGCCTCGAGCTCCGCCAGTTCCGCCGGGGGCGCCTCTTCGGTCTCGGCCTCGGCGATCTCGGTCCCTTCGGGCTCGGCGGCCTGGCGCGCGAGGCGGGCGACGGCCTGGTTGCCCAGCGCGGACGCCCAATCCAGAGCGCCGGAGCGCGCCGGCTCTGGGGGCGCCGGCTCAGCGGGCCGCGTCTGCCGTTCGGCGTCGCGCTCTCGTGAGAGCTCCATGCTGAAACGAACGTACAGGGGTCGCCCCGGGAAGTCGACGGTCGCGGCGAGGTCTGCCCGCAGGGACGCCCCTTCGGGCCCCGGTGGCTATAGGCGCCGGAGGCCGAGCCGCGCGGTCAGCGTGCGGTTTCCGGCCGGGATCCGGATGCGGACCGTGTAGGCGCCGCGCGCGAGCCGCTTGGACCCGAGCCGCAGCCGGTGGATCGTGCCCGCCCGGGCGGTGCGCACGGGATACCGGCGCACGACCCGTCCGCGGCGCTCCACCTGCGCCTGCACGAGCGTCGTGCTGCGCAGCCGGAACGCGATGTCCACGGCGCGGTTGTCGCGGCCCCCGAACACCGGCCGCTCGAGCTTGAACAGCCGCAGCGCGTCGCAGCGCCCCGCCCGCTCGTAGGCCCGCAGGGTCGTGAATCGCCCTGCTCCGCGACGGACCGCCAGCCGCCGCACGTCGCCCCCGGCCCGCAGCCGCACCACGTAGACCCCGCGGCCGGCGCCGCGCGCCCTCCACACGAAGGAGCGCGAGCGCCCGCGGAAGCGGGCCACGCGCCGGTTGCCGAGGATCGACCGCCCGCGCGACTGCCGGAACACGTCGACGTCGACGCGCGCCGAGCCGGTGCGCCGGAACCCGATCCGCAGCCCGCGGCCGGCCGGGCGCACGCGCACCGAGCGCAGGTTCTGCCCCGCGCAGCGCGCGCCCCCGCCCGCCCGCGTCGGTCTGCTCCCCGCCGCCGGGATCGCACCGGGCTCGAAGGCCTCCGTCAGCACCCGCCCCTCGCTGTCGAGCGGCGCGGAGCGGCCGAGCAGCGCCAGCGCCGTCGGCGCGACGTCGACGTTCTGGGCCTGGCCCGGATTGCGCAGCGTGTCGTCGTAGCGGGCGTCGACGGCGCCGGCCAGCGACTGCTGGCGCACGATCGGCCCGCCGCCGACGACCGCGAACGTGTTGTCGCCGGTCAGCGGCCCGCCGTGGTTGCCGGGCAGCGGGTTGGCGGGATCGGTGAACGCGCCGCCGGCGGTGTGGGTGACGAGCAGGTCGCCGCTGCGCTCGCCGGCGATCCGCCAGCCCGGGTGCACGGCGCCGAGCGTGTGCTCGACCCCGCCGTCGGCCGGGTTCGGCGCGCGGTAGAGCGCCTCGTCGACTTCCGTCTGCCCCATTCCCGGCAGCGTGGGCGCGAGCGCCGCGGCGCGCAGCTTCGCGAGGGTCTGCGGCGCGTCCGCCGCCGCACGGTCGGCGAGGTAGACCATGTCGACGCTGCCGTTCTGGACCACCAGGTAGGCGTCGTCGGGGATCCCCGCGGCCCGGAAACGCTGGGTCAGCGACGTCTTGGTCGCCGTCGAGTCCATCGAGTGGTCGGAGACCACGAACATGACCGTGCGCTGCCACAGCCCGAGCTCGCGCTGCTGGGCCACGAAGCGCTCGAGCTCGCCGTCGGCCTGCGCGATCGCGGTGTCGTAGGCCGGGCCGGTGCCGCTGGCGTGCCCGGCGGAGTCGATCTGCGGCAGGTTCACGAAGGTCAGGTTCGGGCGCTTGGTGGCGCCGTCGGCGCTCACGCCCTCGCGCACCGAGCGCAGCACCTCGTCCATCACGATCCCGTCGCTCGCCGCGTACTGCGTCGCGGGGTTGATCGGCACCGGCTCGCAGTAGGGCGTGTCGTCGCCCGGGTCCTCGCAGGGCGTCCACAGGTAGTCGGCGTCGAAGGCGGGCGCGGCGACCTCGCGGCGCGAGGAGAACAGCCGCGCGAGCTTGGGCTTGCCGAAGATGCCGGCGGAGGTGATCGCGTCGGGCGCCGCCTGCCGGCGCGTGGCGGCGAAGAAGTTCTCGGCCAGCACGCAGCTCGCGGACTGCCCGTCGGTCTCCATCGGCGCGCCGCCCTCGCCGGGGCAGGAGGAGCGCGCGGCGTCGTCGTAGACCGCGAACGCGTTGCCGGGGATGCCGGAGCGGTCGCCGAACGCGCCGGTGGCCATCGCCGTGTGGTTCGGGTTGGTCTCGGCCACCATCACCGAGCGCGACTCCTGGTAGTAGGTCGAGCGCGCCCCGTCGCCCGCCAGCAGTCGGCCGAGGAACGGCGCCTTGCCCTGGTCGACGCGATCGCCGTCGAGGCCGTCGAGCACGAACACGTAGACGAGCGGGCCGCCCGCGTCGGACGGGCCTTGGGCGGCCGCGGGGGACGTGCAGCAGAGCGCGGCCAGCACCCCGGCGAGCAGCGCGCGCCTCACAGCCGCGCCGCCGTCAGCCGGGCGCGCAGCGTGCGCGAGCCGCGCCGCACCGTCAGCTGCACCACGTGGTCGCCGCGCCGCAGCCGCTCGGAGCCGACCCGCAGCCGGTGCGTGACCCCGGCGCCGCGCCGGGCGGTCCCGAGCCGGCGCACCACCTTCCCGCCCCGCCGCACCACGACGGTGACGCGCGCGGCGCGCGTGAGCCGGAACGCGATCCCGAGCGAGCGGTTGCGCCGCCCGCCGAACCCCGGCCGCTCGAGCTTGAACGAGCTCAGCAGCCCGCACGAGACGCGCCGGTAGAACGCCGGCCGGCGGGCGAAGCGCCCGTCGCGGCGCACCAGCGCGACCCGGCGCACGTCGCGCAGCCCGCCGGGCAGCGCCATGACGAAGCGCGCGGAGTAGAGCCCGTCGCTGCCTCGGCGCCCGCGCCACGTCACGGCCTTGCGGCGCCCGCCGAAGTGCGCCACGCGGCGCTCGCCGAGCACGCGGCGCCCGGCGGAGTGCTGGAAGACGTCGACGGTCACGCGCCGGGCCCGCGCGCGGCGGAAGCCGAGCCGCAGTCCGTTCGCGCGCGGGCGCGCGCTGACCGAGCGGAAGCCCGAGGACGGCGCGCAGCTCGCGGCCGGGGCCTCGTCGCAGCGCTCGCGAGGGTCGACGGGCGGCGGCTCCTGGGCGGCGCAGACCGACTGCGCGTGGGCGGACGGGACGAGCAGGAACGTGAGCGCCAGGGCGGCGGGCAGAGTGCGGAACACGGGCTCTGCATCCCCCGCCGCGGAGCTTTCGATGCGTCCTTCACTGAACGTTGACGTATTCCGGCTCGGAAACGGGCACCAGGGAGATCCATGGAGCCGACCCTGGACCGCCGCACGTTTCTCGCCGCCGCCGCGACGGGGGCCGGCGGGCTGCTGCTGCCCGCCCCGCTCGCCGACGCCCGCCGCCGCCGTGCCCGCCGCGCCCGGCTCCCGCTCGCCCGCGAGGTCGCGTTCCCGCAGGGCATCGCCTCCGGCCAGCCGGGCACGAGCGGCATCACGCTGTGGACCAAGGTCCAGGGCCTGGAGCGCGACGCGCGCCTGCAGATCGAGATCTCCCCCGACCCGGACTTCCGCCGCGTGATCTACCGCAAGCCCGCGATCGCGCGTGCGTCCAACGGGTTCGCGATCCACCACCGCGCCCAGCACTCCGTGCTCAAGCCCGGCGAGCGTTACCACTACCGCTTCGTCTCCTGCACGGTCGACGGTCCTGTCGGGCGCTTCACGACCGCGCGCCCGGCCGACTCGCGCGAGCCCGCCCGGATCGGCTTCTTCTCCTGCCAGGACTACGAGTCCGGCTATTACACGCCGCACGCCGCGCTCGCCCAGGAGGACGACCTCGACCTCGTCATCTGCCTCGGCGACTACATCTACGAGAAGCACTACGACGACGCCGCGGTGCGCAAGGACTCCACGGGCGCCAACGGCGACGCCGAGGTGCAGACGCTGCCGGAGTACCGCGACAAGTACGCGCTCTACCACTCCGACGCGAATCTGCGCGCGCTGCGCGCCGCGCATCCGCTGCTGGCGATCTGGGACGACCACGAGGTCGAGGACAACTGGGCGCGCGACATGCCCGGCAGCGCCACCGAGAACCCGCGCGTGCCGTTCCTCGAGCGTCGCGCGGCCGGCTTCCAGGCGTTCTTCGAGCACATGCCGCGACGGCGCACGCCCGGCGACCGCGACCGCATCTACGGCTCCCAGCGGATCGGCGCCAACGCCGAGCTGTTCCTGCTCGACCAGCGCTCCTACCGCGACGACCAGCCCTGCGGCGACCAGCTCTTCGCCCCCTGCACCGACGGCGCGGCGCCCGGCCGCACGCTGCTCGGCGCGGCCCAGAAGCAGTGGCTCCTCGACGCCCTGGGGCGCTCGGGCGCGACCTGGAAGGTCGTCGGCAACCAGGTGATGATCATGTCGCTCGACCTGCCCGCCGGCAACGCGATCAACCCCGACCAGTGGGACGGCTACGCGGCCGAGCGGCGCGAGATCCTCGAGCGGGTGCCGACGGACACCACCTTCGTCACCGGCGACATCCACACGTTCTTCGCCGGCCGCGTGACGCCGAGCGGCCGCCAGGGGCTCGGCCAGCCCGCGCCGGTGGCGACGGAGTTCGTCGGCGGCTCGATCACGTCCAAGGGCGTCGCCGACTCCGCCACCGGCGAGGGCGGGCGCGAGGCCGGCAAGATCCCCGCCGACGCGACGCTGATGGCCAACAACCCGCACTTCACCTACGCCAACCAGAGCTCCAAGGGCTACGCCCTGCTGGAGGCCAAGCCGGACGAGCTGCTCGTGACCTACAAGGGCGTCGGCACCACGCAGACGCCCACCTCGGCCCCGTTCACGCTGGCCCGCTTCCGGGTCCCGCGCGGCGCGGCCGAGGTGGAGAACCTCAGCGTCTAGCGCGCGTACATCGCCTCGATCTCCGACGCGTACTTCTCGCCGATCGGCTTGCGCTTGAGCTTCATCGTCGGGGTCAGCTCGTCGCCGCCGGGCGCCCAGTCGCCCTCGAGGATCGTGAACTTCTTGATCTGCTCAACGCGCGAGAGCTGGTCGTTGGCCTTGTCGACCCCGGCCTGCACGGCGGCGCGGATCGAGTCCTCCTGCGCGAGCTCCTCCAGGCTCTTGCCCTCGAGCCCGTTCTGGCCGGCCCAGGCGGGCGCGAAGTCGGCGTCGAGCACGATCAGCGCCGTGTTGTAGCTGCGCCCGTCGCCGATCGTGCACGCCTGCCCGATCAGCGGGCTGGCGCCCTTGAGCGTCGACTCGATGTTGGCCGGCGACATGTTCTTGCCGGCCGCGGAGATGATCAGCTCCTTCTTGCGGTCGACGATCGAGATGTAGCCGTCCTCGTCGATCGTGGCGATGTCGCCGGTGTGCAGCCAGCCGTCGGCGTCGAGCGCCTCGGAGGTCTTGTCGGGCAGGTTGCGGTAGCCCGTCATCACGACGTCGGAGCGGATCAGCAGCTCGCCGTCCTCGGCCAGCTTGGCCTCCACGCCCGGCGTCGGCGGGCCGACGGTGCCGAGCTTGATCTTCTCGGGCGGGTTGCACGCGCCCGCGCCGCACGTCTCGGACATGCCCCACAGCTCGGCCACCGGCACGCCGATGGCGTGGAAGAACACGAGCACCTCGCGCGGCGTCGGCGCGGCGCCGACGTTGACCGCGGCGATCTGGTCGAAGCCGAGCATCGCGCGGATCTGCGAGAACAGCGCCTCGTCGGCCTGCGCGACGGTGGCCGCGAGATCGTCCGGGACCGGCTCCCCCGCCTGCTCGAGCTCCACCTTGCGCTTGGCGGCGTCGAGCATCGCCATCTTCTGCTCGCCGCCCTCGCCCGTGGCCAGGAAGCCCTCCATGCCGGCCTTCAGCTTCTCCCAGATGCGCGGCACCGCGAAGAACCAGGTCGGCTTGACGGTCGGCAGGAAGCCGACGATGTCGCGCGGGTTGGGGCAGGTCGTGATCGTCATCGCGTAGACGATCGGCAGGTAGTGGTGGGCCATCCGCTCGGCGATGTGGGCGCTCGGCAGCCAGGAGATGACCTTCGAGCCGTCGGGGAAGCGGATCAGCTGCTCGACGCCCTTGGTCGCGGCCATCAGGTTGCGGTGCACGAGCTGGACGCCCTTCGGCGGCCCGGTCGTGCCCGAGGTGTAGATCAGCGTGATCAGGTCGTCGGGCTTCACCGCGCGCCAGGCAGCCTCGATGTCGAGGTCGGACTCGGTCGCCTCGACGTCGGCCCAGCCGAGCGTGTCGTCGCCCTGGGCGCCCTCGAGCAGCACCACGTGCTCGAGGTCGGGCAGTTGCTCGCGGGCGGTGCGGAACTGGTTGAGGAACAGCTCCTCGACGATCGCGACCTTCGCCTGGGCGTCGCCGACCACGTAGGTGATCTGCTCGGGCGAGGAGGTGGCGTAGATCGAGAACGGGGTCGCTCCCAGCGTCATCACCGCGAGGTCGGCGATGTGGAACTCGGGCCGGTTGCCGAGCATCAGGGCCACCGTGTCGCCACGGCGCACCCCCAGCTCGTGCAGCCCGCGCGCGAGCCCGTCGACGCGGTCGCGCAGCTCGCTCCAGGTGAGCGAGATCTCGTCGTCCTTGGTGCGGACGGCGACGCGGTCGGGATGGTCCTCGGCCGTGATCCGGAAGGCTTCGGCGATCGTGGCGGCGCCCACGGCGCGTGAAGAGGCCGCGGCGGCAGTGGTGGCACCCATGGCGGGGAACCTACCTCTCCGGATGAACGCTCGCTAACGAGACGCTCATCTGGAGTGTCAGCGCACGTTGAAGCCCTCGCCCATCAGCCGGCCGATGTCGTTCGTGAAGCCGATCACGAACAGCACCATCACCAGCGCGAAGCCGACGAAGCCCGCCCGCTCCATCACGCTGAACGGGATCGCCTTGCCGCGCACCTTCTCGGCCAGCGCCCAGAAGATGTGCCCGCCGTCGAGCGGCAGGAACGGGAACAGGTTGATGACGCCGAGCGACAGCGAGATGATCGCCAGCAGGAACAGCGCCTGCGTGGTGGAGACCTCGATCGACTGGCGCGTCGTCTCGTAAGAGCCGACGACGCCGGAGATCTCCTTGCGCTTCTCGGCCTGGAAGATCCCCGCGATCGTCGTGATGGTGGCCGACGTGACGTCCCACATCGTCTCCGCGCTCAGCTGCGACGCGCGGCCGGGCCCGGCGGGGTACTCCGTGCCGCCGAAGGTGAAGCCCAGCAGCGGGCGCTTCTGCTCGGCGTTGTAGATCGGGGTGGCGCGCAGGGTCTGCAGCTGCCCGTCGCGGCGGACCTGCAGCGTGACCGGCTCGGTGGCGCGGCAGCCCGGCCCGTCGGTCTCGCACTTGTGGGTGGCGATCTGCTTGGCGATCGAGCTGTTCTGGTCGCGCAGGTTGTCGCCGCTCGGCTTGCGGCCGTCGATCGCGAC
>Ga0190271_10002732_pt1 | contig 10842 bp, 14 predicted proteins | sample Popmic356T_FD_133747 | JGI IMG/M metagenome (GOLD analysis project Ga0190271, IMG submission 133747) | Populus adjacent soil microbial communities from riparian zone of Weber River, Utah, USA - 356 T | ecosystem: Environmental > Terrestrial > Soil > Riparian zone | place: USA: Utah | collected...
CTGGCATATTCACAGCTTCGCTTGGTACTGTCACAGCTACGATTGCTGCTGGAGTAAAGCGTGCAGCTACATTCAACGCGTCGTTGAGTGCTGTGTCTGCTACAATCTCAGCCATTGTTCGGCCAAAGGTTCAAGCCATATTCAGCGCGTCTCTTGGTACATTGACTGCAACAATCACCTCAAAGGTGAAGATTCCTGTTGCGTTCAGCGCGTCATTGGGTACTCTGTCTGCAGCGATCATAGCAAAGGTCAGAGTTCCGGCTGGGTTCAGCGCGTCACTTGGTACACTGACTGCAATAATCACTGCTACGCCAAGACGTCCTGCCATATTCAACGCGTCACTTAGTAGCATCACAGCTTCGATTCAGGCAAAAGTCAGAGTTCCAGCTGGATTTGCTGCATCATTAGATACACTGACTGCATCTATATCTGCAAAGGTCAGAGTTCCAGCTACATTCAACGCGTCATTGGTTGCTGTCTCCGCCAACATCACCACGATCAAGATCTCTGCCATATTTGGTTCAGCTCTTAGTAGTGTGACTGCTACGATCAACGCAGCAGCCAAGCGCCCGGCTACGTTCAACGCGTCGTTGGGTACTTTGATTGCAACGATCAGTGCAAAGGTAAAGATCCCTGTTGGACTCAGCGCAACGTTGGGTATCCTGACTGCAACAATCTCTGGCAAGGTTAAGATCCCTGCCATCTTCAGTGCACTTCTCAGTGGACCGAATGCGTCTATCTCTATGTCAGCCACGGTTCGAGTTGCTACATTCTCGGCTCCTCTGGGTTCTGTTAATGCGACAGTTTCTCCCAAGGTACGGGTTCCCGCCATATTTGTAGCTCCACTAGGGCCAGTCACTGCTACAGCAGGTGTCAAGATCAAGATTCCTGTTGCGTTTAACGCGCCATTGAGTGGTGTCGTTGCCGTTGTCTCACCCAAGGTAAAGATCCCTGCAGTCTTCGAGTCATATTTGGAAAGTCCTACGGCAACGATCACGGCCAAGGCAGTTGTCCCGGCTGTGTTCTTCGCACCATTGGATGGATTGCGTGGAAGAATTCTGAGTGGAATGGAATCCATAGTCTACCTTGGTGACACAGAAGTGATAGCAATCTATGTGGGTGACAAACAAGTACAACTACGAATAGCATGAGAGGAGATGAAGGGATCCAATGAGTAACGCCGTCGTCGTGTACATAGGTAGAACCAATACTCTCCCTGTCTCTATGGGTATGGACGTTTCGAACGATACCATCACCAGTGAGATTCGTGCTATGAAGGATCCAGAGTCTACTCTCATCGCCACTTGGGCTGTAGCTCATGCTACTGATGGTGTTGATGGAGAGTTGATCCTTACTCTGGATGATACTGATGTTGCCGACATTACGAATCAGAGAGGTTACATGGACCTGAAGCGGATCACTGGTGGTGAACCGGTTCCGGTATTCCAAGAACCTCTTGATGTCATATTTAGGAAGTACGTGACTGTGGACTAAGAAAGGAGGAACGGTGGCTAAGAAGGACGAACCGAAGAAGTCTAAGACTCGGCGTCCAGCAACCACACCAGAAGGCCGCGAAAGTCAGCTAGTAAACTACGCTGTTGAGTTGGCTGAGACGCAGCTCAGAGAAGGAACTGCATCGGCTCAGGTTATTAGTCACTACCTCAAGCTTGGTTCAACGCGTGAAACTCTTGAGCAAGAACGATTGAAGAATGAGAACGAATTGCTCAGGGCTAAGGTAGAACAGCTAGCGTCTGGTGCTCGCATCGAGCAGTTGTATGGTGAAGCTTTGGCTGCTATGAAGAGTTATGCTGGGCAGCAGGAGTATGAAGCAGATGACGACTAGATCATATTCTGAACTGGTTCAGTACAACACGTTCGAGGACAGACTCGAGTATCTTACATTGCGTGGAGGAGTCGGAGATTCAATATTCGGTTTCGATCGGTACATCAATCAAGACTTCTATCATTCTGCTCAGTGGAGATCTTCTCGAGAAGAAGCAATTGTTCGGGACAATGGATGTGATCTAGGTGTTCCTGGGTATGATATTCACACAGAGCTTCTAGTTCATCACATGAATCCGGTAAGCGCCGATGACATTGTTCATGGCGAAGAATGGATTCTGGATCCGGAATACCTGATTACAACCACTAAAAGAACACACAACGCTATTCACTATGGCACTGATCTTCGGATTCCCGTGTTGGTAAAGCGGACTCCTGGAGATACAGCTCTGTGGTGAGAAAGGACTGATCATGGCTAACCCTCCCAAGAAGAAGGCTGAGGAAGCAAAAGAGCCAGAGCCCGAAGCAGGTCCAACCGAAATGGTTGAGAATCCTATGGTCGTTGAGACCGAGGACGATCCAAATGCTGAGGTTCCTGAGATTGATAACTCGTTCACACCAGACGCAGTCTATGATCCACATGTGATCGTAGAGACTGAAGATGATCCGGACGCTAAGGTTCCTGAGATCGACAACTCGGTTCCGCCTCCTGAAAAGGAGGAGTGATGAGGTTAACACTTGGTTGGATTCTAGTTATTCTTGCTGTGATCCTTCTTGTCATTGCTGGTGTAGTTGGCTATGACTGGGTGGCTCCTGACAAGCCAGAGGATGCTGAGCAGATGTACAAGGGTCTACTTGCCTTTGGCCTTGTGCTTGGGGTTCTTGGGCTTAAGACCCCATGACTGAAGATATTTCAGGGGACGCAAATACTAAGATCATCTACAAGTCCGCTGTGACTGGTAAAATCGTCTCTAAAGAATTCGCTGATAATCATCCTCGTACTACCTCTTCTATGATGGTTCCAGAGAATGCCAACGTAGAGGATTACGAAGACGAAGGTAATCCTGATATTTCAGAGGATCCATCCGAGGAATCAGAGTCAGAAAGTGAGGAGTAATGGCCGAAGGTTGCCGATACGACAGCGCTGGGCCTTGGCTCGGTGGCCGATCATGCGCAGGTAAGTTCTATTCAGGTACCGAAGCGCTGGCAGAATCAATCAAGCGTAAGTACGGAGGAAGTTATGGCGGATACGCTTGTCGTCAGAATACAGCCGATTCGTCTCAATTGTCCGTCCACGGGACAGGTAGAGCTGTTGACTTCTTTCCACAGTCCAAGTCTGAGGGAGATGCCATTGCCGGTTGGTTGGTTCAAAACCACAAGAAGTTTGGTATCCAACTTGTTATTTGGTACCGACGAGATTGGGACTGCGACTCTGGCTGGACATCTTATGGAGGACCAGTTCCTCATACCGACCACTTACACATTGAGCTTACCATCCCGGCTAGTCGTAACAACACGTCTGCCACTTACCTAGTAGGAGCACTGTTCACTGTGGGACAATACGAAAACATCCAAGGAAACGTCACTCGTCAGGGTCGTATGACTCGTGAGACAGTTGTCACCCAGTCACGTATGACTCGTGAGTTTGTCAGCAATCTATTCCAGAAGGCTGCTCAAGAGGGACGGCAAGTTTCCGCAAGGGAGATTACTCTTATTCGAGAGAAGGTTGAGAGGGAGTCAGATCAGATCATCGCGGCAATTGATGCTTCTGATCCAGATACACCGGTTCCTGAGTCATTGTCGACTCCGGAAGCACAAACGTAAGGAGGTTATAACCGATGGAATCTAGCATCCTGCAAAGCACGAAGAAGGTTCTTGGTATCGATCCAACATATGAGGCTTTTGATCTGGATGTCATTACCCATATTAATACAGCGCTTGCAACTCTTACTCAGATGGCTATCGGGCCGATGGAAGGGTTCATGATTGAGGATGAGAGTGCTACATGGGAAGATTTCATTGGCACTTCCGGTGATCCTGCTATATTTGATCCACGGTTCAATCTGATTCGAACTTACGTTTACCTCAAGGTGAGCGTGTTGTTCGATCCCCCTGTGCTGGGATATTTGATTGATGCTAAGAACAATCAGATCAGGGAACTTGAGTGGAGACTCAATGTTCTAAGAGAAGAGGTCAATCCTCCCGAGAATCTGTATCCGCCAGAGGAGGTGATTGAAGCGTGAGCATTATGTCATTAAAGCATAAAGACATTAGTACTCAGCCGTGGAGTAACTATACTAAAGCTGATTACACACCAGAACAATGGCACAGTGCTTGTCTGATTCATATTCATGATGGACCTCCAACATCGAAGAGTCAATGCAAGCTTCCGGTCAAGACTCCATCTGGCACACTCAATCGTAATGGAGTCCATGCTGCCGCTGCTGCTTTAGCTGGAGCTAGAGGTGGTGTCAACGCGCCATCAGAAGAAAAGGCTAAAGCAGCTAGGGCTTTGGTTCGATATTACAGGGAGTTGGGTGACCAAGCGCCAGCTTCCCTTCTCAAGCATGCTTTGAACGATGAGTTTGATTTTCTAGAACACTACGGTGTCAAAGGAATGCATTGGGGTATTCGTAGAGATGTAGATGGTGAAAGAACCCCGATGTCTCCAAGAACAAAGGCTACTATTAAGAAAGTTGCTATTGGAGTCGGTTTTGCAGCTGTAACTGCTGTTGGTGCTGTTGCCGCGGCTAAAGTTATTGCAACACGTGGGCCTACTGCTTTGTCTGCTGTTAGAGATAACTCAGCAGCATTGAGATTAGCTCAGCAAAGAGTAGCCACAATGATGAATTCGTCCAGAGCAGTTGATGCTCATCTAGCAAGAAGTCATCCGGATGCTGTGCTAAAGATGGCTCAGCAAAGAGCAGCCAACCTTTCCCGATAGCATGGAGATGATACTGTGAGTGACACGTCAACTGACAATGGAATCGATTTCCTAGAACACTATGGTGTCCTCGGCATGCATTGGGGGATTCGTAAGGCAGATCCGAATCTGTCCAGGTCTAGGCAAGCCATCATCGAACGAAACAAGAACCAGGCACTGGTTGTTAAGACTGCTAGATCAGGAGAAGGGTATAGGGCAGCCGCAGCTATTGGTCGTGCTTTTGTCGGGCGAGAACGACAGCAAAAGAATTGGAACACGACCTTAACTCGACTCAATCAGCAGAATCAGAGACTACGTAGTGGTAACTTGTTTATCCGTGATAGGATTGACTTGACATTGAATACAAGTCTCTTGAACAGGTATGTTTCAGCTACAGCTTATAGGAAGCCAAACAAGCCCGGGAGGTGACACCATGGTTGATGATTCATCCGATATTGGAGAAGAATTCCTAGAACACTACGGTGTCAAAGGAATGCATTGGGGCATCACTCGCGATCCACAAACTGGTGTCCGTCCCATTGCAAAGTCTCTTGACGAAAGTCGGTTTGGCTCCGCGGCAAAGAAGAATACTCAGCGGTACATGGACAAGCAGGACGCCAAAGCTGATAAGAAGTTTACCAAGAAAGCAATTACGGCAAGAGGGTATGCTCAAGACTACAATGTCATGGCTGATAAGATGAACTCTACGGAGATCGATCGAATCAACAACGATCCCAGGTTCAAGGGTCATGACATGAGAGCTCCCAGTTCTGTTCGAGACGATTATTACAATGAGTATTCCAGGACAGCTACTCGTATTCTGAATCAAGCATCTGCTGATCGACTTGGTTCGCAAGATCGTACTGGGAATTTGCGAGTTGAGTGGAGGTATGATATTGCTAGAGACGAAATGCCGACAATTTGGGTTGTAGACAAACGAATCACGCGTCCAGTTTTACAGCATGCTGGTGTAGTTCCAGGAATGGAGTGTAAGCTTCAAATCACTTGGACGAAGGATGGTCATATTGCCAAGATCACAGTTCCTGCTAAGTCTCTTGCTCAGTCAACTGAAGATGGTGAAGATTTCGTAGAGCATTACGGCGTCAAGGGTATGCATTGGGGTATTCGTAAGAGTCGGGAAAATGTCAGTGATCTGTCTGATGACGAATTGCGGAAGCGTGTTGATCGTCTTCGTCTTGAGCAATCATACACATCGATCAAGAATGGCCCGGCAAAGGCAAGTGGTTTAGATTTCGTAAGGAAGCATCTTGGCACTATTGCGGCTATAACTGGTTCAGTAGTTACTCTTGCTGGTGCTACTGGTAAAGGTCGTGCATATGTTCATGCTCTTCAAGCATTGGAAAAGGCTAGGCTGGAGAAATTGGCTGGCAAATAGATAAGGAGGTAGCATGGGATTATCTAATACGGCTACTCCTGTATATTACGAAGAGTTCAGGGATCAGGTTCTCAGTGGTGAGATGGTTGTCAATCGAGAAGTCTCTATGGAGATGAATCGAATTGATGAACTAATTGAGAATCCGAACATCTACTATGATGATCAGGCAATTGACGGTTTCATCAAGTACTGTGAGTATGAGCTTACTCTAACTGATGGTGCTGATCTACATCTGTTGGATTCGTTCAAGTTGTGGGCAGAACAGATATTTGGTTGGTACTACTTCGTAGAAAGAAGCATCTATCAGCCAGCAATTGATGGTGTCGAAGGTGGTTATGTCAAGAAGCTCATCAAGAAACGCCTCATCACGAAACAGTACATCATCTTGGCGCGTGGCGGAGCGAAGTCCATGTACGCCTATTGCATTCAAGCCTACTTCCTGAATGTAGACACCACCACGACACATCAGATTGCCACTGCTCCTACCATGAAGCAAGCTGATGAGACCATGTCCCCATTCAGGACAGCTATCACTCGGTCAAGAGGTCCCTTATTCAAGTTCCTTACCGAGGGGTCATTGCAGAACACCACTGGCTCTAGAGCTCAACGCGTCAAACTTGCTTCGACCAAGAAGGGCATAGAGAACTTACTCACTGGTTCTCTGCTTGAAGTACGGCCAATGTCCATCAATAAGCTACAAGGTCTCCGACCAAAGATTGCCACAGTGGATGAATGGTTATCTGGTGACATCAGAGAGGATGTTGTTGGAGCTATTGAGCAGGGTGCCTCGAAGCTTGAGGACTATTTGATCCTTGCTATCAGTTCTGAAGGAACTGTTCGGAATGGTTCTGGGGATACAATCAAAATGGAACTTGCTTCTATACTCAAAGGCGAGTATCAAGCTCCACATGTTTCTATCTGGCACTATAAGCTCGACGATCTCGAGGAGGTAGGCGATCCAGCCACATGGATTAAGGCTAATCCCAATCTCGGAAAGACTGTTACCTATGATGTTTATCATCTGGATGTAGAACGAGCAGCAAAAGCTCCTGCATCGCGTAATGACATCCTGGCAAAGCGGTTTGGCATTCCGATGGAAGGGTATACGTACTTCTTTACTTATGAAGAGACCTTACCGCATCGAGCAAGGGAGTTCTGGGGAGTTCCATGTGCTTTGGGAGCAGACTTGTCCCAAGGTGATGACTTCTGTGCCTTCACCTTTTTGTTTCCGTTGTCAAACGGGTCGTTCGGGGTCAAGACACGTAGCTACATAACGTCATTGACGTTGATGAAGCTTCCGGGAGCTATGCGAGCTAAGTACGAAGAGTTCATTGGTGAAGGAAGCCTTCACGTTTTAGAGGGAACTGTTCTTGACATGATGGAGGTCTATGATGACCTTGATGCGTTCATCATTCAATCGGAGTATGATGTACGTTGCCTAGGGTTTGACCCCTATAATGCCAAAGAGTTTGTTACTCGTTGGGAACTTGAGAATGGACCTTTCGGAATTGAGAAGGTGATTCAGGGAGCTAAGACAGAATCAGTTCCTCTGGGAGAATTGAAGATCTTGAGTGAAGAGCGAGCGTTGATCTTCGATCAGGATTTGATGTCGTTTGCTATGGGGAATGCTGTTACTCTCGAAGATACCAATGGAAACCGTAAGCTGTTGAAGAAGAGACAAGAGGAGAAGATTGATAATGTCTCTGCTATGATGGATGCTTACGTAGCGTACAAGGCTAACAAGGAATCGTTCGAGTGATGTGTGTCTATATTTCTACGCCAGAAAAGAGGTGAGTCGTCTTGGCAGTCCTAGACCGTTTTAAGAGAGTATGGAACGCGTTCAGGTCAAGTGAGGATATTCCGCAAGAAGCCCTTGGGTATGGTCCGAGTACTGGGTTTCGTCCTCAAACTACTAGGTATCGTACCGGTAACGAAAGGACTATTGTAACTTCAGTCTACACAAGGCTTGGGATTGATGTTGCCGGTATCGATTTCAGGCACATTCAATTAGATGATCAGGACCGATATTTAGAAGAGATAGATAGCGGACTAAACATGTGCTTCAATCTTGAAGCCAACCTCGATCAAGGTCCTCGAGCGTTCCGGCAGGACGTTGCTCAGACACTCTTCGACAAAGGTGTTGCTGCTGTAGTTCCTGTAGACACAAGTGATGATCCAACAGAGATCGGGACATTTGATATTTACACTTTACGCGTTGGCCACATCACTGCGTGGTATCCACATCATGTTCGTGTGGATCTGTACAATGAGAACACTGGTCGTCGTCAGGAGATTACTCTAGAGAAGCGTGTTGTAGCGATCATTGAGAATCCGCTATATTCTGTCATGAACGAACCTAACTCAACTCTTCAACGATTGATCCGGAAGCTCGGTCTTCTGGACAACATTGATGAGACATCAGCAGGTAGATTGGATTTAATCATCCAGCTTCCTTATGTGATCAAGAGTGAAGCTCGAAAGCAACAGGCAGAAAGTCGGAGGAAGGAGATCGAATTCCAGCTGAAGAGTAGTCAGTACGGCATAGCGTATGCAGATGGTACTGAGAAGATTACACAGCTAAACCGACCTGCCGACAATCAGCTTCTCAAGCAAGTTGAGTACTTGACTACAATGCTGTATCAACAGCTTGGTATCACTCCTGCAGTTATGGATGGTACAGCTGATGAAGCTGCAATGTTGAACTACTTCAATCGAACTATTGAGCCTATTCTTGATGCCATCAAGGAAGCAATGGAACGATCATTCATTGGTCCTGTTGGAGTTAAGAAGGGTCAACGTATTCGATACTTCAAGGATCCGTTCAACTTGGTTCCGGTTAGTGAGCTGGCAGTGATTGCTGATAAGTTCTCCAGGAACGAGATCTTAACTCCTAACGAAATTCGTGGATACATGGGGATTCCTCCCAACGAAGATCCTAAGGCTGATCTCTTGATGAATAGCAACATGCCACAGGCACTTGAGACCGGGCTGGAACCAGAAGAGGAAGATGATGATCTTCTTCAGTCTGCTTTTGATGAGATTGACATGACTCTTGACGAAGTGTTCAAGGAGGTAGGGGGTGAGATGAACAATGGTAGCGGTTGATGACATCATTCTCACTCATGCCAGAACTCCATATGATCCAGTTAAGAGACGTGAGTACTACCTTCGAACTCGTCAACTTAAGGGTCGTAAGGTTGGTACTACCATACCTGTTGCGGGTCGTAAATCAGGATCGGTCAAGTCATCCCCTAAAGGAGATCCTCGCAAAGCACAGAAGCTACGCCGTGCAAAGCGACAACGCGAAATTGAAGCCAAGGTCAATGCCCTTAGAAAGCGACTCTTCGAGCTTCGTGAAATACTGCACACGTTAGTTAACCAAGCAAAAATTCGTAGCGGTGTTAAACCAACAGTCAAAGCTCCAACAAAGAAGCGTGAGACTGCCGGTTCGAAAAGGCAAACCACAGCCACGAAGAAACAAACGTCTACACAAAAGCGAGAAGCAGCTAAACGATCTAAAGAGTACTATGAGAAGAATGTTAAGGGAAAACCTGTAAAGGTAAAACCTGATGTTGAAGTGGTTCTTCTCAAGAGTGCTATTAGAGATGTTGAAAAGAAGATCGAGAAAGCTAGATCAGACATAGAAGCTTCTATTGCTCGTGCTCGGCAAAAAGCAGTCCGAACGAAACCGGCAGTTAAGAGCCGACAAACTTCTAAGAAAGGAAGCGATCAAAATGGAAGCTGATTTTAGCGGCTACGCTACCAAGGTTGGACTAAAGTGCTCTGATGGTCGTACCATCATGCCCGATGCCTTCAAGCATCAGGACAAGGCACAGGTTCCCCTTGTGTGGCAGCATGGCCATAAGGACCCGGAGAATGTGCTTGGTCACGTGATCTTGGAGAATCGCAACGATGGTGTTTACTGCCGTGCGTACTTCAATAATACACAGAAGGCCACACATGCGAAGTCACTAGTCGAGCATGAAGACATCAACTCTCTGTCCATTTGGGCAAACCAGTTGATCGAGCGTTCGAAGCGTGTAATTCACGGAGCTATTCGAGAGGTCAGTCTGGTACTTTCTGGTGCCAATCCAGGTGCTCTCATCGACAATGTCACGATTCGACATTCTGACGGTGAAGAGGATGTTCTCGAAGATGAGGTCATCATCTACACTGGCGAGACTATCGTCCACTCCGAAGAAGATGAAGAGATTGTCGAAGATCCTATCGAAGAGCCCATCGAGGAGACTAAGGAAGAGCCCATGGCTGAGATGACACACGCCGATGATGGCGAAGAGACGGTTCAGGATGTCTATGACTCCATGGATCAGAAGCAGAAGGATGTCCTGCATTTCATGGTCGGCGAAGCAATTGCTGCTACCAAGGACGAAGAGACACAATCCAATACTGACAACGCCGAGCATGGCAACGACAAGGAAGGAAGTGACATGTCCCGTAATGTCTTCGAGGATAAGGAAGCGGGCAAGCCCGATCTCCACATTCTGAGCCATGGTGACGTTGAGGAGATTGTGACTGACGCCGTCAAGACTGGTTCTCTCAGGGAGGCTGTTGATAACTATGCTCTTTCGCATGGCATCGACGACATTGATACTCTGTTCCCTGAAGCCATGCTGGTGGGCAATACCCCGGAGTACCTTCAGCGCAGGACTGAGTGGGTAGGTAAGGTTCTTGGTTCAGTTCGAAAGAGCCCGTTCTCCAGGATCAAGACTCTCTCTGCTGA
>Ga0190271_10002733_pt1 | contig 10842 bp, 14 predicted proteins | sample Popmic356T_FD_133747 | JGI IMG/M metagenome (GOLD analysis project Ga0190271, IMG submission 133747) | Populus adjacent soil microbial communities from riparian zone of Weber River, Utah, USA - 356 T | ecosystem: Environmental > Terrestrial > Soil > Riparian zone | place: USA: Utah | collected...
CGTTCCAAGCCGTCATCATCGAGCCGAGCTGGACGCGCTTCACGGCACCGGCGCGGGTCGTGACGACGACCTCGGTGCCTGCGTGCTTCGTCGCTTCGTTCAGGTTGCCTGCGGCCTTGACGCCCCAGGTGCCGTCGTCGAGCTTCTGGTAGGAGAACCGTGTCATCTCGTCTTGCCTCTCTCTCGATCCCCGCTGACTGTGCGGGGCTGCGCCCAGCCTACCACCACGATTGTCTAGTGTCAAGGGCCGAAGTTCGACGTCGATCGTCGGGGCTCGTCGCTCGCGTAGAACGCTCACGCGTGAGAGCGCCCTGTGACAGGCGAGCTGGCACGGGCGGCGCGCAGACTGCTCGCAGGATGAGCCTTGACACTAGACAAGCGCGGTGGTAGCGTTCGCTTCGAACTCGTCGAAGTCACGACGAGCGCAGCAGAGAGAGAGACGAGAGAGATGACCGAGAAGACGTGCCGCACCTGCGGAGTTCTGAAGCCCTTCGACCAGTTCACGCTGAAGTCGAGCAGCGCCGACGGGCACGCCCCGTACTGCCGCGACTGCTCCAAGCTGCGCCGTCAGCAGCGTCGGGCGACGCGCCCCGCGCGTAGCGCTAGCGTCGCGATCGTTCCGCAGAGCGCGGGCCCGACGACGACTGCCGTCGACGACTTCATCGTGCCGCGCGACGTCACCGCGACGTGGGCCGCGGTGCAGATGATCGCGAAGGACGGGGACCTCGCGCCGAATATGCTGTTCATCGGCCCGTCCGGGTCGGGCAAGACGGAGTGCGCGAAGCAGCTTGCGCGCCTGAGCGGGCTGCCGTTCTTCCAGGTCGACGCCCCCGCGATGACCGACCCGGAGGCCTGGTTCGGCACTCGCGAAGTCGTCGTCAAGGACGGCGCGCCGATGACGGTCTTCTCGGAGAGCGTCTTCGTGCAGGCGCTCCAGCAGCCCTGCGTCCTGCTGATCGACGAGGGCAACCGCGCCCCCGATCGCATCCGCAACATTCTCCTCGGCGTCTTCGACGACTCGCGCGCCGTGACGAACCCGCTCACGGGCCAGCGCATCGAGCGCCACCCGCTCTGCTTCGTCGTCATGACGGGCAACGTCGGGCTGGCCTTCACGGGCACGTACGCCGTCGACGTCGCCTTCACGACGCGGATGCTGACGAGCCACTTCGACTACCTCCCGGTCGACGCGGAGACGAAGCTCGCCGTGCGGCGCACCGGGGCGAGCCAGGAGCACGCCTCGATGTTCGTCCGCTTCGCGAACGAGTCGCGAGCAGTCGCCCGCACCGACCCCGACTTCCCGCCGATCTCCACCCGCGAGGTGCTCACCGCTTGCAAGCTGACGGCCCGGGGCCTCGACGTCACGATCGCCGCACGTCAGGCGATGATCTCCGCGGCGAGCGACGAGGGCGGAGCGCTCTCGATCCGCGCGAAGCTGGAGATGATCTGGACGGGCATCGTGCCCGCCGATCCGGCCTAGGTTCACCCTTGACACTAGACAGTGGCTGGCGTCAGACTGACGCCAGTCACCCCCGCATGAGAGAGAGAGACGACGAGATGACGCAGAACGAGTGGTGGAAGCGCAGCGAGCAGCCCGACGACGATGGCGCCGTCATGCAGCGCGGCTGGCTCGACGACTTCGACTTCGACGAGTACGACGCAGACGACGATAGCGTCGGCGACCTCTGGGGCCGCTACGCCTCGAAGAACGCGAGCCGCGACGGGGACAAGGCCCTGCTGATCGCCGAGACGCTGCGAGTCGTTCAGGGCTTCGTCGACGCGTTCGCGTCGGGCGACACCAAGTCGTACCGCGTGACGTTCGACGAGAGCGTGAAGACTGCGGGCACCGACTTCCGCGCGAAGAACATCGTCATCTCGCACGCCCCGCTGTTCGACTCGACGATCACCCCCGCCGAGGCGCAGACGATCCTCACCGCGATGGCCGCCCACGAGAGCAGCCACGTGCGCTACGACCGCAACCTCTCCAAGGCCGTCGAGCGCGCCTTCCCCGGCAACCCCGTCGCCGCCCGCCTGAACAACGTCATCTCCGACGTTCGCATCGAGCGCCGGTACTCCGACGAGTTCCCCGGCTACCGTCACGTCTTCGCCCCCGCGATCGAGTACGTCGCGAAGTCGCAGCTCCGCGAGGCGGGCCTGAGCATCTTCTCCGCGAAGCGTCTCGACGAGGTCGGCTTCGTCTCCGGGTCGCTGCGCTACGCAGCGTTCGTCGACTGGACCGGCCGCACGAGCGACCGCGACTGGTGGCAGGCCTGGGGCGCGAAGTACACGACGAACGATCGCACCGACGAGCGCGTGCAGGCGATCGCCGAGGGCCTCGCGAAGCTCGCCGAGGCGCACGTCGAAGACGAGCCCGAGCAGGACGACGACGAAGACGCCGACGCCCCTGACGCGAGCGACGAGCAGGACGAGCAGTCCCCCGTCAGCGAGCAGCCGCAGAGCGGCAGCAGCGACGAGGCGGGCGAGCAGCAGAGCGCCCCGCAGAGCGCGGACGCTGACGACTCGCAGAGCGCGGGCGAGAGCGAGACGCAGAGCGACGACGACGAGAGCGCTGACACCGGTTCTAGCGCGTCAGAGAGCGACGAGAGCGAAGCTGCCGACGAGACTGACGACGCCTCGGGCGCGCCGGGCGACTCTGCGAGCGACGACGAGAGCGCGAGCGACGTCACGACGGGCACCGACAACGGCGGCGAGTACACCCTCCCGGAGTGCTTCGCTGACGCGATCGAGCACGCCGCCGAGGCGAACGACGACGCAGCCACCGACGTCGACTCCGACGCCGCGCAGCAGATGGCCGAAGCGGCGAAGGCGATCGTCGAAGTCAACGGCGAGCGGGGCGAGGTCTACTGGGCCCCCGGCGGCATCGCGCACAGCCGCGTCGACGTCACGACTGACGGCACCGCGAGCGCGTCGATCCGCGCCGCGTTCGCCCGCAGCCGAACGGGCAAGACGGAGAACGAGCGCGACCTGAAGTCGGGCCTCATCGACAACCGCTCGCTGACGCGCGTCGCGTCGAACGACTTCCGCTTCTTCCACAAGCAGACTGCGCCGGGCGAGGGCAAGTACAACGTCTGGCTTCTCGTCGACTGCTCGTCCTCGATGCGGGGCTACCCGATCCAGGCAGCAGCGGCGCTCGCGAAGACGCTCGCCGAGTCGACTCGCAGCATCCCCGCTATGCGCCTCTCGATCTGGGGCTGGACGACTTCGTTCAAGCTGTCGGCAGGCTTCGGCGCCGTGCGCGTCTGGACCCAGGGCGATCCGATCGCCAACGTCGGGTACCTGCCGCGAGTGCCGATGGGCTACACCCCCGACCGCGAGACGCTGACGTGGGCCATCGACGCGATCGCGAAGAACTCGCGCCCCGACGAGCAGCCCGTCATCCTCATGGCGAGCGACGGCAACGGCAGCCACCGGGGTCCCGAACTCGTCGCCCGGGCACGACGCCAGGGCGTGCAGGTCATCTCCGTCGCCGTCGGCGGGGGCATCTCCGAGAAGACGCAGGCCGAGAAGTTCGGGCGGAAGGGCTACGTCAAGTGGCCCGGCTCGATCCGCGCTCTCGCCCAGCCCCTCGGCAAGCTTCTCGCCCGAGTCGTCTCGGGCGAGCGCCTCACCTAGCAGCAGAGACGAAGGGAGCAGAGACGATGACGAAGCAGAACGCGACGCCGCCGACGTGCGGCGTCGCTGACGCGGCGAGGCTGCTCGGGTGCAGTCGCAGCGCGATCCGCAAGGCGATCGCCCGGGGCGTACTGCCCGCGACGCTGACGCCGGGGCAGCGACGGGGCAACGAGTACCGCATCCTCGTCCGCGACGTGCGGGCGTACGGGCGGAAGCACCAGCGCCCCCGCAAGGCGGTGCAGTCGTGACGCCGGGGGACGCGATGGCGCAGGCGATGAGGGAGCACGAGATCAAGGACCACGGCGTCGTCGATCCCGAGGAGCTCCCGGTCGACTGCCTCCGCAGCGTCGCGGCCATCTACGACGAGATCGTCGCCTCAGGGCAGACGAAGCACGTCCACCGCTTCCGCTGTCTCGACCCCGATCGACGCGACCCGGAGTGCGACGCCTCGTCGCTGCTCGCGACGCTCGCCGTCGAGATGGGCCCGACGTTCGGCACCGACGAGCAGGGGCCGGGACGATGATCCGCGCGGCGCGCTGCGTCGACTGTGACGGGCGTCTCGACTTCAGGCCCCCGGCGACGTGGGCTCACGTCGAGCCGGGCAAGGACCACGCGCCGATGCCCGAGGCCACCGGCCGCGATCTGCCCGAGCTGGCAGACGACGACTGGCAGCTCCCCGTCGTGACGGAGAGCGAGAACCGCGCCCTGTGGGGCGACCGATGATCGACTTCGACGGGCAGGAGGACACGTGAGCAGAGCGAAGCAGTCGAAGGCGATCCTCGACCTGACGCCCGAGTGGTTCGCGGCGCGACGTCTGGGCATCACCAGCACGGACGTCGTGGCGATCCTCGGCCTGTCGAGGTACAAGTCGGAGGGCGACGTCGCGAGGGACAAGCTGGGCACGGTGCCCGACGACTTCATCGCCGACGACGCCAGCGCTCGACGCATGAGGATCGGCACCGCTGTTCAGGACGTCGTGCGAGCCGAGGAGGAGATCGAGCACGGGGTGAAGCTGCGGCGCGTGCGGCGACTCGTGACGTCGGCGCTGCACCCCTGGGCCATAACGTCGCTGGACTACGAGCGCGTCGGAGAGCGGACGATCGTCGAGGTGAAGTCGTCGAGCAGCAGGGAGTGGGACGACGGACTCCCGGAGCGAGTCGAGGCGCAGGTGCGCTGGCAGATGGGCGTCGCGGACTACCCGCGAGCGCACGTCGCAGCGCTGCGCTACGGCAACCAGCTCGCCTGCTTCGACGTCGAGCACGACGAGACGATCTGGGCCAACCTGCTGCTCGTCGCAGAGAACTTCCGCGAGCGGCTGGCGGCCGGGGGTCCGTTCGACGAGACGAAGCAGAGCGCCCGCCGGGCGTGGCCGTTCAGCGACGGCACGACGCTGCCCGCTGACGACGATCTCATCGAGGCCGTGCGCGACCTGCTTCAGGTGCGCGAGGCGGTCAAGGCGTACGAGGATCGCGAGGACAAGCTGGTCGCCGCGATCACCACGAAGATGGGCCCGGCCGAGGAACTCGTCGGGGTACCCGGGGTGCGCGTAACATGGCGCCGAGCAGCAGACTCGACGCAGACGGAGTGGAAGCTGATAGCGGAGGGACTTCTGGCCAAGCTGACAGACGACGAGCGGGAGGCGCTCGTCTCGATCCAGACGTCGACCCGACCAGGGTCGCGCAGGTTCATCGTGAAGGAGACACAGAGGTGACCACACGACGCAGCAGGGCAGCGCAGACGCCGACCGAGTCGGCGCTGGTGCCCATCACCCCGGAGGGCGACGAGCGACGTAACGCGCTGATCCGCGCCGTCGGCTTCGACCAGTTGTCCGAGGCGCAGCGGGAGCTGGCCCTCGCCATCGCGCAGCGCTACGAACTCGACCCGATGCTGAAGCATCTCGTCATGGTCGACGGCCGACCGTACATCACCCGTGACGGGCTGCTCCACGTCGCGCATCGGTCGAACGACTTCGACGGCATCGAGGTCACGGACCCCGTGCTCGACGAGTCGCCCGGCGTGGGCGGCAAGCGCTACTGGCGGGCACGCGCCTCCGTCTGGCGCAAGTCGTTCTCCCGGCCGTTCATCTACCCCGGGCGCTACCCGGTGGACGGCAAGAACGCGCGGTTCGCCGAGGAGATGGCGATAAAGGTCGCCGAGGTCATGACGCTCCGACGCGCCTTCGACGTCAGCGCCCCGACGATCGAGGAGCGGTGGGACGAGGATCATGCGGAGCTCCCAGACGCCCCGGCGGAGCCGACGAGTCTCGCCGAGCGCGTCGCTCTGAAGGCCGCAGAGATCGTCGAGGCCCCGGAGATCGAGCCCGAGAGTGCACCCGCTGAAGGGGCAACCGGGGTAGAACGGACGCAGAGCGTCGACGAGGACGAGGATGAAGTCGTCGTCACCGACGAAGCGACCGAGGCAAGCGCCCCGGCTGCTGACGTCGAGACACCGGACGAGCAGCCGAAGGGCAAGCCGTCGTACGGGCTCGACAAGCCGAAGGAGATCATTCCCCCGCAGCCCCGCCCGACGAAGGCAGCAGCAGCGAAGGAGCAGAGCGTCGACGAGGCCCTGGAGTCGACCGGGGGCTTCACCGCTCCGTCGACGGGCTTCGGCCTCTCGCCGCTGCGCCCCGACGAGGAGCCAGCGTCACCCGCAGCGATCGAGGCCTTCGGTATGTGGGCCACCGGACGCGACCCGGAGCTGATCCGGGGCACCGCGCGTCAGATGTTCCCCGACGTTCGACAGTTCGCCGATCTGACCATGAGCCAGCTCGGCGCGCTGACGAAGGCGATCGAGCAGGCGGAGCGAGCAGTCGTCGTCGAGCCGACGACGAGCGAGCCCGTCGAGGCAGCAGCGCTGTCGCAGGACGAGCGCGACGCGATCGCGTCAGGGGCGGGGCTCGTCGACGCCAGCTCACACGTCGCAGAACGGACGCAGAGCGCCGACGCGCCCGCGGGTGACGCTCGACGCGACCCGCTCGCGAAGCCGACGCTATGCGGCGAGCAGTCGCCGTGGACCGAGGGTGCGACGTGCACCATGGACGCAGGGCACAAGGGCACGCACCGCGCGGGCCTGAAGGAGGCTTGGTGAGATGACGACAGACGCGACGATGCCCGAGGGCAAGTGGCAGTTCGACGGCGCGGTGACAGACGCCTTCGACGATATGCTGGCCCGCTCGATCCCGGCCTACAACACCATGCGCGAACTCACCGCGCGACTGGCGGAGCGCTTCGTCGTCGACGGCACGGACGTCGTTGACCTGGGATGCTCGCGCGGTGCGGCAGTCGAGCCGCTGGTCCTCGACCATCGACTGGTGAACACGTTCCACCTCGTCGACGTCGCGCCCCCGATGCTCGACGCCGCGCGTCAGCGCTTCCGCAACGAGGTGCAGACGGGGCAGGTGCAGGTGAAGTCGCTCGACCTGCGCCACCAGTACCCCGTGCCGACTGACGTGCCGAGCGTCTCCGTGACGCTCGCCGTCCTGACACTACAGTTCACGCCGATCGAGTACCGGCGGCGCATCGTTCAGAACATCTTCGACTCGACGCTGCCCGGCGGGGCGCTGCTGCTCGTCGAGAAGGTCCTCGGCACGTCGGCCAAGCTGCATGACGTCTTCGACGAGGAGTACCTGAACTACAAGCGGTTGCAGCGCTACACCGAGGAGCAGATCACCCGGAAGAAGGCGAGCCTGGAGGGCGTGCTCGTCAGCATGGACGCAGCCGCCAACGAGGCGATGCTGCGCGACGTCGGCTTCCGCACCGTCGACACGTACTACCGGTGGCTGAACTTCGCCGGGTGGATCGCGGTGAAGCGATGACGTTGCCGCTGACACACGCGTCGTTCTTCACGGGCATCGGCGGCTTCGATCTGGGACTGGAGCGGGCAGGGTTCACCACCCTGTCCCACTCCGAGGTCAAGCCGTACTCGTGCGCGGTGCTCGCGACTCGCTGGCCCGACGTCCCGAACCTGGGCGACCTGAACGCCCTCTGCCCTGACGGCGAGGGAGAGCACGACTGCATCATCCCGCGAGCGACGGTCTGGAGCGGCGGCTTCCCGTGCTCCGACTTCTCGACGATGGGCCAACGGAAGGGACTGCTAGGTGGCAACCGATCGAGCCTCGGACTCGTCTTCCTCGACCTTGTTCGACGACACCGACCTCCGTTCTTCGTCCTGGAGAATGTCCCCGGGCTCCTCACTTCTCATGAAGGCCGCGACCTTGGGCAGCTCCTCGGTATCGTGGGGGACCTCGGGTACGGGTGGTCCTTCAGGCTTCTGGACGCGAGAGACTTCGGACTACCCCAGGGTCGACGGCGGCTATTCGTTGTCGCGGCTGCTGATCCGCGGGACGCCGGGGCGGTTCTCGATGACAGCACGGACCGCGGCCTGGATCATACGGCGTTCGCTGCTGCGGGAGGACCCGGTCTGGCCGGAGGTGCTCGACGCGCTGATAGCGACGATCGCGTTGTCCTCGGACCTACCTACGCTCCTGGCCAGCAGCGTCGAAACACCGCCTTCCCCATCACCCCTTCCAACCACCAGTACGTCTTCGACGACCCCGTCCTCGTCGTCAGGCGAGTCGGCTTCTCTGGAGCCTTCGCTCGTCAAGACGGAGCCAGCTACACCGTCATGCCCGGAGCCAACGACTCAGACGCCCAGTACATCTTCGACGAGCCCGTCGACGTCGAGCGAAGCGGGTGGCGACTTGGCGATGTGGGACGAGACGGAGCAGGGGATGGAGCTATCGGAGACGACGGAGATCGACCTCTCCGCGGGCGGGCTGCTGAGGCTGCCCCCGGAGATCGTCGAGAGACTGACGACTGGATCATTCCCGGCAGTTCGCCTGCGGCGTCTGACGCCGACGGAGTGCGAGCGCTTGCAGGGCTTCCCGGACGGCTGGACGATCGCGTCCGACTCGGCGATGAAGACCTGGGGCCGAAGCATCTCGACCTCGCTCGATGGCACGTCGTCGGACGCTCGGTCCCGGTCCCTATCGTCGCATGGATTGGCCTCGGACTGAGGTCCGTCATAGAGGCAAAGGAGAGCAGAGATGGCAACACAGACGGAGCAGGTAGTCGCGCTGCTGAGGTCGCGGGGTGACAAGGGCGTAACGCAGTACGACCTCGGCGACCTGCCGGGGGCGCTGAAGCTGATCGGCACGGCACGACTCGCGTCGAGGATCAACGACGCACGTCAGCAGCGATCGCTCGGGCTGCTGCGCGACGACGAGGAGATCGTCACCGAGCGCGTCAGCGTCAACGGGAAGACGTTCGCCCGCTACGTTCTGCGGAAGCGAGCGACCCCCGGCCTGATCCAGACGTCGCTCGACTGGTGACGAGATGGTCAGAGATGACGCCGAGCTTGGCCCCGTCCGCCACTGTCCGCGGTGCGACGAGGAGTGGCCTGACGACGCGGACTTCTACGCCCGAGGCGACTACGTGTGCATCGCCTGTCGCATCGAGCGACGCATGGAGCGCTGGCGCAAGGCTGCGCGGTCGTATCGCGCCCGTCAGCGGACGATGAGGTCGGCGTGAGCAGTCGAGACGGCTGGGCCCGTGCCGACGTCGACGTGGGCCTCTACGACGATCCCAAGGTGAAGGCGCTCGTCAGGCTTCAGCGCGATCCGCTGAAGACGGCAGCGACGATGACACTCTACCTCGCGACGATCCTCGCCTCGTGGCGTCACGACTCCCGCGTGAAGGTTCTCGACGCCGCGCCGACGTGGTGGCTCGACGTGCCAGACGAGATGATCGTCGACCTGACGAGCGTCGGACTGCTCGACTCGCGCGGGTGCGTGCCGAAGGTCGTACTCGATCGCTGGATGGCGTCGACTCGTGCTCGATCTGAGGGTGCTCGTGCGGCCGCAGACGCACGCTGGAGCGACCGCAATGCGAACGGAATGCGGCCGCATAGCGGGCGCAATGCCAATAGCCTGCCAGCCAGCCAGCCAGCCGGGCGCGCGCGTGCGCGCGAGACGGGGCAAGCCAGAGAGACGAGCGCCCCGCGATCGCTGAAGCAGATACTCGCGGAGACGACGGGCGAGCCGAACATCGTGAAGGAGACGAAGGGATGAACGAGCAGCGCAGTCTGTTCGGTGAACCAGCGAAGACGCATCCTCCGGGGGGCCACTATCGCGGCAAGACGGATCGGCGCTTCCAGGACTACCACTACACGTGGCCTGCCGACTACTGGTACATCGACCTCGACGGGGTGGAGGTCTGTCAGCGCTGCCGCCAACCGCTGATCCTCTACGAGGTGAGTCGTGACGTCGAGAAGCCGACGAGCATCCTCGCGAACATAGGCGAGCGAGCAGCGCTTCACGCCGTCCTCATCATCGTGCCGAACGGCGGAGTCGAGTTCGACGACTCGACGCCAGTACAGTGGGCGTGGATCGTCGAGGACGGGGTGGCCCACCGAGGCATGAGGACCTGGAACAGGGGCACGCTCGGAGACTGGCGCGCCGAGGTCGACTCGGTGCGAGCAGAGCACAAGGAGACGCACCGATGACGCTGTTCAGAGAGACGATCCGCAGATGGCTCGATCGACCGTCGAAGCCAGTCCGACTCGTCGGGGGACCGATGAACGGCTGGGACGTGACGCAGAGCGCTCCCTGTCTCGACGCCGGGTGGTGGTACACGATGCCCGAGACGCTTCACGTCGCGTGGCCCACCTACGGACGGTACGTCAGAGACGCGGGCGACTCGGCACACTGGGTGGCGGCATGATCTGGGTCGTCGGCGAGAAGCAGGGGGCGGGCGGGACTCGTCGTCGACTGGCGGAGCTCCTGGGCGTCGACGTCCCCGACCTGATGGCCGAGGTGCTCTGGCTGAACCTCTGGGAGTACCCGGGCACGAAGACGGAGCGCTACGTCCAGCTCGTCGAGGAGGCGACGCAGCCGGGCGACGTCGTGTGGCTGCTCGGACGTCGGGTGCAGCGCGCCTTCGGTCTACCCCAGGAGCCAGCGCTGACGACGATCGAGCGCTCCGCCGGGTCGACGATGCTCTGCCTTCCGCACCCGTCGGGGCTGAACCGCTGGTGGAACGATCCCGACCACGTCGACGACGCAACGATCGTCCTGCGCGCCCTGTGGGGTCGCCGAAGTGTCTAGGTTCGCGTACGCCGATCCGCCGTACCTCGGGATGGCCGAGAAGTTGTACGGTCACCTTCATCCAGACGCCGCGTACTACGACACCATCGAGGCGCACGTCGCTCTGA
>Ga0190271_10002734_pt1 | contig 10841 bp, 10 predicted proteins | sample Popmic356T_FD_133747 | JGI IMG/M metagenome (GOLD analysis project Ga0190271, IMG submission 133747) | Populus adjacent soil microbial communities from riparian zone of Weber River, Utah, USA - 356 T | ecosystem: Environmental > Terrestrial > Soil > Riparian zone | place: USA: Utah | collected...
CGAAGATATTGACCAGAATGCCCTTCACGGCCGGATCGGCGGTGATGATCTTGAACGCCGCCGTGACCTTCTCCTTCGACGCGCCACCGCCGACATCGAGGAAATTCGCTGGCTCGGCGCCATAGAGCTTGATGATGTCCATGGTCGCCATGGCAAGGCCCGCGCCATTGACCATGCAGCCTATATTGCCGTCGAGCGCGACATAGGCGAGGTCGTATTTCGACGCCTCGATTTCCTTTTCGTCCTCTTCGGTCGTGTCGCGCAGTTCCAGCACGTCGGGGTGACGGAAAAGGGCGTTGTTGTCGAACGACACCTTCGCGTCGAGCACGCGCAGATGGCCGTCCTTCATGACGATCAGCGGATTGACCTCGAGCAGGCTCATGTCTTTCTCGGTGAACGCTTTGTAGAGCGCCGGGAAGACAAACTCGCCATCCTTTGCGGCGGCACCGCTAAGCTTCAGCGCCTCGTTCAGCTTCTTGACGTCGGCTGCGGTCACGCCCTTTTCCGGATCGATCTGAACCGTGATGATCTTTTCCGGCGTGTCATGCGCAACGGCTTCGATATCCATGCCGCCTTCAGTCGACACGACAAAGGCCAGCTGGCCGACCGTGCGATCGACCAGGATCGAGAGATACAGCTCGCGGTCGATGTCGGCGCCATCCTCGATATAGAGGCGGTTGACCTGCTTGCCGGCCGGGCCGGTCTGCTTGGTCACCAGCGTGTTGCCGAACATCTCCTTGACGTTGGCAACGACATCATCGACCGACTTGGCCAGACGCACGCCGCCCTTGGCGTCGGCGCCAAGTTCCTTGAACTTGCCCTTGCCGCGACCGCCGGCATGGATCTGGCTCTTCACCACATAGAGCGGACCCGGCAAGGCTTCGGCTGCCGCCTTGCCTTCGCTCGCCTTCAGCACCGGAACGCCCTCAGCCACCGGAAGTCCGTAGCCCTTCAGCAGCTGCTTGCCCTGATATTCATGGATGTTCATCGTAATCTCCGCTGGCTCGTCGCGCTGGCTTTCAGCCGGCTTACTTCTTCAGGCTCGGCGCAATGTCCATGCAGGCTTCGCAGAGGCCCTGCACCGCGGCGACGGACTTCTCGAACATCGCCTTTTCAGCCTTGTTGAAGTCGAGCTCGAGAATGCGCTCGACGCCGCCGGCGCCGATCACCACCGGTACGCCGACATACATGTCCTTGATCCCGTACTGGCCCGCGAGATGCGCGGCGCACGGCAGCACGCGCTTCTTGTCCTTGAGATAGCTTTCCGCCATCGACACGGCCGAAGCAGCCGGCGCGTAATAGGCCGAGCCCGTCTTCAACAGGCCGACGATCTCGCCACCGCCCTTGCGGGTGCGCTCGACAATAGCGTCCAGCTTTTCCTGGCTGGTCCAGCCCATCTTGATCAGGTCCGGCAGCGGCACGCCGGCCACGGTGGAGTAGCGCACCATCGGCACCATGTCGTCGCCATGGCCGCCCAGCGTCATCGCGCTGACGTCCTCGATCGACACGTTGAACTCGTCGGCGAGGAAATGCCGGAAGCGCGAGGAGTCCAGCACGCCAGCCATGCCCACCACATGTGTCTTCGGCAGGCCGGAGAATTTCTGCAGCGCCCATACCATCGCGTCGAGCGGGTTGGTGATGCAGATCACAAAAGCGTTCGGCGCATATTTCTTGATGCCGGCGCCGACCTGTTCCATCACCTTCAGATTGATGCCGAGAAGGTCGTCGCGGCTCATGCCCGGCTTGCGCGGCACACCGGCGGTCACGATACAGACATCCGAGCCTTCGATACCGGCATAGTCGTTGACGCCCTGGTACTTCGCATCGAAACCTTCCACCGGAGCGGATTGCGCGATGTCGAGGCCTTTGCCCTGGGGCAGGCCTTCCGCAATGTCGAACAGAACCACGTCGCCCAGTTCCTTCAGGCCGATCAGATGGGCGAGCGTGCCGCCGATCATGCCCGAGCCGATGAGCGCTATCTTGTTGCGTGCCATAAGAAGACCATATCCTTGTGAACGATCGGCGCATGCCGAGGAAAGAAATGCCGGAACCGGCGAGAGCCCCCAGAAAACGCCGCAGGCATAGACCCGCAAGCTTCTATTTTCAAACGATTATTTTGACCCCAATAATTTCAATCGTTTAAAGGAAATGGCACTTACGTAAACGTCAAATAAATCGGACAAGGACCAGGGCGCGTCATCAGATTGGCGCCGTCTACTTGCTCTAGCTACGCTTCACCTACTCCGGCGGCGCTACGCTTTAGCGACGAACAGGCACCAGCGGCGAAATTCTCCGTGCGCAGCCAATTGCGAACTCTTCCCTCGCCGCGAAACCACAGATCGCCGCACGATTACCACGTCCGCTTCCACGATCGCTTCCACGCCGTCGACCTAGAGTAGCGGGTTCTGCGGACGCCATCTGGCTCGCCTATCCATGCCGCCCGCAACGTGGCGCTCCACATAGGGAGGCCGGCGGCCGATGGTTCCTGGTCATCGAGGAGGATTCAATGGACATCACACGATCACACAGCTCACCTGTGGAGGACGGCTCGTCGAGCGCGAGCAGATCTTACGCCCTCGGCTATTCCGACGGAGAGTTTCGGCGTCTCGAGATGCAGTCTCAACTCTTCGGCGATCTTACCGAAGACGTGTTGCGCCGTGCGGGCATTGCGCGGGGCATGCGCGTCCTCGATGTGGGTTGCGGCGTTGGCGATGTCTCGCTGATGGCCGCGAAAATGGTCGGCCCGGGCGGCTTCGTGCTTGGCGTCGACCAGTCGCCGGATGCGATCGCGGTTGCGGAGCGGCGGACCGTTGAGGCCGGCATGTGTCATTGGACGCATTTCGCGGCGGCCAGTCTCGACAGTCTAGAGCCGTCCATTCGGTTCGACGCGGTCATCGGCCGGTTGATCCTGATGTATCTGCCCGACCCCGCCGCCACGCTGCGCCGATTGGCATCCTTTGTGATCCGCGGAGGCATCGTTGCGTTTCACGAAATGGCGATGACGCCGACGCGCAGCGTTCCGGATGTTGCGGAGTACGACCTCTGCCGATACCGGATCATCGAGACATTCAAGCGCGCCGGCTTTGAAACCGATATGGCTGGAAAGCTCTATTCCACCTTCCTCAAGGCCGGACTTCCCGCCCCGACAATGATTGCCGCGGGCCGAGTCGAAGGCGGGCCGGAGTCTCCGGCTTACGAATACATCGCCACCACGCTGCGGAGTCTGCTGCCCGTGATGGAACGCACCGGTGTCGCGAAGGCGTCGCAGGTCGACATCGACCATCTTGCCGACCATCTGCGCGAGGCGGTGATCGCCGCCAATGGCTGCATTATTCTGCCGCCGATGATCGGCGCCTGGGCGCGGACCGCATAGTCAAACAGCGGCGGAAGGTCGACGATTCGGTCGACCCTTCCGCCGCCGCGCGTGACTGTATCAGGCGATGGTCTTCGCGAAGGCCACGGCCGTGTCGGACATGCGGTTCGAGAAGCCCCATTCATTGTCGTACCAGGAAAGTACCGACACGAAGTTGCCGTCCATCACCTTGGTCTGGTCGAGGGCCAGGGTCGAGGAATGCGGATCATGGTTGAAGTCGATCGAGACGTTCGGATGATAGGTCACGCCGAGGATGCCCTTCAGCTTGCCCTTGGACGCCGCGATCACCGCATTGTTGATCTCTTCGACGCTCGTGGTCTTCTTGGCGATGAACTTGAAATCGACCAGCGAAACGTTGGGCGTGGGCACGCGAATGGAGATGCCGTCGAGCCTGCCCTTGAGGTCCGGCAGCACGAGCCCGATCGCCTTGGCCGCGCCGGTCGAGGTCGGGATCTGCGACAGGGCCGCCGCACGGGCGCGGTAGAGGTCCTTGTGCATGGTGTCCAGCGTTGGCTGGTCGCCCGTGTAGGAATGGATGGTGGTCATCATTCCCTTCTCGATACCGACGGCTTCATGCAGCACCGCGGCCAGCGGCGCGAGGCAGTTGGTGGTGCACGACGCGTTGGAGATGACAGTGTGATCCTTGGTCAGCTTGTCGTGGTTGATGCCGTAGACCACGGTCAGGTCGGCGCCGTCCGAAGGCGCTGAGACGATAACGCGCTTGGCGCCGGCGGTCAGGTGCGCCGCCGCCTTGTCACGGGCGGTGAAGATGCCGGTGCACTCCATCGCAATGTCGATGTCCAGCTCTTTCCAGGGCAGTTGCGCGGGGTCCTTGACCGCCAGGACCTTGAACTTTTCCTTGCCGATGCTGATCGAGTCGCCATCGACGCCGACCTCATGCGGGAAGCGGCCATGCACGCTGTCGTAGCGCAAAAGATGGGCGTTGGTTTCGACCGGGCCGAGATCGTTGACCGCGACGACGTCGATGTCCTTGCGGCCGGATTCGTAGATGGCGCGGACAACGTTGCGGCCGATGCGGCCAAAGCCATTGATGGCAATTCTTACAGCCATGGATTTCCTCCGTTTAAGTCAGGCGCCTTGGCGCCGATAATCATGCAATGTGAGGCCTGCTTCAATGCGACCGATTGTGCAGCAGCTTTTCGGCCGCTTCCGCCGCCGCCTCGGCGGTTATGCCGAAGTGCTTGTAGAGATCGGCAATCTCGCCGCTGGCGCCAAAACCGTGCATGCCGATGAAGATGCCGTCGAGGCCGATGAAGCGGTCCCAGCCGAGGCGAATGCCGGCCTCGATGGCGATTTTCACTTTGGATTTTCCGAGAATTTCGGCCTTGTAGGCGTCGTCCTGCGCCTCGAACAATTCGAAGCAAGGCACGGACACGACGCGCACGGAGTGCCCGTGCCCGACCAGAAGATTGCGGGCATTGACCGCAATCTCGACCTCTGAGCCCGTGGCGAAGATCGTGACGTCGGCATCTTCCGCCGGCACAAGCGTATAGGCGCCTTTGGCGGAGAGGTTTTCCTCCACATGCTCCGTACGCAGCGTCGGCAGGTTCTGCCGGGTCAGCGCCAGGGTCGACGGCGTCTTCTCCGATTCCAGCGCGACTTGCCAGCACTCCGCCGCTTCGACGGCATCGGCCGGGCGCATAACCAGATGGTTGGGGATCGCGCGCAGCGCCGCGAGATGCTCGACCGGCTGGTGGGTGGGCCCGTCTTCGCCCAGGCCGATGGAGTCGTGCGTCATCACAAAGATCGATCGGATGCCCATCAACGAGGCGAGGCGCATCGACGGCCGCGCATAGTCGGAGAAGCACAAGAAGGTGCCCGAGTACGGGATGACACCGCCATGCAGCGCGAGACCGTTCAGCGCCGCCGCCATGCCATGCTCGCGGATGCCGTAGTGGACATAGCGGTTGCCGTAAGCGCCGGCGCTGATCGCCTTGGTCTGGCTGGTCTTGGTGTTGTTGGAGCCCGTCAGGTCGGCCGAGCCGCCGATCGTTTCCGGCACGACGCCGTTGATGACTTCCAGCGCCATCTCGGACGATTTGCGTGTCGCCACCTTGGGCTTCTCGGCGGAAAGCTTCGCCTTGTAATCGACGATCGCCTGATCCAGATCGCCGGGCAGCTCGCCGCGCATGCGGCGCTCGAACTCGGCGCGCTGGTCGGCGTCGACCTCAGACAGCCGCTTCTCCCACGCCTTGCGGGATTTGGCGGCGTTGAGCCCGGTCAGACGCCATGCATCCAGCACATCGGAAGGCACTTCGAAGGGCGGATACTCCCAGCCGAGCGCCTTGCGGGTCTCGGCGATTTCTTCCTTGCCGAGCGGCGAGCCGTGCACCTTGTTGGTGCCGGACTTTGTCGGTGCGCCGAAGCCGATTGTGGTCTTGGCCGCGATGAAGGTCGGGCGGTCCGAGTTGCGGGCCATTTCAAGCGCGTTGGCAATCGCTTCGGCATCGTGTCCGTCACAGGACAGCGTGTTCCAGCCCGAGGCGGCAAAGCGCGCCACCTGGTCGGTCGAGTCCGACAGCGAGATATTGCCGTCGATGGAGATATTGTTGTTGTCCCAGATGACGGTGAGCTTGGCGAGTTTCAGGTGGCCGGCAAGCGATAGCGCTTCCTGGCTGATGCCTTCCATCAGGCAGCCGTCGCCGACCAGCACATAGGTATGATGGTCGACAAGATCGTCGCCGAAATGGGCGTTCATGATGCGCTCGCCCAGCGCGAACCCAACGGAATTGCCGAAACCCTGACCGAGCGGGCCGGTGGTCGTCTCGATGCCCTCCGCATGCCCATATTCCGGATGGCCAGCGGTCTTGGAGCCAACCTGCCGGAAGCTCTTCAGCTGCTCGATCGTCATGTCCTCGTAGCCGGTGAGATAGAGCAGCGAGTAGAGCAGCATCGAGCCGTGGCCGGCGGAAAGGATGAAGCGGTCACGGTCGGCCCAATGCGGCGCTTTCGGATCGAATTTCATGAAGCGCGTGAACAGCACGGTGGCGATGTCGGCCGCACCCATGGGAAGACCCGGATGGCCGGAATTGGCCTTCTCAACAGCATCCATGGACAGAAAACGAATGGCGTTGGCCATCCGGTCATGTTTTTCGCTATTGCTCATGGTCGCTCACGGCTAGGGAATTTGGCGTATGCGGGAACGCCTGGAAGGCAGCGGACACATAGCAGGTAGGGTCGTCCTGTCAAATAAATCGAGCCATCAGCGCCTGCCCGATACACCGGAGAGGGGCCGTCTCGGTCCGCTGTTTGATCTTAACGGGGGAAAGCGATCCGCCACGAGTTGACGGGTGCTTCACACGCCGCCTAATCTTTCCGAACCAAAGCGTTGTGAAAGCGGCGCGATTCGGGGACAGGTCCAGGAATGACCGGTGAAGCCACGCTGAAGGAAGTAATCAGCCGCCTCGGCCGGGCGATCGATGCGCTTGAGCACGCCGCCGCCGCACGCATGGAGCACGAGCAGGACTACGGCGAAGCCGAGGCTGAAGTGCAGCGGATGAACGCCGACCGCGCCCGTCTTGCGCAGGAACTCGATGGTTCCGAGGCCCGCGCGGAACGGTTGGAAGAAGCCAACAAGGAAGTCTCGCGCCGGCTGGTTACCGCGATGGAAACGATTCGCGCAGTGCTGGACCGCTAGGCAATTGGGAGGATCGATGTCCCAGGTCACTGTCACCATCGACGGCAAGCAATACCGCATGGCCTGCGACGAGGGCCAGGAAGAGCATCTGATCAGCCTCGCCGAGCGCTTCGATCGCTATGTCGCTCATTTGAAGGATTCCTTCGGCGAGATCGGCGATCAGAGGCTGACCGTGATGGCCGGCATCATGGTGATGGACGAGCTCTCCGAACTGCAGAAGCGCGTCAAAGGGCTCGAAATCGAAGTGACTACGTTGCGCAAAACCCGCGATGACGCGCTGAACAAAGCCGACAAAAACGACTCCGCCTTGACCGGGGCGTTGAGCGGACTGGCGACCCGCATGGAAGCCTTGGCCGAGAAGCTGGCTGTCGGGAAACACTGACCCGCTTCGTCGTGTGAGTGATCGCGGCCGCAACCGCGATCATCGCTCCGTTCTATTGAGGTCCTCGTAGGTTGGTCCGTTCGATCCGGTCAAACCGGCATTCGCTTCTCATATTCCTGCTTGAGACGGCTCCAACCGTCCCAGAATGGCGCCGGTTCATTGCCTGTCGCGCGGGCGGCGAGAATGTCCAGATGCATGTGCCACCCAGCCGAGATCGACAGCATGGTTGCGCGATCGGCCAGCCGGCGATGGACGAGGGTGAGCAACACCTGCCTGCCCTTGGGCTGGAGCTCGAAGGTGACATCGCCCCCGCCCGACCAGGTGAACGAGAGCCGGTGCGGCGGATCGAATTCGAGGATTTCGCTCTGCATCCGCTGTTCCTGGGGAAAGCCGTCCGGCCTGTGCTCGGACGGAGCAGTCAGCTCGTCGTTTCGCCAGACAAGCTCGAACGGCGCACCCGTCATCCTCTCCATTTCACCCGACGCCAGCCATTGGCGACGCAGGTCGCTGTCCGTGAGGTAGTCCCATATGCGGTCGATGGGACCAGGCAAAAGACGCTCGATCTTGAGCGTATCGGCCTGGGTCAGCACGCCATAGCCGTTAGGGGTTACGTGTTCGTTCATGGCTCGTCTCCTTCGTTCGGGTTTGGTATCGGCGCCCCCCCGCTGGCAGCGGATAAGACTCAAATCTTAATTCAACCGTATGGTTGAATGTATATGCGCGTGCCGGGATAGTCAACCGTTTTGTTGAATGATGCGGGAAGCCCAAAATCAAAGGGGCGAACGCCCGTTTGGTGCTTCAGAAAAGCATGGCCGGAAACGACGCACCACAATCAGAACGCCGGCTGATTGGTGAGATCCCGCCGGCGGACGGACGGGTTGTTCGCTTGGCACGAGGGCTGGGACGGGTCACGACGCCGCTTCGAGGACTCGAGGGCCAAAACGAAAATCGGCGAACGTGTTGCCACGTTCGCCGATACCACCCCACCCAGTGCTCGATCAGGTCGCCGTACAGAGCTAGTCCGCTCGGGTCCTGTTGAAATGGGGAGAGCATGAATTGTGCCGCGTTGGCTCAAGGCGTCGGGACGATGAGGGAAATTCAGTCAACATATTGAAAAGGAATGCATATTTAGATTTCGGTGAAAACCGCGTGCCATCTGCCCGCCTTCGGCCGTCTCCACGTTGCGGCATAAAACTGTCCCAAAACGGCACGCTGTGCGGTCGTGGCACACGCGCATAGCGCGTAGGACTAGGCCAAAACCTGTGCTGTCATGGTTCGATCCACACGCTGTTGCTGCACCTGCTGGAGCAGCGGCGACTGGACCTGTTCCTCATAAGTCCACACCTTGAACAGGTTGAGCCTGTGCGGGCCGAAGGTATGAAGCAGCGGAACATCGGTGGCATCCCTGCCCCGTGCGATGACGACGCGGCCGATGCGCGGAATGTTATGACGAGCATCGAAGGAATGCCATTTCCCGTCCAGAAACGCTTCGAACCAGGCCGAGAAATCCATCGGCGCGGGATCCGCCGGCACGCCGATATCGCCAAGATAGCCGTTGACGTAGCGGGCAGGAATATTGACACACCGGCAAAGCGTGATCGCAAGATGGGCGAAGTCGCGGCAAACCCCAACGCGTTCCTCATGCGCCTGCGCCGCGGTGCGGGTCGAGCGGGCGTAGCCGTAGCCGAAGGACAGCCTGTCGTGGACATAGTCGCAGATTGCCTGGACGCGCGCCCATCCGCCCGAAATCTGCCCGAACTTGCTCCAGGCGAGATCGCCCAGATGATCGGTCTCGCAATAGCGGCTTCCGAGAAGGAACCCGACCGTATCGTCCGGCAGTTCCTCCACGGGCGTCAGTCGCGCAAGCTCGTTCACCGGATCGTGCAGGCCGTCGTCGCTGACCGTCGCATCATAGGTAAGCTTGAACGGTCCCGCTGGCGCGATGAAACGCCGGCACCGATTGCCGAAAAGGTCGGAATAGACGCTGCTCCTGGCCGGCGGCGTAGTGGATACGATGCTCTGCCGCTTTATGTCACCGCGTCGGGAGGGGTGAATTTCGAGTAGCGAAATCATCGGCGTCGGTTGTCCGCACTCGATCTCAATTTCATAGCCGAGTCGTATCAGCATGGGCGTCGTCCACGTAGGAGGGAAAGGGGTTGCTGGATGAACGCCCGCCCTTCGCGATTGTTCCCGCCAGCAAGCTTGCCTTTTCGTGAGCCGGCCACGGGCAGAAAGGTCAATTGCGCGCCGCAATTGCCGTGTCTAAATGAGGGCATGACCAACGCCGCCACAACAACCGGCCGCCGCATCAGCGACCTTGCCAACCCTACCCGGTTTCTCGGGCTGGCCGGCCGGATTATCCCATGGCTTGCCATCGCCGCTGCGGTGCTCATCGCCATGGGGCTGGCCATGGGCTTTCGTGCGCCCGAAGATTTCCAGCAGGGGATCACGGTCCGGATCATGTACATCCACGTGCCTTTCGCCTGGCTGGCAATGCTTTGCTACACGGTCATGGCGATTTTCGCTTTGGGCACGCTGGTATGGCGACATCCCCTGGCGGACGTTTCCCTCAAGGCGGCGGCACCCATCGGCGCGACCTTTACAGCACTCGCTCTGATCACCGGCTCGATCTGGGGCAAGCCGATGTGGGGCACATGGTGGGTGTGGGATGCGCGGCTCACCTCGGTCTTCGTGCTGTTTCTAATGTATCTCGGCATCATCGCCCTGTCGCGCGCTTTGGACGATCCATCCCGTTCGGCCCGCGCCGCCGCCATCATGACGCTGGTCGGTTTCGTCAACATTCCGATCATCAAATTCTCCGTCGAGTGGTGGAATACGCTGCACCAGCCGGCAAGCGTGCTGCGGCTCGACGGACCGACGATCCATCCGAGCCTGCTGTGGCCGCTGCTAATCAGCGCCTTGGGGTTCACCGTGCTGTTCTTCACGCTGCATCTGGTCGCCATGCGAACGGAAATCTGGCGGCGGCGCGTCGCCGCGATGCGGCAGGTGGCGGCCCGGCGCGCGGATGGTGCCCGATGAGCGCGCACGCCCTCTACGTCACGGCTGCATACGGCCTGACGGCGCTGGTTCTGTCGGGCCTTGTCGTCTGGATGCTCGCCGACCAGCGGGCACGCAGGCGCGAACTCGCCCAACTCGAAGCATCCGGCCTGCGCCGGCGTTCCGATCGGCCCGCGGAGCGCGAGGCGTGAGCGAGCAGGCGGCCTCGCCGCAGTCGCCTTCGCCCCCTCCGGCGCGCCGTTGGATCGTCTTTCTGCCGCTGCTGATCTTCATCGCACTGGCTGCTGTCTTCATGCTGCAGCTGATATCGGGCCGCGACGCCTCGACAGTGCCTTCGGCCTTGATCGGTGAAAAGGCGCCGGCCATGGCGCTGCCGCCACTTGAGGGATTGCGGGTTCCTGGGCTGAACA
>Ga0190271_10002735_pt1 | contig 10840 bp, 10 predicted proteins | sample Popmic356T_FD_133747 | JGI IMG/M metagenome (GOLD analysis project Ga0190271, IMG submission 133747) | Populus adjacent soil microbial communities from riparian zone of Weber River, Utah, USA - 356 T | ecosystem: Environmental > Terrestrial > Soil > Riparian zone | place: USA: Utah | collected...
CTCCTCGGCGCTGAGCTGGGACTGCACGATCTCCTGGTACGTCGGGTTGTCGGTGAGCAGCTCGGCGTGCGTGCCCCGGCCGACCACCCGCCCGTCCTCGAGCACCAGGATCAGGTCGGCGTCACGGATGGTGGAGACCCGCTGGGCGACGATCAGCACGGTTGCGTCCCGGGTGACCGGCTTCAGGGCCGCACGCAGCCGGGCATCGGTAGCCAGGTCGAGAGCGGAGAACGAGTCGTCGAAGACGTAGAACTCGGGCTTGCGGATCAGGGCCCGCGCGATGGCAAGACGCTGCCGCTGGCCACCGGACACGTTGCCGCCACCCTGGGTGATCGCCGACTCGAGACCGTCCGGCATCGCCTCGACGAAGTCACGGCCCTGCGCGATCTCGAGGGCCTCCCACATCTCTTCCTCCGAGGCGTCGGGCTTGCCGTGTCGCAGGTTGTCCGCGACCGTGCCTGTGAACAGGAAGGCCTTCTGCGGGACCAACCCGAACCGTGACCAGAGCAGGTCGGGCTCCACGTGGCGTACGTCGACGCCGTCCACGACGACCCGGCCGTCGGTGGCGTCGAAGAGCCGCGGCAGCAGGTTCACCAGGGTGGTCTTGCCGGCACCGGTGGATCCGATCACGGCGACCGTCTGGCCGGGCCGGGCCTGGAAGCTGACGTCGCTCAGCACCGGCTGGTCGGCGCCCGGGTAGGTGAACCCGACACCCTCGAGGTCGAGGTGTCCGTGGCCGGTCAGCTCGGTGACCGGCTCGTCGGGCGGCACCACCGTGGAGTCGGTGTGGAGCACGTCGGTGATGCGGTCCGCGCAGACCGATGCCCGGGGCACCATCATCAGCGTGAACGTCCCCATCATCACCGACATCAGGATCTGCATCAGGTAGGACAGGAACGCGGTCAGCGAGCCGATCTGCATCTCTCCGGTGTCCACGCGGTGACCACCGAACCAGAGCACGGCAACGCTGGAGAGGTTCACGATCAGGATCACGACCGGGAACATCGTGGCCAGCCAGCGGCCGGCCTTGATGGACACGTCGGTGAGCTCGTCGTTGGTACGCCTGAACCGCTCGGTCTCGAGCGGCTCGCGGACGAAGGCACGGACCACCCGGATGCCGGTGATCTGCTCGCGCAGCACCCGGTTCACCGAGTCGATCCGCTCCTGCACCAACCGGAAGTAGGGGACCATGCGGCTGACGATGATCCCGACCGAGATCAACAGCGCCGGGACGACGATGGCGAGCAGCCACGAGAGTCCGAGGTCCTCACGCGCGGCCATCAGGATGCCGCCCACCATCATGATCGGAACGGTCACCGCCATGGTGCAGCTGATCTGCACCAGCATCTGCACCTGCTGCACGTCGTTGGTGCCGCGGGTGATCAGCGACGGCGCCCCGAAGTGGGCCATCTCGCGGCCGGAGAACGACCCGACCTGCTGGAAGATGTCGCGGCGCAGATCGCGGCCGGCCGCCATCGCGGTCCGGGAGCCGTACCAGACCGCAACCACCGAGCAGGCGATCTGGGCCAGCGACACGGCGAGCATGACGGCGCCGGTGCGGAGGATGTAGCCGGTGTCGCCGCGGGCCACGCCCTCGTCGATGATGTCGGCGTTCAGGCTCGGCAGGTACAGCATGGCCACGGTCGCGAGGAACTGCATCACCACGATGACCGAGAGCCACTGCCGGTAGGGCGCGAGGTAGGTGCGGATCAGCCGCAGCAGCATCAGGTGTCCTTCCGGAGAGTGCCGTCGAGCACGAGGTCGGCGATCTGGTCGGGGGTGAGCACCGTTTCGGGGCCGAACGCCCCGCGGGACGATCCGAAGATCAGGCTGCGGAGGGCGAGGGCGGCGATCTCGGGCGCGACGGTGAGCTGGTCGCGGTGCGGCTCGAACATGGAGGTCAGCTGCTGCAGCAGCTCTGCCTGGGCGTCGGCCATGAAGGCCGGCGGCCCGGGCTTGTGGTGGTGCTCCTTCGCGTGCGCCTCGCGGGCGTGGGCGATGAAGTGCCCGCGCAGCGCGAGCATCACTGGCATCGCCAGGTGCATCCGCGCGATCACCCGCTCGGCCGCGATCCGCACCTTCGCGCGAAGGTCGTCGACGCCGGCAATCGCCTGCTCCCACTGAGCGGCGCCGTCGGCCGGGTTGATCGCCTCCTGGGCTGCCGCCTTCAACAGCGCCGATTTGTCGGGGAAGACCCGGAAGATGGTGCCCTCGGCCACCCCGGCGGCCTGAGCGATCTGCCGAGTGCTCACGTCGCTGCCGTGCTCCAGGAGCAGCGGGATCACGGCCTCGACGATGGCCCGGCGGCGGTCCTCGGGCGGCAGGGGTCGAGCTCTCGGGGTCACCCCACGACCATAAGTGAGTGAGCGCTCACTCACAAGTGGTTTTACGGAACCGCGTCAGACTGGGGCCATGGACATCGACCGGCCCCGTGAGTTCGCCCGGCGTCACCACCGAGCGGTGCTGGCCACCCGGACCGGCAGCGGCATCCAGCAGAGCCCGGTGCTGGTGGCGGTGGACGACGAGGGACGCTTCGTGATCAGCAGTCGCGAGACGGCGTACAAGACCAAGAACTTGCGCCGGGATCCCTGGGCGCAGTTGTGCATGCTGACCGACAAGTTCTTCGGAAGCTGGTACTACGTCGAGGGCGAGGCCGAGGTCGTGAGCCTGCCCGAGGCCGTGGAGCCGCTGGTCGACTACTACCGGCGGGCCGCCGGTGAGCACGACGACTGGGACGACTACCGCGCGGGCCTCGTCCGCGAGCGGCGCGTGCTGATCAGGGTCACGGCGACCCGGGCCGGGCCGGACCGGGCTGGCTGACGGCGGGCTGAGGGCCGGCTGGGGCTCAGCGGACGTCGGCCAGCGCGTCCGGGCGGCCGACCCAGCGGAAGTGGTCTCGTGGCCACAGCACGACGGACACCTTGCCAACCACGAGATCCACGGGGACGTAGGCGTCGTCGGGGTCGCAGTCGCCGCGACGCTCGCCGCACAGGTGGAACGACGAGTCGGCCGAGTTGCTGCGGTTGTCGCCCATCACGAAGATGTGGTCGTCGGGAACCGGGCCGGCGGACCAGTCGCAGTCGCCGGTCATCGGACCGAAGCACTCGCCGCTTCCCTTGCGCGCGTACGCCGTCTCGTCGAGCGGCGTCTCGTTGACGGAGACCCGGCCTTGCTTGTCGCAGCAGGTGATCACGTCGCCCTCGACGCCGATCACCCGCTTCACCAGGTGCCCACCCTCGGGGTAGAGCCCCACCTTCGCCATCGCCTTCGTGACCAGGTTCGTCGGCCCGGCTGCCTCCGCCGGGTTCAGCCAGTCACCCGGGTCCTCGAACACCACGACGTCGCCGCGCTGCGGAGATCCACCGAACCAGTACGACCACTTCTCGACGATGATCCGGTCGTTCTTGACCAGGCCCGGCTCCATCGACGGCGAGGGGATGTAGAACGACTGCACGAACAGTGACTTGATGATGACGGCGAGGACCACCGCGACGACGACCAGAAGCATGGTCTCCTGCCAGAGCGGCAGTTTCCTCTTCGGTTTCGCCGGGCTGGCGGTGCCGTCCTCGTCGGAGCCCTCGGTCACTACTCGTCGCCGGTCAGGTTGAAGGCGCGGAGTCGGCGCCCGGTCAGCCAGGTGCCGCCCACGATGACGACGACGGTGGCGACGATGGCGTACACCGTGCTCAGGTCGCCGGCCAGGGTCACGTCGGCGATCGGCTCGACGATCGCCCGCGCCCACCGGGTGATGCTCAGCCAGCGGACGCCGTCGAGCAGGCCGCCAAGGAGGCCCTCCCAGACCAGCAGGTAGATCAGGCCGACCACCACGGCATGCCGGGTCATCACCGAGAACAGCGAGAACAGGGCGCAGTACGCCGTACCGCCCACCAGCGAACCGAGCGCGAACCCCAAGGCGAACGCCGGGTCGTCGAACATCAGAACGAGGCCGGCGAGCAGCATGGGGATCGCGGCGAAGAGGAGCACGCAGCAGGTCGCGACGGCGAGCTTGCTGATCACGATCGTGTAGCGGGAGATCGGCTTGGCCAGCAGGTAGGAGATCGAGCCGTCGTCGATCTCCGGGGCGAGTAGCCCGGTGGTCGCCAGCAGCGCGATCAGCGGGACGATCACCGCCAGGCCGAGCCGGTCGAGGGTGCGCTCGGCGGCCAGGTCGTCGGCACCCACGAGCACCCGCACGAGCACGGCCAGACCGATCAGCACCAGCGGCAGGATGAAGAGCAGGATGCCGCGGCGGCGGCCGAAGACGCTGCGCAGTCCGAGCCGGACGATCGTGGGGTGGATGGCGGTCGTCGTCATGCCGACACCAGGTAGGCGAAGACGCTCTCGAGCGACTCGTCGGTGGGAGTGACCTCGTGCAGGCGGATGCCGTGCTCGCGGGCCAGCCGGGGCAGGATCTCGCTGAACCGGCCGAAGTCGGAGGCCTCGACCTCGATGCCGCCGTCGGAGCGCAGCCGCGCGCCCCGTACCGACGGGTCGCCCAGGAGGACCGAGGCCATCTTGCGGTCGTCCGCGGTGCGGAGCACGAACCGGTTGGGCCGGTCGGTCATCAGGCGGCGGATCGCACCGAAGTCGCCGGAGGCCGCGTGCCGCCCGGACACGACGACCTCGATCTGGCGGGCCACCTGCTCGACCTCTTCCAGGATGTGTGAGCTGAACAGGACGGTGCGGCCCTCGGCGCCCATGTTTCGCAGCAGGGTCATCAGGTGGATCCGCTGTCGGGGGTCCATGCCGTTGAAGGGCTCGTCCAGCAGCAGCACGGACGGCTGGTGGACGAGGGACGACGCCATCTTGATCCGCTGCCGCATGCCCTTGGAGTACGTCGAGATGACCCGGTCCTGCGCGTCGCTCATCTCGACCAGCGCGATCGAGGACTGGGCGGCCGCGCCCGGATCCGGCAGGCCGTGCAGCTCGGCGTTGGCGACGACGAACTGGCGACCGGTCAGGTAGTCGAACAAGGCCTCGCGCTCCGGGACCAGGCCGATCTTCCGGTAGACCTGCTCGTTGCGCCACAGCGGCTCCCCGTCGAGGGTGACGGTGCCGGTCGAGGGTGCGAGGAAGCCGGACATCATGGCGATCAGGGTGGTCTTGCCGGCACCGTTCGGCCCGAGCAGGCCGGTGACACCGGGGCCGATGTTCATGGAGACGTCGTTGACCGCAACGACGTTGCGGTACCACCGCGAGACGTGGTCGAGCTGCAGTGTGCTCATGGCGTCCTCACCCCGCGACCTTGCGATAGCGGAGCAGCATCGCGCCGACCGCGCCCAGGATGCTGAATGCGGTGGCGAACAGGTAGAACACGCCCATCGCATCACTGTCGGGCGGCGTCGGCGTGCCCTCGGGCGAGTCGAAGAGGAACACCTGCACCCCGTTGACCAGGGTGTACGGCGAGAAGACCCCGGCGACCTGGCCCACGGTCTCGTGACCGGTCTCGAAGGAGATTCCCTGAACGGTGGTCACCACCGTGTAGCTGACCAGCAGCACCACGATCACTGCCGCCACCGCCAGCCCGCGCCGGATCGTCAGCGCGGAGACCAGCGCCGCCAGCGTGGCCAGGCAGGCCGCCAACAGCACGGTGCCGACGATCGCCCCGAGGAACAGCTCGGTCTCCCGGCGGAGCGGCAGGTCGGCCAGCAGCCCACCGACGTACAGGAGGAGGAGCGGTGCCCCGATCAGCAGGAACGTCGCGGCCGTCAACGACGCGAGCCGGACCAGCACGTACGTCGTCCGGCGCGCGGGCCGGGCGAGGTAGAGCGTGATCGTCCGGAACCGCAGGTCGCGCGAGATCAGCGCCGGGGCCTGGGCGGCGACGAAGACGGAGATCAGCAGCTGCGTCGTGAGCGGGTAGATGGAGTACGGGACGATGTGCTCGGTCAGGTCCAGCAGGTTCTTCGCCTGCACGAGGACGCCGACCAGGATCAGCGCGGGGAGCAGCATCAGCGCGAGCAGGCCCATCGGCAGGATCTTGGAGCGGCCGGACCTCCCGAGGCCGAAGCAGTTGCGCAGCCCGGTGACGAAGAACGCCCAGGCGACCGCGCGTTCACCCAGCCGCGGTCCGGAGTACGGCCGGTAGCCGATGTCGTGGATGACACCTGCGGGAGCCGGGGTGGCGTCAGGGGCTTCAGACGGGCTGGACACTGCCGGCACCTCCTTCGCGGAACACGTCCTCGATCCGGTGGTGCCGCTCCTGCATCCGGACCAGGCCCAGACCGAGGTCGACGACGATGTCGCGGACGACGTCGGGCGTGGTCTCGTCGACGACCTCGACCTCCACCATCTGCCCGGAGGGCCAGGCGCGCAGCCCCGCATCGACCAGGGCCTGGCCGAGGACGCGGTCGGCGTCGGAGCGGCCCTGCACCTCGACCAGGAGGTTGCCGGTGGCGTGCATGAAGTCCTCGGTGGCCGAGGACTGGAGGAGCTTTCCGCTGTCGAGGACGACGACGTGGTCGCTGATCCGCTCCAGCTCGCCGAGCAGGTGTGAGGTCACCAGGACCGCGATGCCGAACTCGGTTCCGATCCGGCGTACCAGCGCCAGCATGTCGTCGCGCGAGGACGGGTCGAGGCCGTTCGTCGGCTCGTCCAGCAACACCAGCCGGGGGTCGTGCACCAGCGCCTGCGCGAGCTTGGCCCGCTGCTTCATGCCAGTGGAGTAGCCACCGATCGGGCGGTAGCGCTCCTCGGCCAGCCCGACGTGGCGGAGGACGTCCGAGGCGCGCTCGCGGGCGGAGGGGTAGGGCAGCCCGGACATCTGGCCCATGTGGACGACCAGGTCGCTGGCGGAGACGTCGGCCGGCAGGCAGTCGTGCTCGGGCATGTAGCCGACGAGCGAGCGGATCGTGCTGCCCGCGGTGGTGACGTCGTGGCCGAGCACGTGGGCGGTGCCGCTGGTGGCGGGGGTGAGCCCGAGCAGGATCTTGATCAGCGTCGACTTGCCGGCGCCGTTCGCGCCGACCAGACCGGTGACCCCCTCGCCGACCGACACGTCGAGCTGGTCGAGTGCGGTGACGCTGGGGTACCGCTTCGTCAGCGCAACTGTGTCGATGACCCCCACGGCGACGACACTAGCGAACGCCCGATACCCGGACGGTCAGGCGCACGCAAACGGCAACACGTCGGTCGAGCTTGTCGAGACCCGTACCCCGTCAGGGACGCGCCGCGAGGAAGACGTACCGGTTGAGGCTGAAGAACCAGTCGGTGTCGAGCGCGCGCATCGATGCGGCCCAGGCATCGACGGCCTCGCGGGTGAGGCCGTTGCGGTCGACGACGAACGCGGCGACCAGGCCGAGCAGGGCGCCGCTGAAGCTCTCCTGGGCATGGCCGACGTTCAGCAGCGGCAGCACCGTCGGTGGGCCGGAGTCGAAGCCGGCCTCTGCCAGTGATCGGCCGAGGGTTCGCGGGAGGTGCGGGTCGACCAGGTGCTCCTCCCACGCGGCGAGGACCTGGCTCAACAACCCCCGGTCGGGCGCCTGCCAGACGATGGAGTCCCAGTCGGTGTCGAGGATCAGCGCCCGCCCGCCGGGCTTCAGCACCCGGTGGATCTCGGCCAGGGCACGGGGCACGTCCGCGACGTACTCGAGCACCTGGGTCGTGACGACGGCGTCGAACGACCCGTCGTCGTAGGGGATCTGCTCGGCGCCACCCTGGGCGAGCTCGATCGCCGCTGCATCCGGCCCGCCCTGGCGTTTGGCCGCGCTCGCGAGCATGTCGTCGCTGACGTCGATACCGCAGACCCGGCCACCGGCTCCGACCACGTCGGCCATCTCGGCCGCCAGGAAGCCCGGGCCGACACCCACGTCCAGCACGTGTTCGCCCGGCTCGAGGGCCAACATCGCCGCGACGCTCGCTCGTTGGCCGACGATGTCGGGGGTCATGTACGCCGCCTCGACCCGTCGCGCCGCGTCCTCGTCGAACTCCAGCTTCCCGCTCATGACAGTTCCTCCCCTGCGCTCCCCACCACCATGCGCGCGGGGCTGACGCAAGGGAAGACCCGCCCGGGTCAGGCCACCCACTGGCCGCGATGCAGCACGCGCTGGACGTCGAGGTCGTCGTCGAGGACGACGAGATCCGCGCGGAACCCGGGCAGCAGGGCGCCGATCCGGTCCAGCCGGAGCATCGTCGCCGGGGAGGCGGTGGCCGCCCGGACCGCGTCGGCGATCGGCAGGCCGACCACCTGGACGGCGTACTTCACGGCCGCGGCCATGGTCAGGGTGGAGCCGGCGATGGCGCCGCCCTCCGCGAGCCGGGCGACACCGTCGCGGACCGACACGGTCAGCCGGCCCAGCTGGTAGTCGCCGTCGGCAGCAGCCGCCGCGGCCATAGCGTCGGTGACCAGGACGGTCAGGTGCGGCTTGTCGCCCGCGGCCAACCGCAGCGCGGCGGGATGGACATGGACGCCGTCGGCGATCAGCTCGACGTACGCGTCGGGGTGTTCGAGGAGCGCCGCGACCGGGCCCGGCTCGCGGTGGTGCAGGCCGCGCATCGCGTTGAACAGGTGCGTGCCCACGGCGGCGCCGGCGTCGAGCGCCGCCACCGCGAGGTCGTACGTCGCGTCGGTGTGTCCGATCCCCGGCACGACGCCGGCGGCATGGAGCTGCCGGATCGCGTCCAGCCCGCCGGGCAGCTCGGGAGCGAGGGTGACCATGCGGACATGGCCGCGCCCGGCCTCCAGCAGCGCCTCCACCTGGGCCGGCTTGGGGTCGGTCAGCAGCGCCGGATCGTGCGCGCCCGCATGCATCGGGCTGAGCCAAGGCCCCTCGAGGTGGATGCCGCTGATCAGCCCGTCCTCGGCCACGTCGGCCAGGTTCCGCACCGACTCGGCCAGGCCCTCGACCCGGTCGGTGACCAGGCTCGCGGTCATCGTCGTGGTGCCGTGGGCGAGGTGCGCCCGGACCACCCGGGCCGCCTCCTCGGCCGAGCCGCCGTCGAACGACGCCCCGCCGCCGCCATGCGCGTGCGCGTCGACGAACCCGGGGACCACCGTGGCCGACGACAGCTCCACATCCGCGGGCCGGGCCGGCGCACCGGGGCCGACGTCGGAGATCCGTTCTCCGTCGACGAGTACCCACCCCGGCGCGAAGACCCGCGCCGGGGTGACTACTCGACCTGCTGAGATCAACATGCTCAGACGCTCGTGTCCGCCTCGATGCTGAGGTCGGCGTCGTCGTCCTCGCGGCCGGGGGTCCGCAGGTTCCACTTCCGGATCACGAACCGGAACAGGAAGTAGTAGAGGACGGCGTACCCGGCGCCGATCACGAGGAGCCACAGTGGCTTGGTCGCGATGTTGTAGTTCAGCGCGTAGTCGAAGAATCCCGCGGAGAACCCGAACCCGTCCTTGATGCCGAGCGCGTTCACCAGGGCCAGCGAGGTGCCGGTGAGAACGGCGTGGATCACATACAGAGGCCAGGCGACGAACATGAACGCGAACTCGAGCGGCTCGGTCACGCCGGTCAGGAACGAGCACAGCGCGGCGGAGAGCATGATGCCGCCGACAGCCTTCCTGTGCTTCAGCTTCGACTCGTGCCAGATCGCCAGGGCGGCGGCCGGCAGCGCGAACATCATGATCGGGAAGAAGCCGGTCATGAAGGCACCGGCGGTCGGGTCGCCCGCCAGGAAGCGCGGGATGTCGCCGTGCACCACCCCGGCGGCGCCGTCGTACGAGCCGAAGACGAACCACGGGCCGGAGTTCAGGATGTGGTGCAGGCCGAGCGGGATCAGCAGTCGGTTGAGGGTGCCGTAGACGAAGCCTCCGGTGACGTCGTTGTTGGTGACCCATTCGCCGAGATTGGTCAGGCCGTAGTTGAACGCCGGGTAGATCAGGCCCATCAGCACCGCCGCGGCGATCGCCGCGAAGGAGGTGATGATCGGGACGAACCGGCGGCCACCGAAGAACGCCAGGTAGGGAGGGAGCTTGATCCGGTGGTAGCGCTGCCACAGGTACGCCGTCAGGAGGCCCATGACGATGCCGCCCAGCACGCCGTAGTTGATCAGCTCCTGCGTCCCGCCTTCGGCCGGCGGGTCGAGAACGAACGGCGACATCGCGTCGCCCACGGCTTGGAAGACGAGGTAGCCGACGACCGCCGCGAGTGCGGTCGAACCGTCCGCCTTCTTCGCCATCCCGATCGCGACACCGACGGCGAACAGCAGCGCCAGGTTGGCGAAGAGTGCGTTACCGGCGGCGCCGATGATCGCTGCGACGCGGTCCCAGCCGAGGCCGTCGGCACCGAGCAGGTCCGGCTGTCCCAGGCGCAGGAGCAGGGCTGCGGCCGGAAGCGCAGCGATGGGGAGCATCAGGCTCCGGCCGAACTTCTGGAGCGGCGCGAGGTTGAACCTCTTGCGCTCGGAGGTGGCGCCCGAGGACGCGTCTGCTGTGCTCACTGCTGGTTCCCTTCGGTGGTGGAGCTAGGGCCGATGTCGTCACGGCCCAAGGACATGTGGATCTGGTAGCGGTCACCGCGGTAGCGGGACACGACGTACTCGAGCGGCCGACCGGCGGCCTTCGAGACGCGGCGGAAGACCAGGAGCGGCGTGTTGACCGGAGCGTCGAGGCGCGAGGCGACGCCGCCGTCGGCGGCCTCGCCCCACAGCGTCTGCTCCGCGCTGTCGATGGTGAGGTCGAAGACTCCGGAGAACAGCTCGTAGAGGGAGCCGCCGAGGTCGTGGCGGTCGAGCCCGGGCAGGAGTGCCTTGGGGTACCAGCCGTTCTCGAGCGCGATCGGCTGGTCGTCGGCGAGCCGGACCCGGTCCAGCTTCCAGGCCTGGGCTTCGGTGTCGAGCTCCAGCGCCGCGGCGACCTCGGCCGGAGGCCGGTCCAGCTCGACGTTGAGCA
>Ga0190271_10002736_pt1 | contig 10839 bp, 7 predicted proteins | sample Popmic356T_FD_133747 | JGI IMG/M metagenome (GOLD analysis project Ga0190271, IMG submission 133747) | Populus adjacent soil microbial communities from riparian zone of Weber River, Utah, USA - 356 T | ecosystem: Environmental > Terrestrial > Soil > Riparian zone | place: USA: Utah | collected...
GCTTCAAGGTGTGGCCGCGGGAAGTCGAGGAGGTGCTCTACCTGCACCCGGCCGTACGGGAGGCAGCCGTCGTCGGTGTCCCGGACCCCTACCGCGGCGAAACGGTGAAGGCCGTGATCAGCCTCAAGCACGGCTACCTCGTGACGCCCGAGGAGATCGTGGCCTTCGCCAAGCGCCAGATGGCGGCCTACAAGTACCCACGAACCGTGGAGATCATCGACGACCTGCCCAAGACGCCAAGCGGCAAGATCTTGCGGCGGCTCCTGACGACGCCCGCGTCCGAGGCTCCTCGAGCCGTGCCGGTGGCGGTCGGGGTGGACGAAGGCGGAAGCCGCTACAGGTCGCCTGACCTCACACCGGCCGCCGAACTCCGGCCGATTGCAAGATGATGAGCTGACGAGGCCTCTGCCTTACGGCGAGGCGGGCTTGTCGGCCAACGCCGAGTCGACCGACCCGACGGTAATCGGGTGCAGGCCGGGCCGGGCCTTGGCGAACACCTGGCGGGCGAAGCCCAGGCCGTCCGGGGTCTGCGCCAGCGCACGGTAGATGGGCATCACCAACTTCCGCCGGCCGATCTGCGACAGGAATTCGGCAATCGCTGGACGCGCGCCGGCATAACCGCTGCGGATGGTCAGCGGGTACCAGCGCTGGGCGATTTCCGCGTTGGGTGTGCCGGTAAAGCCGTAGGCCGCGTCGAGCGCCTTGATCTGGGCCGCGGTCAACGTGGCGGGCATGCCCTCGACGAAGTGCACCCACTCCTGCGTGGTCCACTCCCTCGTGGCGGACGCGCTCGTGAGCGTGCCGGATTCCAGCCAGGACTTCCGCGCCGCATCCACGGCGTCCAGGCGCGACGAGGTGGTCGGCGGCGCCGTGCCCGGCACACCTGGCTCGTACAGCCAGGCATCGAACTCGGCCTGGCTGACCTTCCCGGGATGCTTGTCGAGCAGGTTGGCCTTCGCGTAGCCGGCGAATTGCGCGCTGGAGATCGACTGAAACGCGTAGTGGTCGAAATACGCCTTGAGGAAGGCGTCGAACTCGGTGCGACCGATGCGCTGCTCGAGGAACTGCATGAACCAGGCGCCCTTCGTATAGACCGTCGACGTCAGGTTCTCGTCCGGGTCCTTGAGCACGCCGGCCTTCACGGCCAGCGGTTGAAGGGCCGCGTTGGCCGCCGTGAACTCCGCCTTCAGCTCGTTGCGTTCGATCACGTTCTCCATGTCGGCGCGAGGTTTGCCGTAGAGCGCCTCGATCACCCGGTTCTCGACGTAGCTGGTCACCCCCTCGTTGAGCCACGCGTCCTTGGCGGTAGCAAACGTGACGAGGTTGCCCGACCAGCTGTGCGCCAGTTCGTGGGCGATGAGGGCCACGAGCGACTTGTCTCCCGTGATGGCGGTCGGCGTCACGAAGGTGAGGCGAGGGTTCTCCATGCCGCCGTATGGGAAGGACGGCGGCAACACCAGGATGTCGTACCGGTCCCACCGGTAGGGGCCGTAGAGCTGCTCGGTCACCTCCATCATCCGCCCCGTATCCGCGAACTCGGCCGCGGCTTTCGTAGCCATCTCCGGCTCGGCCCAGACCCCGGCGCGGTCCGTGATGGCCCGGAACGTCAGATCGCCCGCGGCAATCGCCAGCAGGTACGACGGAATCCGCTGGGGCATGCGAAAGGTGTAGTCGCCGTCGCGGACAGCCGCCGGATCGTTGTCGGCGCTCATCAGCACCATCGCGTCCTTCGGCGAGGTGATGTGCGCGTCGTAGGTGAAGCGGACCAGCGTCGTGTCCTGCAGCGGCACCCACGAACGCGCGTGGATCTGCTGCGACTGGCTGAACATGAACGGCATCCTCTTGCCGAGCGTCATCGCCGGAGTGAGCCACTGCAAGCCGGACGCCTCGGGCGCGGTTTGATAGCGGAGGCGCACCTTGGGGGCCTGCCGACCCAGCGTCACCGTCAGCTTGGTGCCCAGCACCGGATCCGGTGGTGCGGCCTCGAACGGGACGGCGGCCCACGTGGCGCCGTCCCCGGCCTCCACCGCGTCGATTCGCAGTTGGCGGCTGTCGAGCACGAGCGTCGTGGCCGCCCGGGCCTTCCAGTCCAGATCCAGTGTCGCCGTGCCGCTCAGGGTCTTCTGGCCAAAGTCCAGCGCCAGGTCCAGCGCAAGATGCGTGACCGCCACCACATCGGGTTCGGCGTAGGAATGTTCGTCGCGGGTCGGAGCGACTGCGCGGGCATCAGCGGCAATCGGCATCGTCTCAGGCCCTCCGGGCGTTTGGCGGCAGGCGCTGACAGCGGCGAGCAGGCCCAGGACAGGGATCAGGAGTTGTGTTGTGCGCATGACTCGACTCCACCGGGTGGGCTCCACGTACCGCCCTTCGGCAGGTTAGCACGGGCCCATGGATCGCTCGTACAATGCCCCCCTGCATGAAGACGTTCCAGTGCACCTGCTCGCATCCCCTTTTCTTTCACAACCTTCGCTGCCTCACCTGCGGCACGGAAGCAGCCTACGATCCCACCTCACACGCCATGGGAGCGGTGACCCCCGCAGCCGACGGGTCGTACACCCTGGCCAGGGACACCCGCCATCCGGCGCCGCGCTTCCGGTTCTGCGGTCAGCGATCCGGCGCCGCGGAGTGTAACTGGCTGGTCCCGGTCGACGCCACCGGGGCCGACTGCCTGTCGTGCCGTCTGACGCGCGAAACCCCGGATCTGTCCCGGCCCAGGAACGCCAAACGCCTCGCGGCGCTGGAGGCCGCCAAGCGGGACCTCCTCTTCTCGCTTCAGAGCTGGGGTCTGCCGATTGATCCGAAGACCGACGAGGATCCGGGCGGCCTTGCCTTCGACTTCCTGGAGTCGGTACCCGATGGCCCGCGCGTCCTCACCGGGCACGCCGATGGGCTCATCACCATCAACGTGGCGGAAGCCGACAACGACTACCGCGAGAAAAATCGTGAGGCCCTGAAGGAACCGTATCGCACGGTGCTCGGCCACCTGCGGCACGAGGTGGGTCACTACTATTGGGACGTCCTGATCTGGGACACGGAGTGGCTCCCGCTCTGTCGCGAGGTGTTCGGCGACGAGCAGGCGGACTATGGCGAAGCGCTCAAGCGCAACTACAGCGAGGGCCCGCCCGCCGACTGGGCAGCCCGATGCATCAGCAGCTACGCGTCATCGCACCCGTGGGAAGACTGGGCCGAAACCTGGGCGCACTACATGCACATCCGCTCGACGGCGCAGACGGCGTCCAGCTACGGGCTCGACATCACGCGGGCGAAGGTGCTGACGACCCCGTTTCCCCCCGATGTCCTCTACAGGCCAGAGTCCGAGCAGTCGCAAGCGTTCCTGGAATGGGTCAATGCGTGGGGGATTCTGACGGCCGTGTTGAACGAGACGGCGCGCAGCATGGGACAACCGGACATCTACCCGTTCACGCTGAACCGCAGTGTGGTGACCAAACTCAGCTTCATCCACCTCGTCGTGGCCGGGAGCGCGGCCGAAGGGCAGGTCCAGCGCCTGAACCGTCGAAAGGTGCGAGCCCGGCGACGGCTCGAGAGGCGCGCAGCCCGCCAGTCTCACTGACGGCTCGGGCCGGCCGCCGAACAGCTGGCGGCCGTGCACCCCGCCTGCCGGACGTTCACGCGGGAAGGCCGTAGATCTCGCCGAACTTGTTGCGAAGATAGGCCACGTACGGCCCGACGTCCACCGTGTCGGTTCCCGTTACCTTCTGCAGCGTCTCCTTCGGCGTGAACTTGCGCCCGTGCCTGTGCAAATGGTCCCGGAGCCACTCACGCAAGCCGCCGAACTCCCCTCGTGCCATCTGTGCCGGCAGGTCCGGCATCGCAACCAGCACCTGCTCCCAGATCTGCGCCGACACGATGCTGCCGATCACGTATGTCGGGAAGTAGCCGACGAGGCCCAGCGACCAGTGCACGTCCTGGAGCACGCCGCGCGCGGCATCGGGCACGTCCACTCCGAGGTAGGACTTCATCCCGGCGTTCCATGCCTCCGGCAGCTCGTCCAGGCTCAGGGCCCCCGACAACATCTCCTGCTCCAATTCGAACCGCAGCACGACGTGCAGGCCGTAGGTCAGCTCGTCGGCATCGACCCGGATCAGCCCGGGCTGCACCTTGTTGACGGCCCGGTAGAACGTGTCCACGTCCACATCGCCGAGCGGACCCGGAAACGTCTGCTTCAGTTCCGGGAGGAAGAATGCCCACGCGGCGCGGCTCCTGCCGACGAGGTTCTCCCAGAGGCGGCTCTGCGACTCGTGCAGGCCCAGCGACGTCCCGGCGCACAGCGGCGTCCGCTCCAGCGACGGGCTCACCCCGTGCTCGTAGAGACCGTGACCGAACTCGTGGATGACGCCGAACACGGCCGGCGCGATGTTGTCGGCGTGATACCGCGTCGTCAGGCGGATGTCGCCGAGGTTCATGTTCGACGAGAAGGGATGCGCCGTCGGGTCGAACCGCCATTCCTGGTCCGTGTAGCCGAAACGCCGCAGGACCGACAGGCAGAACGAGCGCTGCTGGTCCACCGGGAAGTCGCCCCTCAGGCACGTGTTGTCGACGATATCTCCCTGCGCGGCCACCGCGGCAATCAGGGGTACCGTCGCCGCCTTGAACGCGTCGAAGATGCCGCGCACCTCGGCGGTCGGCATCGCCCGCTCGTAGTCGTCGAGCAGGACGCCGTACGGGTCGCCGTTGGCGCCGATGCAATCGACATAGCGCTTCTTCAGGTCGATCGTCTGCTGCAGGAACGGTTGGAACGCCTTGAAGTCGGAGCTGGCGCGCGCGCCAGCCCACGCGTTGCGGGCCAGCGAGGCGACGCGGACCATGTCGCTTTGCAGCACCGCCGGGATCTTTCTGGCCTTCTCGTAATCGTACCGCGTCACCCGGATGAGGCTCGCGTCGTCGGAGTCGTACGACAGCGACTGCTCGTATGCGCCCAGGTCGTCCAGCATCCGGCCGACGTCCGGTCCAGTAAAGAGCTCGTGGGCGATGCGACCGACGGTTGCCGTCTGTTCGGCTCGCGCCTGGGCACCACCGGGCGGCATCGTCACCGACTCGTCCCAGCTGAGCAGCGCGGCCACTTTGTTGAGGTCGTAGACTTCCGCGAGGCGGGTCTTCAGGGCCAGGAAACGGTCGTGTGACATATGCCTGACTATCGCACAGGTGCGCCCGTCGCCTTGCCCGCGTGTCGTCGGATCGTCGCGCTTATTTCTTTGCGGTGCCGGCCAGGAACCTGGCCCTCAGCGCCTGGCGGTCCAGTTCCTTGCCTCGCAAGTACACGGCGGAGATGCGCCGTGTGTTCGTGATGTCGTCCAGGGGGTTCGCGTTCAGGACGGTGAAATCGGCTTCCTTCTTGATCGCAACGGTTCCCATCCGATCCAGATGGAGGATCCGCGCGTTGGTTCCCGTGGCGGCGACCAGGGCTTCCATCGTCGTCATCCCGCAACGCGTGTAGGCCTCGATCTGTTCGTGGGCGCCGAAGCCGTCGCCCGTGCCGTCGGTTCCCATGCCGATCACCATGCCCGCGTCGTGGATCTTGCGCAGGTTTCGGCAGTGAAGCTCGAAGAGGTCGTTGGGAGGGTTGCCGCCTGCCTCCCGTTGCACCACCTGGGCGCGCAAGCCGTCGATCTGGGTGGCCGGCAACGTCTCCGCAAGGGACGCAACCGTGTCGCGCGTCGGTGGAACCGGGATGTTCGGGCCCGTCCAGACCTTGGGATGCGCCTTCACGGCCGTCAGGTACTCGGCATCGACGTCGCGGTCCCGGACCATGTGCACGAAGCCGTCCACGCCCGCCCGGAACAGATCCTTGGCGTCGGCCAGCGCCGAGGTGCGACTGAGATGCGCCAGCACCTCCATGCCGCCGGCATGCGCCTCGGCGATGATCGCCCGATACACGTTGGGCTGGATCTTCGGGGCGTCGCCGTTGCGGTCGTCGACCCATATCTTCACGAAACGGACACCGCGCCCGCGCAGTTCCTTCACGTGCTCGCGGCCCTCCCGTTCCGTTCGGGCGCCGTACGGAATCCCCAACCGGGGCTCGCCCGTCGGACCTCCGATCGGAGTGGCCGCGATGCCCTTCCCCACCGTCAGGAAGCGCGCCGCGTTCGGAATCACCTCGTCACGAACCTGGTACGCCAACTCCTGATCGGCCTCGAGACCCATGCTCAAGGCAGCCGCCACGCCGTAGTACGCGTACCGCTCCAACTGGTCGACGAGGTTGTCGCGGCGGTAGTTCGCCTTGCTGTTGCTTCCGTCCCTTTCGTTGATCAGCCCGATGTGATTGTGACCATCGATGAGCGCGGGCATGACCGTCTTGCCCGAGAGGTCCACGCGGGCAGCGCCAGGCGGCGGCTGACGTTCGCCCTTCCTGCCCACCCAGGTGAAGGTGTCCCCTTCCACGACGAACGCAGAATTGTCGATCGGCGCGCTCCCGTCCCCGACGATGAGCCGGGCGCCTTCGAACCACACCGGAGCACCGCCGCCGCGCTGGGCGACCACGGCCGGCACAGAGGCGAACGCCACGAGCAGACAGCACGACAGCACGCGACAGGTTCGCATGAGAGTCCTTCCTGGTCCGACCCGCGCCGGCGGGAGGTGTGCTATTGAGCGGACGGCGCCGGGGCCTGCTGGCTCGGTCGCGGCGGCGACGCCGGCGCGCCGGGTGCCGTCCCGACGAGTTCGAGGTTCAGGCCGTTCGGGTCCTTGATGAAGACGTTGCGGATGGTGGCGCTCCACTCCACGATCTCGCCGTTCTTCGACGAGACCCGGATGCCCTCCGCCTTGAGCTGGGTTATCAGCTGCTCGATGTTCTGCACGCGGATCGCCATTCCAGATGCGCCTGGGTCGGTGACGCGGATCGAGAACTCCTTGCGCGGCATCCCCTTGAACTCCAGGAACTCGATGCGCGCCTTGCTGCCCGGCACCACCGCCGTCATGGTGCGGTAGGAGCTGCCCTTCTGCAGACCGTAAAGGTCCATCAACGCTGGATCGGATGCGAACTTCTTGTCGCCGACGGGCTCGAAGCCCATCCGGTCGCCCCAGAACTTCATGTCGGCGTCCATGTCCCGCACGGTCAGCCCCATGATCGCTCCTACGATGTTCCCGGCAGGCGCGTCGGCCGGCGCAGACACCTGCACAGCCTCCACGATGTACCCGTCCGGATCGCGGAAGAAGATGGCCCTGGCCTCGCCTCCCTCCACCTTGATCGACACGGGTTTGCCCGAGCTCGTGATGATGGCGTGGCCCATCTTCCTCACGCCGGCCATCACCGGCTCGATGTCGCGCACCAGGAACTTCATGTGCGGCGCGCCCGGATCCGACAGCGCCGGCTGTTGTCCGGTGATCCGGGGCTCCACGTTGGTGAACTCCGTCAACTCGAAGTTGAAGCCCTGCCCCGGCAGCGGAAGCATCGACACGCGGAGATTGGCCTGCGGCGAATTGGTCAGCAGACGCGGACCGTCGCTGGCGAACGGCCGAATCGCGCTGGACACGCCGAAGACTTCCTTGTAGAAGGCCGTGGTCGTCTCCAGGTTGTTGGTCGCATGGATGGCGTGCATGAAGCCGGTCGTTGCGCCCTTGGCGGTTGGTGGCGCAGGCGCCTGCGCCAGGGCAGGGCCAGCGAGAAACGAGCAGGACACGACGAACGCGAACGACGTCTTCATGAGACTCCCTCCGACAACTCAGGCCGTTCAGAGGATACGGGAGGGTGGGCCACCATTACAATCGCCAACATCGATACCCCTGTGGGGCACGGCGGCACCGCGGCCTTGCCAACACACGCCGGCGTCGTGCTACTTCCGGAAGCGTGTCCTGTCCTTGAACTCCACCATGATGAACTCCGCCTCGTCGGCTGCGATGTTCTCTGCGGCGTGCACGTTGCCGTCACTGCAGCCGAGCGCGCCCGCGGACACCGTCGCAGGCTCGGTCGTGCCGTCGGCGATCGTGAAATTGAACGTCTGATCGGTCAGGAAGATCACGCAGCCCGGAAGATGCCGATGCATGGGCGACTTCTCGCCCGGGCCGTAACTGACCCGGAGGAAACGGGCCACGTCGTTCTCGAACGCCACCCGGTAGTGCGCCGGATCCGCCGTCACCGCGTCCGGAAACGTGCCGGCCCCTCGTTGCGCCAACGTCGACGATGCGACGCCGAGCAGGACGCCCACAGCCAGGCCGATCACCAGATTCCGCATGCTCATACCTCCCGGCCCACCTCTGGCGTGAGCGTGTGACACCGGCCGCCATCATCACACAGCCGCGACGGTACGGCTTGATGTAGGCTTCACCTCCATGGCCCAGCCAGGCAGGCTGGCGTGAAGGAGGATGCGGATGTCACGGCGGACGGCTTCGATGGTTCTGTGGACGGCACTCGTGGCGGCGGCGCACCTGTCGGCACAGACGGCGCCCAGACCGGCGGCCAGCGGGAACGGTCCGACGCGTCCGCCGCTCTTCCTGTCCGAATCGTGGAAGGCGCTGGCGATTCCGCAGGACGATCATGGCGCGTGGCCCGCGTCGCAGGCCGCGGTGGCCAGCCCGAACCTGCAACTCACGCTACACGGCGCTTCCGCGAAAGACATCGTGCTGGTCGGCGTGCGGGGCCGCGCGGACGTCTATCCGCTGAATCTGTGGACCGGGTCCACCACCGCCCCAAGCGCGGCCACCCTCCGGGACCGCACCAACTGGGTGGACCTGACCGACCCGCTCGCCAAGATCCGCTGGGTCGTCCGGACCTCCGGCTTCCACCAGGTACGGCCGGTGGTGAGGCTGGCCGATGGCACGTGGCTGGTCGGCGATCGCGCCACCGGGCCATCCGCGGACTTCAACGAAGCGGAGGTTTCCATCGCGGACCTCCGCTGGCTCAAGCTGGATGTGACGCGCGTCGTGGCCGTGGGCAACGTCCTCGACCGCGTGGACCTGAGCAAGGTGGATGAGGTGGGCTTTGCGGACCTGATGCCTGGCAGCGGTCACGGGCCCGGCGGCTACGTGAACGTGGCCAGGCTCGACGTGTACGGACGGCCCGTCAAGCGATAGGCGGCCAACCCCGAGGGGCCGGCCGCCCAGTACGCCCTCAGAAATCGAGCTGCACTCCGAACTTCACCAGCCGCCCCTGCAGGATCTGCGTGGGCTGCTGCCAGTTGGCGCCGTAGGTGTTGTTCTGCGAGAGGATCGGGCTGGTGTTGAACAGGTTGTAGAGGTCGACGTTCGCCATCACCCGCCGGCTGCCGAAACGGAACACCTTGCTCCCGCGAAAGTCCAACTGGTTCAGCCGGTCCGCATACTCCGTGCCCGGCTTGATGAGCGGCACTGTCGCGTTGCCGGTCGTCAAGGGCCGCCCAAGCGATGACACCACTTCCGCGCTGGTGTACACACGGTTGGCGGTGATCTCGGGGCCCGGGAGGCTCTGGTAGGTGGCGCTGGCCTGCAGGCCCCACGGCAGCGGATACACGCCGAGCAGCTTGACCTGCGTGAGGTTGGGTGGCGTGATGTCGCAGTTCAGCGTCTGCTGGGGCGAGTCCACCACGAAGCAGTTGTTCGTCGTGACGCGTCCCGTGCTGGTGCCGCCTTGCACCACCACACCACTCGGCAGGCGCAAGCTCAGGCTCACGTCGACCCCGTTGTAGATCTCGGTCTGCGTGCCGTAGTTCTTCGCCAGCGTGATGACGTTGTTCTGGGCCGCGATCCGATTGACGTCGTACAGACCACACACCTGATACCCGCCGCCTCCGGGCAGGCGGGCGTCGGAGGGCGCCGTCGCGCAGTAATGCGAGTAGTCGTCCCGCGTGAGGTTCAGGTTGTCGGTGGCCAGGAAGTTACCGTAGGCGCGGCGGAAGTAGCCGACGCTGGCCGAGACGCGCGACGCCAGCTCGTGCTGGACCATCACCGATGACTCCCAGTTGAACCCGCGCTCGGTATTGGCATCCTCCGCGTAGCGCTGCGTCACGTTGTTCGCGCCGAAGTTCGACGGGGCCGTGCCTCCGCATTCGCCGTTGGCGCCCGTCGTGACGAAGTCGCAGTCCGGGACGAAGTTGCCGCGCCGCGGGTCGCCCACCGGATACAACAGGTCGTTCCACGTCCGGGTGGCCTGGGTGACCACCGCGGCCGCCGGGTTGGCGCGCCGGGTGAACGTCGTGAGGTTCGGCCCTTCGAGATACCGGCCGACGTTGGCCTTGAGGGCCGTTTTGCCGTTGCCGAAGAGGTCGTAGGAAAGGCCGAGGCGTGGCGACAGGTTCCTCCAGTTCGGGATGTCCTCGACCTTGGGGTAATCGACGTTGCGATTGGGGACGTTCGGGCCCGGCCCCGAGGTCTGCTCGGGCACGTAGGAGTTGTACCAGTCGTAGCGCACGCCCAGATTGAGCGTCATCCGGCGGAACCGCCATTGGTCCTGCGCAAAGACGCCCAGGTTGGCCTTGGTCGTCTCGTACAGCTCCAGGGGCGTCGCAAACTGCGTGATCTGCGCGGGCACGCCGTTCCGCAACTGGAGGGTGACGCCGTTGTTGACCACCTCCTGCGTCGTCCAGACCCACGCGTGCTGAAACGTGGTGCCGAACTTGAAGGCGTGAGACCCCGTGACGTAGGACGCGGCGAGACGGGTGTTGTATTGGTAGGTCGCGTTGTGTCCGTACGTGCCCGACAGGTTGCCCCAGGAGAGCCCGGTGCCGAGGTCGCGAAAGGGCACATCCTCCACGGTGATGCCCTCGTCGAACTGCGGACGGAACTGGAAGTCCTTGGCAGCGTAGGCGAACCCGCCCTCGAGCAGCAGCCGGTTGGTGTGCGGCGAACTCCAGCCAGCCTGCGTCAGCCGGCTCGGCTTGGCGTATTCCTCAAGATAGATGGCGGCTCCGA
>Ga0190271_10002737_pt1 | contig 10838 bp, 11 predicted proteins | sample Popmic356T_FD_133747 | JGI IMG/M metagenome (GOLD analysis project Ga0190271, IMG submission 133747) | Populus adjacent soil microbial communities from riparian zone of Weber River, Utah, USA - 356 T | ecosystem: Environmental > Terrestrial > Soil > Riparian zone | place: USA: Utah | collected...
GAACCACGCGGCCACGTCACCCTGCACTTTCGGCGAGATGGACCACTCGAGCCACTTGTAGGCGCAATTCGGATGCCTGGCGCCGGCGGCGAGCATGGTGCTGTCAGCCCAGCCCGTCGCACCCTCGACCGGCACGGTGGTTGCGACCTTCGCCTTGTTCATGAGCAGCGTGTTGGCCTGGAACGGCCAGGAGCCCGAGGCAACGATGCCTTCGTTCTGGAAATCCTGCACCTGTACGTTGGCGTCGTGCCAGTAGCGCTGGATCAGCGGGCGCTGGCCACGCAGGACTTCGAGCGCCGCCGCGTATTGCGCCTCGTTGAGCTCGTACGGATCCTTGATGCCGAGTTCAGGCTTCTTTGCCTTGAGGTACAACGCCGCGTCGGCGATGTAGATAGGACCGTCGTAGGCCTGGACACGGCCCTTGTTGGCCTTGCCATCGGGGAGTTTCTGCGGCTCGAACACCACCGACCAGGACGTGGGCGGCGTCTTGAAGGTCACGGTGTTGTACATCAACACGTTCGGACCCCACTGGTAAGGCACGCCGTAATGTTTGCCATCGACGTAGTGCCACGCCGCTTGCTGCAATCGCGGTTCGATCGTGTTGTAGCTAGGCACGCGTCCCGTATCTATGGGGATCACGGTGCCGCCGCGGATCAGCCGCAACGACGCATCACCTGAAGCGGTGACCAGGTCGTAGGGCGCATTGCCCGGCGGTGGCCAGGAAGCATCGCCCGGAGGACTCGGCTGGGGGTTACCGCTGGTGAGCAAGGTGACCATTTCATCGGAGGTGCCGGCGGTTTTCACCGTGACCTTGCAGCCGGTTTCGGCTTCGAACTTCGAGACCCAGTCGTAAGCCTTGTCGGTTTCGCCGCGCTCGATGTAGCCAGGCCACGCAACGATGTCGAGCGCGCCTTCGAGCGCGGTCGACGCCATGGGTGCTGCCTCGGCGGCGGGCGCGGGTGCTTCCTCTTTCTTGGAGCAGGCGGCGAGCGTCAGGCAAGCGCTGCCCGCAACCAGCAGTAAACGTTTCGCGGATGCTGAGAACATGGCGAGCCCCTTTTTGTATGCGCCGGGTCAATGGGTGCCTGGCGTCTTTGTCCCTATTCTAGGCTCAAGTTCAGCGCTATCGGGCTCCCGATCGTATGAAAATCGCCTCGCCGATCTTCTCGAAAGCCGCCTCGTACACTTTGGGCTCGAGTATCGGCCGGTCGTTGTCGGTCGTCTGCCCGTACTGCGTGGATTGGCGCCTGGCATCCACGAAATTCAGGCGAATGCTGGTGAATCCGGGACGAATCTCTTCCAGGAAAGCGGTTGCCCTCGTTTGGACGCTGCTCGTGGTGCCGGCCAGCACCTCCCACACGTTTGATTTGTTTCCCGCAGGGCTCGCCGCAGTAATGAAACCGGTCTCCCGGTCAGCGCTGGCGATGATGTATCCCAGGTCCTGGAACACGCTCACAACGGATCCGAATGCGGCTACCTTGGACGTTTCGAATTCTTTCGCCTGGAACGCCTGAAGTTGCAGCGAGGTAGGCGCAGGTTCAGGTGGTGTAACGCACCCTGCAATGGCGACAGCGAAGCTGGCAACAACCACGGCCCTGGTTATCGTGTTCATCGTGGGATCTCAGAATTCGCTCGATCGACTACGGAAGTCGGATACGACTTTCCTGTCGTTGAACTTGATGATCAGCGTCATCGTCCGTTGAGTCTGTTCGAGACCCGAGGCTTCCTGTGACTGCCCACCCAGCAGTACTGTCCAGTAGCCGTTCGAACTACTGGACTGGGTCACCGTCGCCGCTCTCTGGTACGTCCAGACTTCCTGCCCGGAACCGTCGATCGAAGTGATGTTAGGCGCCCCGAACACTTCGAGCACCTGGGTCTGGCTGGTCTCGCCGACCTTCAGGTTCATCTGGACATTTCCGTGAGTAAGCTCGCTGTTCCTGTTTGTTACCGGTTTTGTCGGCGCCGGAGCACAGGCGGAAAGTGCAAGGGCAGCGGCGGCAGCCGCAACGGGCGCCACCCCCAGGAGTTGGTACTTCGACATGGTCGCTCCCCCCACGTTGGCCGGAGCGCCTATCTAACTCCCGCGAACCTGAACAGAAGCTGATCGGGATTGTCCCGACATGCGGTCATGGCCGCATCGCGCGCTGCAAAAAGGCCATCGCATTCGCATTCAGGCAGGTCGCCGCCGCGACCCGCATCCACGTGCTTGGCAGCTGCGTGGGAGAAAACAGGCTGCCCGGCGCGCACAACACTCCTTCGCGGCTGCCGGCCGTGGCGACCTCATTCGTGTCGCGGCCAAAGTCCGCCCACAGGTACATGCCGCCCGGCGGCGGTCCAACCACCTTGGCACCCATGCGTACGAGCGCCTCCGCGGTGCGTGCCCGGCATTCATCGAGCTTGATGCGCAGACCCTCGAGCATGCGTTCGTACCTTCGCTCGATGATGATGCGTGCTACCACGCGTTCACCGAGTTCACTGGATGAAAGCCCGGTGAGTGCCTTGATGTCGCGCAATTCGCGCGCCAAGGCTGGATGCGCCGCGACGAAGCCAACGCGCAGGTTGGCGGCGAGCGTCTTGGAGAAGCCGCCAACGTAGATCACGCGCCGCCCATCATCGAGGCTGGCAAGCCGCACGGCGTGCCGTCCCTGCAGATCGCCATAGATGTCGTCCTCGAGGATCATGAAATCGTGACGATTGGCGAGCTCGAGCACGCGCGCCGCAACTTCGGCGCTCATGCAAGAGCCCGTGGGATTGTGCGCCACGGAATTCAGGATGAAGAGCTTGGGCCGCTCGCGCGCCAGCAGACTTTCGAGCGCGGCGATGTCCGGGCCGTCGGCCCCGCGAGGCACACCAACGATGCGCGCACCGAATGCCGCGAAGCGCGCGAACATCACGAACCACGCCGGATCTTCGACGAACACCAGGTCTCCGGGCGCGAGGAACCGCCGCGCGACCAGATCGATGGCCTCGGTGGCTCCCGCGCTGGTCACGACCTGCTCGGGGGCAACCACGATACCGGCCTGGCCGAGCCGGGTGCTCAGCGTCTCGCGCAGCGGTAGATAGCCCTCGACCGCACCATACTTGAGCAGCCACGAGCCACGGCTGCGCCCCACGCCGCGCACCGCGGCCGCGACCATTTCATGGTCCAGCCAGTCTTCGGGCAGCAGGCCCGCGCCGGGCTGTTCGCTGCCAGGCGACTGCCGCCGTTGCGCGCGCAGCAGCCAGCTTACGTCGAGCACGGTGCCGGGCAGCGGCGCTACAGACGCGCGCCGATGCGCGGCCTTGTGGTTTCGCAGACGCACGTAGAAGCCAGAGCCCCTGCGGGATTCGATGAGGCCGGCAGCAATGAGCTGGTCGTAGGCTTCGACCACCGTCGAGCGGCTGACGCGCGATTCCTCGGCCCAATTGCGGATGGAGGGCAGGCGCGTACCCGGGCGCAGCGCGTGGTTTTCGATGCGCTGCGCGAGCCGCGCGGCCAGCTGTGCTGGCAAGCGGTGATCTTGTTTGGTCTGCAACGCCATATATAAGAGCGGGCCAGCCGTAGGTTTTGGGTCGATAACTGTACTGCAACTGTACTGACCCCGTCACGTATATTTCAGACCATGAATGCCGTAACAGCCATCACTCCGACTGAGTTGCCCGATCGCGCCGCCATCGAATCGGCAGCGCAATTCATCGCCACGCTGGTCCCACCTACCCCGCAGTACGTCTGGCCGCAGGTGGCCGCGTCGTTTGGCGCCGAGGTGTGGCTCAAGCACGAGAACCACACGCCCATCGGCGCATTCAAGGCGCGCAGCGCCGCGATGTACTTCCAGAAGATGATGCAGCGCGAACCCGGATGCCCGGGCGTCATCACCGCCACTCGTGGAAACCACGGGCAGGCCGTGGGTCTCGCTGCGCGCCGCTTCAAACTACCCGCAACCGTGTACGTACCTCACGGCAACAGCGTGGAAAAGAACAACGCCATGCGCGCGCTTGGCGTGAAGCTCGTCGAGTACGGCCATGATTTCCAGGAGTCGCGTGAGGAAGCCGCGCGCGTTGGCACCCGCGATGGCCTGCACATGGTGCCGGCGTTTCACGCCGACATCGTGTTGGGCGTCACCAGCTACTGGGCGGAGCTGTTCCGCGCGGCGCCGGATCTCGACGTGATCTACGCACCCATCGGCCAGGGCTCTGGCGTTTGTGCTGCCGCTGCCGCGCGCAATGTGTATTCGCCGCGCACGAAGATCGTTGGCGTGGTGTCGGCGCAGGCGCCGGCGTTTTCGAAATCCTTCGCGGCGCGGCGGGTCATCGAGGCGCCCGTGGAAACGAAGCTGGGCGATGGCATGGCGTGCCGCAAGCCGGACGACGATGCACTCGCAATCATTCTCGCCAACGTGAGCCGCGTGGTGGAAGTCGCGGATGCCGAGCTCGCGGCTGCGATGCGCGCCATTTTCGCGATGACGCACAACGTGGCCGAAGGTGCGGGCGCCGCGGCATTCGCGGCGGCCTGGCGTGATCGCGAGTCGCTCGCGGGCCAGCGCGTCGGCATCACCGTGAGTGGCGGCAATGTCGACAGCGATGTATTTGCCGACGTGCTCGCCGGCAAGTACTGATCCACCGAATGAAAATCGCCGGCCTGCCCTTCGGCACCGTCGACTGGAATGCTGTGGAGCGCACCACGCATGCGGGCGAGACGGGCGAAGCGCATTGGCGGACCCGGCATTTCGGCGATGTGCGCGTGCGTCTGCTCGACTATTCCGCGGGCTATCTCGCGGACCATTGGTGCACCAAGGGTCATTTCATGTTCTGCCTGGAAGGCCAGCTCGAGACTGAGCTCGCCGATGGCCGCCGCTTCACGCTGCGGCCTGGTATGAGCTATCACGTGGCCGATGGCGCCGAGCCGCATCGCTCTTTCACTTCCACCGGCGCGAAACTCTATGTCGTCGACTGAATACGAAATTTCCACCGACCCCGCACGGCTCGATACCAAGGCGATTCACGCTTACCTCACGCGCTCATACTGGTCACCAGGAATTCCGTTGGCCACCGTCGAGCAGGCCGCGCGAAACTCGCTGTGCTTCGGCGTCTTTGAGAAGGCCACAGGTGCGCAGGTAGGCTTCGCGCGCGTGGTCACCGACCACACGACGTTCGCGTACCTGTGCGACGTCTATGTGCTCGAAGCTCACCGCGGAGCCGGACTTGGAAAACGCATGATGCATGAAGTGATGGCGCATCCCGCGCTCAAGGGCGCTCGGCGCATCATGCTCGCCACGCGCGACGCGCACGGGCTCTATCGCCAGTCAGGCTTCATCGAAGCGGGACGCGAAGGGAATCTCATGGAGATCGTACGGGCCGACATATACCGCGCGTAACGCCCCGTATACTGCGCCGCATGAATTTCTCCAGACCGGTTTGCGGGTCGCTAGCGGCTGGCGCACTCATCGCCCTTAGCGGCTGCGGCAGCACGCCGACCCGCGAGCAGCCGCTGAAGCAAATCGTCCCGCTGACGGCGCCGGTGCTCGCGCCAGGCGTCGAATCCAACTCCGACAAGCTCTTCGTCGTCGTCACGTTTTCCGGGGGCGGCAAGCGCGCCGCCGCATTCTCGTTCGGTGTGCTCGAAGCACTGCGCGACGTGAAAGTCACGACGCCCGATGGCGAGCGGCATTCACTGCTCGATGAAATCGACCTTATTTCCGCGGTTTCCGGAGGCGCGTTCACGGCCGCCTACTACGCGCTGTTCGGAAAAGAGGCATTCGAGAGCTACGCGCCGAGGTTTCTCGATCACGACACGGAAAAAGATCTCTGGAACAAGGTGCTCAAGCCCACGAGCTGGCCGCGCCTCGCCAAGACGCTGGTCAGCCGCAGCGACCTCGAGGTGGAGTACTTCGACCAGGAGCTGTTCAACGGCGCAACCGTTTATGACGTCATGACGCGCTCGCCAAGGATCATCGTCTCGGCGACCGACCTGGTACGCGCCAAGCCGTTCGCGTTCACTCGCGAACAGCTGAACGGCATCTGCGTCGACCCGAAGACTATCCCGGTCGCGCGTGCGGTGTTCGCATCCGCAGCGACGCCGATCTATTTCGCGCCGCTCGTCATGCGCACGTACGCGGGTCAATGCGGCTACGTGCCACCGGACGGCATCAACGCTGAGACGCTCGACGGCCTCGATGTCTACCGGAAAGAGCGTGCCGAGCGCCTGCTCTCTTTCCTCGACAGCGAAAAGTTCCCGTACCTGCATCTGTCGGACGGAGCCTTTGCCGACAACCTCGGCGCACGCGCGATTCTCGATGAGGTGGCGCTGGGCGACTCGGTCACAGATGCGCTGCGCCGCAACGGCTTCTCGCGCGCGCGCCGCATGCTGTTCATCGTGGTCGACGCCCGCACGGGGTTCGACGAAACCTATGCGACAAGCCCCACTCCGATTGGCATCAAGAACGTCATGGATGCTGTCGTCAGCGCCACGGTCAACCGCTACAGCGCCGAAACCATGAACCTCATGCGCAACCGCGTGAGGAACTGGGAAACCGACGTGCGCAACACCCGCTGCAATGTGGCGCTGGCGATCCCGGACTGCGAGAAATTCGACGTCGACCTCGTCGAGCTCACGTTCGAACGCGTGCGGGACCCACAGGAGCGTGAGTACCTCGACCGCGTGCCCACGGCGTTCACGATTTCGTCCGAACAGACCATTCGGGTACGACGGGCGGCGAAGCTACTGGTCGATGAGTCGCCGGAACTGCGCGTGTTTCTCGAGGAATCGGCGAAGGCGGCGAACAAAAGCGGCAAGTAGGCGCTCACCGACAGCGGTATCCGTAATTTCCCCGATGCAGTAACCGAGCCGGCTGCGCGACGCTCGCGCCATGCGACCAATCCGGCGAATCCTGGTGGCGGTCAAGAATCCCACGGCGCGCGCGCTGCCCGCGGTGAACAAGGCTGCGCAGATCGCCAAGGGACTGGGCGCGCAGCTCACGTTGTTTCACGATATCGCCACGCCTTTGTATGCCGAGGCGCTCCAGGGTCGTGAATTCGATCTGCAGTCGTGGCAGCGCGAAGTGCAAACTGCCCGGCGCGAGCAGCTCGAAAAACTCGCCGTGCGCATCCGCAAACACGGCATCGCCGTCGACGTCGTCGCCGACTGGGACTATCCGCCCTTCGAAGCCATCATCCGCAAGTCGCAGCGCCTGGCGGCCGACTTGCTGGTCGTCGAAAACCATCACGGCACCGGCCGCCATCCGGCGCGCTGGCTGCTCGCGTACACCGACTGGGAGCTGCTGCGTCTTAGTCCCATTCCGGTTCTGCTGGTGAAAAACCGGCGCCTCTATCACCGGCCGCGAGTGCTTGCGGCCGTGGATCCTTCACACGCGTTCGCCAAGCCGAGCAACCTCGACCGGCAGATCCTGCGAGCCGGAGCGCAGCTGGTGCATGCCCTGCGTGGCGAGCTGCATGCGCTGCATGTATTCCATCCTGGGGTTCCAGTGATTCCGGCCATGCCCGACGGACTCATGATGGACGTGGCGGCGGAACGCGACCTCGAACGCGCGGCGCGGCGCAAGCTCGAACGGGCCGTCGACGGATTCGATGTGAAGCGCAGCCACTGCCACCTGGTGGAAGGACGGCCGAACGAAGCGATCCCGGGCGCCGCCAAACGCGAGCGCAGCGCCATCGTTGCCATGGGAATCGTGTCGCGCTCCGGCCTCAAGCGCTTTTTCATTGGGAATACGGCGGAGTTCGTCATGGACGCGGTCACCGCCGACATCCTGGTGGTGAAACCCCCCGATTTCGATTCTCGCGTGCCACGCACGGGGCGCGGCGTTCAGATCCTGTCCATGCCCATCCTGCCGGGCTGAACCCGGGCAGTGGTTAGGTCAGCGTTGTCGCTCGCATGAAATAAACTCGTGCTCGACTCTGTTAACACTGCGCGCCGGGAACGGTCTCAATTGTGATAATCGCGCAGGTCCCTGTTCCTGCAAGTATTCATACAAACCCCGAGGAGCGCTCGCGATGCCACGTGAGAAAAACCCGGCAACCCCCATCGTGCGGAAACGCGCGCCCCGTAAAACCGTCGCTACCGTCACCGGCGAAAGCCGGCCAACCCTCACCCGCATCGTCGGTCACGAACACCGCGCGGCGTTGATCGCCGAGGCTGCTTTCTTCCGCGCCGAGCAGCGGGGATTCGATCCCGGCCATGAGGTGGAGGACTGGCTCGCGGCCGAGTCCGAGGTCGATGCGAGGCTGATGTCCGCTAAATCCGGGCGCCTAGACTAACCAGTCGACCCGCTCACAGCCCACGCCGCGCAAGGAGTATCTTTGCGGGGCATGACCGCGCCGACACCCGAAGTACTCGCACTCCTGGAGGCTACGCTCGACGCCGTCGTGATCATGGACGATCGCGGGCGCATCGAGGCATTCAACGCCTCAGCCGAAGTCATGTTCGGTTATCGCGCCGCCGACGCCCTCGGCCGCAACGTCAACATGCTGATGACGGCAGTCGATCGCATCGGGCACGACGACCACCTCAGGCGCTATCTGGCGGGCGGCGAATCGCGTGTGCTGGGCCGCGGCCGTGACGTGCGGGTACAACATCGGGACGGCAGCGAATTTTCGGTCTTCCTTAGCGTCGGCCGCATTCAGAACACCTCGCCGCCACGGTTCGTCGGGTTTCTGCACGACACCTCGCTGCGCCAGAAGGCGCTTGCAACCCTCGAAAAGGAGCGCCAGGTCAATCGGCTGTACCTGGACCTGGCCCAGGTGATGCTGGTGGCTACGGATCGCAACGGGGTTGTGCAGTTGGCCAATCAGCGCGCCATCCGCGTGCTCAAGCGCGAGCATGCGGCAATCGTCGACAGCAACTGGCTCGAAAGTTGCGTGGCCCCGGATGATCGCACCATCGCGCGCGCGGCGTTTCGCAGCCTGCTGGTCAGCGGAAATGACGAACCGCAGGTGTGCGAATACCACGTTCGCTCGTCTGATGGCGAAGACCGCTTCATCACGTGGCGCGGGGTGGCATTGCGCGATGCCGACAACTTCGCGACCGGCGTCATGCTCTCGGGGGAGGACATCACCGACCAGCGCCGGGCCGAAAGCGAAGCGCACCGGGCCCTCGAGCGCATGAACAGCGTCGCGCGCCTCGCGACGATGGGTGAAATGGCGGCGGGCATTTCCCATGAGCTCAATCAGCCACTCGCGGCCATCGCCAACTATGCACAGGCCTGCGTACGGTTCCTGCGCTTGCCGAAGCACGACCTGCCGGAGATCGCCGGGGCGCTCGAACAGATCGCGAGCCAGGCCCTGCGCGCCGGCGAAATCATCCGGCGCATTCGCTCACTGGTGCGCAACGAGGACGTGCGGCGCGAGACCCAGGACGTCAACGAGCTGATCCGCGAGGTTCACGGGCTGCTGGCCAGCGATGCGCGCGTGCACGACGGCAAGCTGGCGCTCGACCTGACGTCGCCGTTGCCGAGCGTCACGGTGGATGGGGTGCAGATCCAGCAGGTCCTAATGAACCTGGTACACAACGCATTCGAAGCCCAGGCGCCCGAACACGATGGGGCTCCGTTTGAAGTGCGGATCGCAACCCGTTGCACCGACTCGGGAGACGTCGAGGTATCGGTCAGCGACCTCGGGCCTGGCCTTGCCGGCGAAGCGGAACAGAAGATCTTCGAACCATTCTTCACCACCAAAGCGTCGGGGACCGGACTTGGCCTTGCAATCAGCCGGTCCATCATCAAGGCCCACGACGCCCGACTCGGGTATCGCGCCAATCAGCCGCGAGGCGCATGCTTCTACTTCGTCCTTCCGGCCCATCAGGAGGCACCGTCATGAAAGATCTGCCGCAGACCGTGTTCGTGGTCGACGACGACGACGCGGTACGCGACTCGCTGCGAATGCTTCTCAAATCCGCCGGTGTACACGCGGAAGCTTGCGCGTCGGCTCAGGAGTTCCTTACGAGCTACGACGCGTCGCAGCCAGGGTGCCTGGTGCTCGACGTGCGCATGCCCGGGATGAGCGGGTTGGAGATGCAGCATGAGCTGAACCTGCGCGGTCTCACCATGCCAGTCATCTTCATCACGGGGCATGGCGATATTCCGATGGCGGTCGAAGCCATGCAGCATGGCGCCTTCGACTTTCTGCAGAAACCATTTCGCGACCAGGAATTGCTGGACCGCGTGCAGCGCGCACTGGTTCGGGACATGGAAAACCGCGCACGCCTTCGCCACACGGACCGGATTCGCGAGCGACTTGCGTCCCTTAGTCCTCGCGAACGCGAGGTGCTCGATCTCGTCACGCAGGGGAAGGCAAACAAGATGGTGGCTGGAGACCTGGGCGTGAGTCAGCGCACGGTAGAAATTCACCGCGCGCACGTGATGCAGAAAATGGAAGCCGGCTCGCTGGCGGAGCTGGTGCGAATGATGATGGCTGTTGCGCCATCACCATAACGTCGCGCACCCCATACAAACAAAAAGACAGAAAAAGTACGTATTTATCAGACTACAGCCCGATGCAATGCTCCGGGCCGCAATGGCGGTCACAAACGACAACGGAAGTAGCACTAAGGGCGATCGCGAAATCCAGCGCGTGCGCACCATCATCGTCGCCGGCCAGTCTTCCGATCGCACTCGCGAAGTGCTGCGCGCCCTGAGCGGCTTCACCAACGTCATCTGGCCTACTTCACTGGAATCCGCGCTTGCGCAAGCCGGTTCCCAGGATGCGGGATGCCTGGTTATCGCGGACGATCTACGCGAGGAACCCATCGACGAGTTCCTGCAGGAAGCGCGCGAGCTGCAGCGCAATCTACCTATCTTCGTGATAACCGATCCAGACGATGTCGCCGAAGCTGTCTCGGCGATGCGGCA
>Ga0190271_10002738_pt1 | contig 10838 bp, 8 predicted proteins | sample Popmic356T_FD_133747 | JGI IMG/M metagenome (GOLD analysis project Ga0190271, IMG submission 133747) | Populus adjacent soil microbial communities from riparian zone of Weber River, Utah, USA - 356 T | ecosystem: Environmental > Terrestrial > Soil > Riparian zone | place: USA: Utah | collected...
CCGTGACGGATAGCCGTCCTCGGCCACTCATCGTTCAGGCATTGGCACCGTTCGAGTCGGTTGCCGCGGTTTCGCAGGGCCTGTCCCTCCACCGCTCTTGATGAGCGCGTCTTTCGCTTGGACGGAAAGTTAGCGAAACGCGGCATCTGGCTCCAACTCTTGGATGGCCGGCGAGAGCGCTAGTCCACATTGGCGACGGCATATAGTCCATTCGGCCCATACCGCAGTCTGCGACCTCCAACCAGACTTCCCCCTCGGGTGATTTCGTAATGCGGGAACTTCCAAGAGACATATTGATCGAGGTCATGGAGGACGTGATCGAGGACCTGCACGGTCACGTGCACCGGGTCTCCGATCTCGCCGTGAACCTCGGTATCGGCATTGGGCTCGGCGAAATCGAACTCGACCGCCTTGCCTTGGCCGGGGTGCTACACGACGTGGGCAAGATCCATCTCGATCCCGGCATCCTCGGCAAGCCGGGGCCGCTCGACCCCACCGAGCGGGAGCTGATGAATCGTCATCCGGAGCTCGGTTTCGCCATGACACGCAATCGTCTCGACCCCAAAGTTGCCGAGGCGATCCTCTATCACCACGAGCGTTACGACGGCCGTGGCTACCCATTCGGCCTCGGTGGCGAGGAAATCCCGATCCTGAGCCGGATCATCCTCGTGGCCGACGCATTCGACGCGATGACGTCGACCCGCTCCTATCAGAGCGCCCTCCCCGTCGAGTTTGCGGTCAACGAGATCCGCAAGCACGCCGGAACACAGTTCGACCCGCACGTGGTCGATCTCTTCCTCGAGCTGGCCGCCATCAACCGGCTGCCGCTCGAGCTGTCCGCCTGATCCATTCCTAATCGAGACACACAGGCGTCGAATACGGGACTGTGGCTCCCAATTACGGTCGACTGTTGTCACTGACCGCTGATACCTTCCGGGTGTGGACCCGCTCGGCGCCTTCACCCCAGCAACCCGCACCTGGTTCGAGGCCTCGTTCAACGAGCCAACCCGAGCCCAGGCCTTGGGCTGGCCAGCTATTGCCGATGGCCATCACACGCTGATCCACGCCCCTACCGGGTCGGGCAAGACACTGGCAGCGTTCCTCTGGACACTCGATCAACTGCTGACGGAGCCCCAGCCCGACAAGGCCAGTCGATGCCGCGTGCTCTACATCTCGCCACTGAAGGCCTTGGCCCATGACGTCGAGCGGAATCTCAGGGCGCCGCTGGCCGGAATTCGCCACGCCTCGAGCCGCATCGGTGGCCCGACCCTGCCCACAGTTGACACCTTCATCCGCACCGGCGACACACCGCCCGATGCCCGGCAGCGGATGCGACGAAACCCGCCCGACATCCTGATAACGACGCCCGAATCGCTCTATCTCATCCTCACGTCTGCGGCCCGCGAGATACTCCGCAGCGTCCGTTGGGTGATCGTCGACGAAGTGCACGCGGTGGCGGGCAGCAAGCGGGGGGCACATCTCTCGCTCTCACTCGAGCGTCTGGAGGAGGTCACCGATGTCTCGCCCCAGCGGATCGGCCTCTCGGCCACGCAGCGCCCTCTGGAGGACATCGGACGGTTCCTCGGCGGCGGGGCGCTCGACGACGACGGGATCTGGGTGCCGCGGCCAGTCCGTCTCATAGATGTGCCACATGACCGGGACTTGGACATCCAGATAGTGGTCCCGGTAGAGGACATGAACGAACCGGGCGAGCCCGATCCCCTCGACCCTGATCAGCAGTCGACCCGCTCCATCTGGCCGGCGGTCTACCCCCGGTTGCTCGAGCAAATCCAGGCCCATCGCAGCACGATCGTGTTCGCCAATTCGCGTCGGCTTGCGGAGCGACTTTGCTCCGAGATCAACAACCTCGCCGGCGAGGAGGTGGCCAAGGCCCATCACGGATCAGTGGCCCGCGAGCAGAGGCTCCTCACCGAGGAGGCCCTGAAGCGTGGCGACCTCCGAGCAGTAGTCGCCACGTCATCTCTCGAGCTCGGCATCGACATGGGTGCGGTGGACCTGGTGCTCCAGGTCGAGGCCCCGACGTCGGTCGCTTCGGGGTTGCAGAGGGTCGGACGCTCGGGCCATCAGGTCGGCGGCGTCTCCAAGGCACGAATCTTCCCGAAATACCGCGGCGATCTCCTGGTTGCGGCCGTCGTCGCCAATCAGATGCTGGAGCGACAGGTAGAGACCACCAAGATCCCGGCCAACCCACTCGATGTCCTCTCCCAGCAACTGGTGGCGAGGGTCGTGGCCGGACCAACCAGCGCCGACGCCCTCTACGAGATGGCGACCAGGGCAGCGCCATACTCAGGGTTGAGCCGGGCCGTCTTCGACGAGACGCTGGACATGCTGGCAGGACGCTATCCCTCAGATCTCTTCGCAGAGTTGAGACCCCGCATCAACTGGGATCGGGTAACCGGCGAGGTGACGGCCCGGCCCGGGTCGCTTCAGTTGGCCGTCACCAACGCAGGCACCATCCCAGATCGCGGTCTGTATCGCGTCACCCTCCCCGATGGCAGCCGGGTAGGTGAGCTCGACGAGGAGATGGTCTACGAGTCGCGCGAGGGAGACGTCTTTCTGCTCGGCAGCACGGCCTGGCGGATCTCACAGATCGGTCACGATCGGGTCGAGGTAGTGCCGGCGCCGGCCGAGGGGGCGGCCCGGATGCCGTTCTGGCATGGCGACTCGATGGGGCGCTCGATAGAGACCGGCAGGGCGGTCGGAGCGTTCGTCCGCCAGACAGGACGTCTCGACGCCGAGGACGCCCACGAGGACCTCGTGACTCGCTTCCACCTGGACGAGCTGGCGGCGAGGAATCTCGTCGGTTATCTCACAGAGGAGCGAGAGGCGACCGGGGTGTTGCCCACTGACCAGACGCTCGTCGTCGAGCGTTTTCGTGACGAGATCGGGGATTGGAGACTCGTTCTCCTCTCTCCTCTGGGAGCGAGGGTCCACGCTCCGTGGGCAATGGCGCTGCGTCATCGGTTTCGGGACCGTTACGGGGTGGATGTCGACGCCATCTGGTCCGATGACGGGATCGCGTTTCGTTTCCCCGATGCCGACAACCCGCCCGGCGCCGAGGACCTCCTGCTCGATCCTGAAGACGTCGAGGCCTTGCTGCTCGAGCACCTCGGTGACACGGCACTATTCGCTGCCCGTTTCCGGGAGGCGGCCGGGCGCTCTCTGCTCCTCCCCCGGCGCCGTCCTGGCGAGAGGACACCACTTTGGTTGCAGCGCCGGCGATCAGCCGACCTGATGGGCGTCGCGAAGCAATTCGGTTCCTTTCCGATCATGCTCGAGGTGTACCGGGAGATCCTCCAGGACGACTTCGACCTGCCCTCATTGATCGAAGTCCTGACCGACATACAAGCGCGCCGCATCAGGATCGCCTCGGTCGACCTCGACTCACCGAGCCCATTCGCCTCCTCGTTGCTCTTCTCGTTCATCGCCGCCTTCCTCTACGAGGCCGACGCCCCTCTGGCCGAACGCCGGGCGGCGGCCATGACGCTCGATCGCGACCTGCTTCGGGAGCTGCTCGGCGAGGGGGAGCTCCGCGAGCTGATCGACCCCGAGGTGGTCGCCGCGGTGGAGCTCGAATTGCAGTACCTGACCGAGCCGCGACGTGTGAAGCGAGCCGACGGGGTCCACGACATGCTGAGAGACCTCGGCCCACTGACCGTCCAGGACCTCGAGGTGCGCACCGACGGGCTCGATATTCCGTCAGTGCTCAGTGAGCTCACCGGGCAGCGGAGGGTCGTCGAGATCACCCATGCCGGCGTCACGCGGTGGGCGGCCATCGAGGACGTGTCGAGACTGCGTGATGCCCTCGGTGTCCAACCACCCCCCGGGATTCCTCACGTCTTCCTCGAGCCGGTGGAAGATCCCCTGGGTGACGTCGTGGGGCGGTTTGCTCGAACCCACGGGCCGTTCACGGCGGGTGAGGCCGCCGGCGCCCTCGCCGTCCCCACTGCGATCGTCGAGACGATCCTCCAACAACTGGAGGCCTCAGGGCGCGTTGATGTCGGCGCATTCCGACCTGGCGGGCAGGGACGGGAGTGGATCGACCGCGAGGTGCTGAGACGGCTCAAACGTCGATCGCTGGCCGTGTTGCGGCGGGAGATAGAGCCGGTGCCTCCCGCCTCGCTTGCCGCGTTCAACATTGCCTGGCAAGGGGTACGGGACGATCCTCCGTCCAGCTCGACGGCCCTTACCGATGCGATCGCGCTGCTAACGGGCGCGGTGATACCGGCCTCCGTGCTCGAGCGCGACGTGCTGGCCTCACGGGTCACCGAGCCGGCCACCCACCTCGATCGGCTCCTTCTCGATGGCGACCTCGTATGGGTGGGTCATGACTCGCTCGGGCCGGGCGACGGCAAGTTGGCCCTGTACCCGCGATCCAGTCTCGGCTTGCTGTGGAGAGGCCCCGGTGAGATGCCGCGAGGGCCCGAGGCCGAGTCGATCCATGACTTCCTGGAGACCAGGGGGGCCAGCTTCTTTCGGGACATCTACATCGGCACCGGAGGTGGCGACCCGGTGGAGCTGCTCGACCATCTCTGGGATTTGGTCTGGTCAGGTCATGTCACCAACGACACCCTGGCACCGCTCCGTGCCTTCATCCAACAGCGCAGCACGAGACGAACCGGTCGTCCGGGGCTTTCGTCGCAATTCCCGCCTCAGGCGGGCGGGCGCTGGTCATTGACAGGCCAACTCGTGGGTGGAGAGGTGAGCGACACCGAGCGACACGCCGCCTGGGCCCACCTGCTCCTCGACAGACATGGGGTGGTGACCCGGAGCGCCATCCTCGCCGAGGGCTATCCCGGCGGCTTCAGCGCCCTCTATCCGGTGTTCTCCCACCTGGAAGAGACGGGCAGGGTGCGTCGGGGCTACTTCGTCGAGGGTTTAGGGGGGTCACAGTTCGCGCTCCCCGGTGCGGTCGATCGCTTGCGCACAGATCCGGCTCGTCAGCTGACGGTTCTCGCGGCGACCGACCCGGCCAACCCATATGGTGCCGCCCTCCCCTGGCCCGAGGTGGAAGAAGCGAGACTGGCCCGCGACGCCGGCGCCTATGTCTTCTTGTGGGAGGGCCAGTTGCTCGGCTATCTGGACCGGGGTCGGCGACATCTGACGGTCCTGGCCGAGGACATGTCGATCTATGGCAACCTCGGCCGAGGGCTCTCCGAGATCGCCGCCCGGCACCGCCGCACCACAGTCAACACGGTCAACGGGCGGCCGGCGCCCGCCTCTCCGATCGCCCCCGCCCTGGCGGAGTGGGGATTCGCCACGGCTCCGAGAGGCCTGACTTATCGGGGTTGAGACTCGAGGATCTCGTACGTCGTCGAGCGCAGCGCCGGCCGGCGCCCCGCCGCCTCGATTACGTCCCGGAACTCCTGCGGTGTGACCTCCTGCCCGTGGGCGGCCCCGGCCGAGCGGGTGATGATCTCGCCCATCAGGGTTCCACCGAGGTCGTTGCATCCTGCATCGAGGAGACGCCTCCCTCCATCCAGGCCGAGCTTCACCCAGGAAGCCTGGATGTTTGGCACCAGCCCGTCGAGAGCGATCCGCGACACGGCATGTATCAGCACCACCTCGTCCCAGGTGGGCCCGGGACGGGCTCTGCCCCTGAGGAAGATCGGCGAGCCCATGTGGACGAAGGGCAGCGGCACCATCTCGGTAAACCCGCCGGTCCGGCGCTGGATTGCGCGGATCACCTCGAGGTGATTGGCCCATGACCGCGGGTGGTCGATGTGGCCAAACATGACGGTCGAGGTAGCTCTCAGTCCCAGATCGTGGGCGGTGATCATCACCTCGGCCCACTGGGAAGTCCGGATCTTGTCCGGACAGAGATGGGCACGCACGTCGTCGTCGAGGATCTCGGCGGCGGTTCCCGGAAGCGTGCCCAGACCCGCCGCCTTCAACTCCTCGAGAAAGCGATGCACCGGTATCCCGAGGGTCTCGGCCCCCTGCCAAACCTCGAGTGGGGTGAAGCCATGGATGTGCATGTCGGGTAACTCCGACTTGATCGCCTTGACGACATCGACGTAGAAGTTGCCGGTGAAATCGGGATGAATACCGCCCTGGAGCGTCACCTCCGTGGCCCCCCGCCCCCAGGCCTCGACGGCCCGCTCCACGATCTCATCCAACCCCATCAAATAGGGCTCACCCCTGAGATTGAGGCTGCGCGGGCCCTTGGAGAAGGCGCAGAAGCCGCACTTGAAGTAGCAAAGATTCGTGTAGTTGATGTTCCGGTTCACTACATAGGTGACCGTGTCCCCGTTCGCCCGCTCCCTGAGGATGTCTGCGACGTGGGCGACGGCATCGACCTGGTCCCCTCTGGCGTGGAACAGTGCTTCGACCTCGTCTGTCGTAGGCGGGGTGCCCTCCAACGAGCGCTCCAGGATGGGTGCCAGCTCCGCCGCCGACCCGGGAAACGAGGTGGCCGCCCCGTCGACCCAGGTTCTGTCCAGCCACTCCGCCGAAAAACGATCGGGGGGCACCGGTGGCGAGAGGTCTTTCCCGGGCGCCCACTCGTATCGTGGCCTGGCCACGCCTGAGCCGTCGACCTGGCTCAGCCAGGCAGCGAACGTGTCTGCGGACAGCACATCGCGGACCTCGTCGATCTCGATGCCCGGAGGGAAAGCGGTTCTCTCCACGAGTCGTCGATCACCGAGGGCCGCACGCAACTCGCCGATCCCTTCCACGTCCCAATCGCGCAGCAGCAGATCGGTGGCCCCTTGGTCGACCGCCCTTAGAGCCTGGGAGAAATCATCGACGAAAACTGACGTCGAGAAATCGACTCCGGGCAGGGAGGACAGCGCAGCGATCTCGGAGATCTCCGAGCGCGTGGTGCGTGCGAAGCACGCCCTCGACCTGGCCAGTGCGTCGAGAATCGATTCCCGGGAGCCCTCGGCAACGACAGTCAGACGCCATCCTGGAACCCCTCGCTCGGCGAGGCTCAGCGCCTTTTCGGGCTCGACGACCCAAGCATCAGGGTCCACGTCGCTCACGCTCTCAGACACCACCAGGACACCGGACTTATGGGCGGCAGTCAGCTCTGCAGAGGTGGGCGCCAGCATCTCGACTGCCGTCGTTCCCTCTCGACGCCTGCTGGTCGCCGTTGGTTCGGCCAACTTCTCGGCCGGACGCATTCTGAGAAACGTGATCGTCATCTTGCTCCTGATGTCTCCGGGATGAGTGCCAGACCGTCTTTGTCGGCGGCCGCCACCACATCTGCGTACAGCGCTGCGTCTATCCAATCCTCGTCGATGTATTCCGGATAGACGGGTAGACGTGGCCGCAACGTGAAACCGGCTTCCTCGGTTCGGCCCCGCAGCTCGTCGAGATGGGGCCAGGGCGCTTCAGGATTCACCCAGTCGATCGTGAGCGGGGAGACCCCTCCCCAGTCGTTGATCCCGGCCTCCAGGTATATCTCGAATTGCTCGGTGAGATTCGGCGGCACCTGGACATTGGCGTCAGGGCCCATGATCCATCGAGCCAGTGCGACGACACGGGCAAACCAGCGAGGTACCGGCTCGGCCGCGTGCCGCATCGGAGTGTCGGCCTTGGCCCTGAAGTTCTGGATGATGACCTCCTGGATCGCTCCGGTGGCCCGGCTGAGCTCTTGCAGGGCAAACAGTGAATCGACGATCTCGCCTCTGGTCTCTCCGATCCCGACCAGGATCCCCGTGGTGAATGGGACCTTCGCCCGCCCCGCTGCCTCGATGGTCGCCACCCGGCGAGCAGGGTCCTTGGAGAGAGTCCCGTGATGGGGCATTCCGGGCTCCATGAGCCGGGGTGAGATGTTCTCCAGCATCATCCCCATCGACGGATTGGTCGGACGCAGCAGTCTCATGTCGTCATCGTCGAGCAGACCAGGGTTGGCGTGGGGGAAGAGAGACGTTTTCGAGCGCACCATCGCCGACATCTCAGCCACGTATTCGATCGTCGAGAGCAGGCCACGAGCGGAAAGGAACGAGGCGGCCTGCGGCCAGCGCTCCTCGGGCCGGTCTCCCAGGGTGAATAGCGCCTCGGTGCAGCCTGCTTCATCCCCCGCTTGGGCGATGGCAAGGACCTCGTGGGGCTCGAGATACATCCCTCCTGCCCCCGGTGGCTTGGCAAACGTGCAATAGGTGCAGCGGTCGCGGCACAACGTGGTGAGCGGGACGAACACCTTGCGGCTGTAGGTCACCACCAGGCCCCGTCCCTCGTCGCGCAAGGCCCGAGCGTGGGCGAACAGCCCGCTGTCGTCGACAACGCCCTCCAGATAACGAAGGGCCAAATCGGGGTCGGGTGCCGGGTGGGTCATGGCTCTTTGACTCGTCAGCTCAGGCTATGCCCGACGAAGACGCCTCACTCATCCCTCCGTCGACCGGAAGGGTGACACCGGTTATCCAGTCGGCGGCGTCCGATGCCAGGAACACGATGACGCGGGCGACATCTTCCGGTGTTCCCAAACGCCCTAGCGGATGCATTCCCGCCGCCGCCGCCTCGTCCTGCCAGAGCATCTCCGAGAGCCTCGTCTTGACCACGCCAGGGGCAACGGCGTTGACCCGGATCGCCGGCGCCAATTCCAAGGCCAGCTGTCGGGTCATGTGAACCAGACCTGCCTTGGAGACGTTGTAGGCGCCGGTGATCGGGCTTGGCCGCAGGCCACCCACCGAGGAGACGTTGACTATGGATCCCCCGTTCTTCTCCATCGATGCCCGGTAGGCCGCTCTGACCCATAGCAAAGGGGCCCTCAGGTTGACGGCCCAGGTCTTGTCCAGAGCACCGAGGTCCACATCCATCAGCGGCCCGGCCGACGGGTTGGTGCCGGCGTTGTTGATGAGGATGTCGCACGACCCGAAGCGCTCCACAGTGGCTGCGACCGCCTCATCGGCGGACACCTCGGAATCGGCCCGGGCCGGGAGCGCGAGCAATATCCCCTCGTCCACCCCGGAATCGATCAGCGCGGCCGCTGCCGTTGCGATGTTCTCCGGTTTGCGAGAGGTGATCGTGAGGCCGGCGGCCCCACTCCTGGCGAACTCGGCGGCAGTCGCCTGCCCGATGCCACGACTGGCACCCGTGACGAGCACGACCTTGCCGTCGACCAAGACTTCCACGATCAGTGACCGCCCCTTCTGACCCCGCCGTATTTCATCCTCGTGTCGGACATCGAAGCCGCCTGCCGCTCGTCGTCGTTGACACCGGCGTCGACGATCTCGCCGACAAAGAAGGTGTGGGTCCCGAGATCGATCGAGTGACGCACGCTGCAGTCCATCCAGGCCAGCGATTCTTCGAATATCGGGGCGCCGGTCACGCCGGGGCGAACCGGGCGGCCGTTGAGCGTGGTGTCCTCCCTCGTCGCAGGCTTGGAGAACTTGACAAATACCCGCGTGTCGTCTGAGGGCCACAGATTCACGGTGAACGACCCGCCGTCGGTGATCAGACGATGTGTCACCGCCTTGTTGTCGACGCCAACTCCGATGAGCACGGGTTCCATCGAGACCTGCGTGACCCAAGACGCGGTCATTCCGTTCCACTCGTCCCCGGACGCCGAGCCGATCAAAGCCAGGGCGTTGGGGATCTTCCAGGTGACCTTGTTGATGAGTTCCGGGTCCAATTGACTCGCATGGGCAAAAGCGGTGCCGACACCCTAATCTCAGTCGGGTGCGCATCCTGATCGCCACGACCGGGGTACTTCCAGCAGCCCCGGTAGCCGACCTGTGCCGGCGTCTCAATTCCGATGACGGGAGTGTCACGGTCATGACTGTGGTGAGGGTCCCCCGCTCCTTTCTCGAGTCGCTGGACGACGATGTCCGCCGGTCGTTCCTCGACGACGCACCGATTGGCTCATCCGATGCGGAGGCCAAGGCGGCGCGATATCTGGAGGAGCGGGGTCAGAAGGCGGTGGAGCCGATTGTTGCCGGGCTGCACGCCGTCGGGCTTGACACCGACGTCCGATTCGTCGAAGGCGACGACCCTGCTGAGGCAATAATCAACACGGCGGACGAAGTCGGAGCCGATCTTGTGATGATGGGAGCGACCCGCCGTCTCTTCACCGAGGAGGCCTGGCGAAGCGTGTCCGCCCGCGTGATGGACAAGTCGCATCTGCCGGTGCTGCTCGTGCCCGGCACCCGCTTCGACGACACGTCGGAGATGCCGGCTCTCGAGCTCTGAGCGGAGCTCAAGCTCGGTACTTGGTACCTAGTACTTGGTACGCCGGAGCTTCGCTCCGGCATTTCTGTCACAGGCCCCTCGTACCTTGTCCACCATGAATGTTTCTCCATGGTGTGAGCACAAGCCGGTGTGGGTTGGGCGCGTTGCTGTGACCGCCTGTGCCGATTGCGGGACGATCGATTGGTTCTCCGACGGCGGTCCGGTGGATCACGCCGAGGCCATGGCCTATCTGTTCGGCACCTATGACCTGATCGGTCATCTCGACGCGTTGGGCGGGCCAACGTCGAGCGTCCTCGCCTACGCCGCTCCCAATCCCAGGAAGCGAAAGAACCTGGACGCTCTGCCCAAGCACGTGTGGCTCGAGGTCGGGCCCCGTCTGTGGCTGTCCCACGACGGTGAGGTGCTGCTGCTGGCTACGGACCACCAGTTGCTGATCGAGAACCTGACCCGGGGAGCATGAGGCCCGACGTCAGGCGCTGGCGGCCTGTATGAACTGCGTCTGGTACAGAGAGGCATAGAGCCCGTCGGCGGCGACCAAGGAAGCGTGGGTCCCCTGCTCGGCGATCTCACCATCGTCGATCACCAGGATCTGATCGGCCGCACGCACGGTCGACAGGCGATGGGCGATGACGATCGAGGTCCGGCCCTCCATGACCTTCTCCAGCGCCTCCTGGATCAGGGCC
>Ga0190271_10002739_pt1 | contig 10837 bp, 9 predicted proteins | sample Popmic356T_FD_133747 | JGI IMG/M metagenome (GOLD analysis project Ga0190271, IMG submission 133747) | Populus adjacent soil microbial communities from riparian zone of Weber River, Utah, USA - 356 T | ecosystem: Environmental > Terrestrial > Soil > Riparian zone | place: USA: Utah | collected...
AACGTCCGTGTTCCAGTGGGCGGCCGCCACGGCCGCGGCGACGTCGCGGCTGTTCTCGGTGCTTGGGGACCTCGACCTCACGTCGGAGATGTCCGTAGAAAACGTCGCGCCCGACCACCCGCTCGTGCACCTGCTCGTAGACCCGAGGGCGCCGAAGCCTCGCCGCAGCGACAACCTCTGGGTGCGCATTCTTGACGTGCCCCGTGCGCTCGAGGGCCGCGGCTACGCCGCCGACGCGGACGCTACGGTTCGCATCACGGACGCCCAGGTCCCCGCGAACCACGGCACATGGCGCATCGCTATCGCGGGAGGCCGCGCGACCGTGGCGACGTCCCAAGGCGATCCCGACTTCGAGCTGTCGATCCAGGAGTTGTCTGCCGCCTACCTTGGCGGAGTTACGCTCACCGAACTCGCCGGAGCTGGGCTTGTGACGGGAGACGGCGGCGCGATCCGCGCGGCCTCGAACGCACTGCGCGGAGACTTCGCGCCCGCGAGTGCGATCAACTTCTAGCGGCTCGCCTCGTACGCGGTGAGCTGGTCGATGCGGCGCTGGTGCCTCTCGACCTCGCTGAACGGCTCCGCGATGAAGGCGTCGACGAACGCGATCGACTGCTCGAGGGGGTGCATGCGTCCGCCAACGGCGATGACGTTGGCGTCGTTGTGCTGACGACCAAGCTGTGCAGTCTCGAGGCTCCACGCGAGCGCCGCGCGCACACCCGCCACCTTGTTGGCCGCGATCTGCTCGCCGTTTCCTGACCCACCAATGACGATCCCGAGCGAACCGGGCTCCGCGACGACGGCCTCCGCGGCGGAAAAGCAGAACGACGGGTAGTCGTCCTCGGCGTCGTACTCGTGGGCGCCATGGTCGACGACGTCGTGCCCCACCGAAGTGAGGTGCTCGACGAGCGCGCTCTTGAGCTCGAATCCGGCGTGGTCAGAGGCAATGTGTAGGCGCATTCGGCCATTCTGCCAGCCCGCGCTTGGCCGAGCGCGAAAGCGGAGCCGTGGCAGCGTCGAGCACCATTAGGGTTGGGCCATGACGAGCGCTTCCGGCATCAATGCCGCCTCCCTCTCCCCCACCATTCGCCCCCAAGACGACTTCTTCCGGCACGTCAACGGCGCGTGGCTCGACAAGCACGTAATCCCCGCGGACAGGGCCGCAGACGGCACCTTCCACAAGCTGCGCGACGACTCGGAGAAGGCGGTGCGCACGATCATCGAGGAGGCACCCGTCGACTCGCTCGTCGGCGCGCTGTGGACGAGCTTCATGGACACGGACACGCTCGACGCCCTGGGCGTGGAGCCCCTCGCGGACGCCCTCTCCGCCATCGACGCCGCCGACTCTCCAGACGCCCTAGCGACGACCGTGGGGCAGCTGCAGCGCCAGGGAACGAGCGGGGGCATCGGCTACTACGTCTTCGCCTCCAAAGCCGATCCCGACGCGAACGTCGTGTACTTGTTGCAGTCCGGACTCGGACTCCCTGACGAGGCCTTCTATCGCGACGACATGCACGCGGACACCCGTGCGAAGTATGTGGAGCACCTCGCGCGCATGGCCGCGCTGACCGGAGTGGCCTTTGCGGCGGACGACGTCATGGCGCTCGAGACCGAGCTGGCCAGCCACCACTGGGACAACGTCAAGACGCGCGAGGCGGAGCTCACGTACAACCCGACGACGCTCGCTCGCCTGCAGGCGGAGGCTCCGGGATTCGACTGGCGCGGCTGGGCCGACGCGATCAGGCTCCCTGCGGCCGCAGAGGACCTCCTCATCGCGTGCGAGCCGACGTACCTCACCGAGTTCTCTCGCTTGTGGGCCGCACTGCCTCTCGAGCAGTGGAAGCAGTGGCTGCGCTGGAGGCTCGTCGCGAGCCTTGCCGCGTATCTGACTCCCGAGATCTCCCGCGCCAACTTCGACTTCTATGGCACGGTGCTGAGCGGTGCGACCGAGCAGCGCGACCGCTGGAAGCGAGGCGTGGCGTTCGTCGAGTCCGTGGCGGGCGAGGTTGTTGGCCAGGAGTACGTCGCGCGCCACTTCCCCCCGGACCACAAGCAGCACATGGACAGGCTCGTCGCGACGCTCGTTGAGGCGTACGGTCAGGCAATCCGCGAGCTCGAGTGGATGACTCCCGCGACCAAGGAGAAGGCGCTCGCCAAGCTTGCGCAGTTCACTCCCAAGATCGGCTATCCGGAGAAGTGGCGCGACTACAGCGCCCTCACGGCGGACCCCGCGGACCTCGTCGCCAACATGCGATCCGCCGCGGCCTTCGAGGAGGACTGGGAGTGGGCCAAGATCGGCAAGCCCGTTGACCGCTCCGAGTGGCTCATGACGCCACAAACGGTCAACGCGTACTACCTGCCTGTGGCAAACGAGATCGTCTTCCCTGCCGCGATTCTGCAGGCGCCCTTCTTCCACCCTGACTCCGACGATGCGGTGAACTTTGGCGGCATCGTGTCTGTCATCGGGCACGAGGTTGGCCACGGTTTCGACGACCAGGGCTCGAAGTACGACGGCACCGGCAAGCTCGACGACTGGTGGACGGAGGACGACCGCGCGGCGTTTATGGAGCGCGCTGGCCGCCTGATCGAGCAGTTCAACGAGTACTCTCCCGCGCAGCTGAGCGATGAGCATAAGGTCAACGGGGCGCTCACGGTGGGCGAGAACATCGGCGACCTCGCGGGGGTTGCTGTGGCACTGCGCGCCTACGAAATCACGCTCGGAGGCTCACTTGAGGACGCCCCTGTCATCGATGGACTCACCGGGGTGCAGCGCTACTTCATTGGCTACGCGCTGACGGAGCAGACAAAGCGCCGCGACGAGGCCCTCATCACCCAGATCAATACCGACCCCCACGCGCCCGAGGAGTTCCGCATTAACGGAGTGCTGCGCAACCTCGACGCCTGGTACGAGGCGTTCGACGTGCAGCCCGGCGACGCGCTGTGGCTCGACCCAGGGGACCGCGTCAAGATTTGGTGATTGGCGCTGCCTGGTAGTTGTCAGCGAGGCCTGCGCGGGAACCACGCGGGAACCTCCGCGCGGTACGCGGCGTACTCGTCGCCGAAGGTGCGCGCGAGCGTCGGCTCCTCGTACGCCTTGACGAACACGACGACCGCGACCGCATACGCCACCAGGTAGAGCAAGATCTCCATGCTCGGGAAGAGCAGCACCTGGCCAAGAATCACCGCACCAACGGCCACGTACATGGGGTTGCGAATGTACCGATACGGCCCCGACACCACGAGGTGTTGCGTGGGGGCGACGGGCGCAGGCGTACCGCGCCCCTCGGCGGCGAAGTGCCAAACGCCGTAGAGCAGCACCCCAACGCCCTCGACGATGAACAGCCACGCGATGACGAGCACCATCGTGGCCACGTCGTGACGTTCATACCCCGTGATCAGCCACGGCAGCAGCCCGCCGATCACGCCGGGCACCACGAACACGAACACGACATTGCGAAGCAGATCGCTCCGGGTCGGAGAGCTCACGACCGCTCCTGTTCCGCGGCGAGCCGCGAGTAGAGCCCGCCGAGCGCGAGCAGCTGCGGATGCGTCCCCGACTCAACGATCCGTCCGCCCTCGACGACGTGGATGACGTCGGCGTCCCTGACCGTCGACAGCCGGTGCGCCACGACGAGGGTAGTTCGCCCTTGGGCCGCGCGGTCGAGTGCGACCTGCACCACGCGCTCGCTCACAGTGTCGAGCGCGCTCGTCGCCTCGTCGAGCAACAACACCTCGGGATCCTTGAGCAGCACCCGGGCAATCGCGATGCGCTGCTTCTCTCCCCCGCTGAGGCGATATCCACGCTCGCCGACCACCGTCTCGTAGCCGTCGTCGAACGTCATGATCGCGTCGTGGATGTTCGCCGCGCGGCACGCGACCTCGAGGTCCGCCTGCGTAGCATCCGGCCTGGCATAGCGAAGGTTGACGGCGATGCTCGCGTGGAAGAGATAGGTCTCTTGGCTCACCACTCCCACGTGCTCGACGATGGATTGGTGGGTGAGCTTGCGCACGTCCTCCCCGGCAAACAACACCGTCCCGCCCGACGCTTCATACAGTCGTGCGGCGAGGTACACGATTGTCGTCTTGCCCGCCCCGGAAGGGCCTACGAATGCGTGTGTCTCGCCAGGGCGAGCGACAAACGACACCCCATCCAGCGTCGGGCGGCTTTCGTCGCGTGCGTCCGGGTAGCGGAAGGTGACGTCCCGCAGCTCAACTTCGCCGAGCGGGCCCGGCGCCTCCGCGACCGTCACCGCGTCTGGGGCGTCCGCAATGGCAGGCTCGAGGTCCATGTACTCGAAGATGCGAGCGAACAGTGCGCCAGAGGTCTGGATGTCGAGGCCCACGCGCATGAGCGCCATCAGCGGGAACAGCAGCCGCGCCTGAACGGCAGTGAAGGCAACGATGGTTCCTGCCGTCAAGGGCGGCTGGGAGGGATCGCCGTTCACGGCGAGATACCCGGCAACGAGGTAGATCACCGCTGGTACCGAGCTCATGATCACGGTCACGAGCCCAAAGAAGCGCTGCCCGGCCATAGCCTGCCGCACCTGCAGGTCGATGAGGGTGCTGTTCTCCGCCGCGTAGCGGTCGGACTCCGTGCGCTGACGGTTGTAGGTCTTGCTGAGCAGGATGCCGCTCACCGACAGCGTCTCCTGGGTGATCGAGGTCAACTCGCTGAGGGACTCCTGCGTCTTGGTGGCGATGCGCGCACGCACCTGGCCCACGCGCCGCTGCACCACCACGAGCCCCGGCATGACGATCACAGCGAGAAGCGTGAGGCGCCAATCGAGCAGCAGCATCGCCACGAGGCTCGCGATGACCGTCACGGTATTGCCGAGGATCGTGGAGAAAAACGTCGTGAGCACGCCGGAGACGCCGCCAACGTCGTTCTGCAGGCGCGACTGGATCGCGCCCGTCTTTGTGCGCGTGAAGAACGCGAGGTCCATCGACTGGAGGCGCTCGAAGAGGCTCACGCGCAGGTCGCCGGTGACGCGCGTGCCAACGCGTGACGTTACGTACGTCTGCCACACGCCGAGACCCGCGATGGCGAAGAACAGCGCGACCATGATCGCCACGAGCTCCACGAGGAGGCCCATGTCCACGCCGCCGGAGGGCGGGAACAGCGCGTCGTCGAAGATGCGCTGCACAAGGAGCGGCGGGAACACGGAGAGCATCGCGCCCGCGACAACCAGGACCGCGGTGACGACGAGTCCCCTCTTATAGGGGCGGAACATCGTGAGCACGCGGGGCCACAAGTTGGGGATCAGGGGCGCCTCGGCGTTCTCCGCGCGGATGACGGCCTCATCTCCGCGGCCCGACGGCCGGCCGCCGGGGCGGGCACCTCCGGCGAACGTCATTTGTTCAGCCTAAGCCCGTGGCGACGGGTCACGATCCGGTGACAACAGCGTCGGGCCTGGCACTGGCGTTGCGGCTCTCCCGTTAGGGTGAGCGGAAGACTCGCTGAAGGGGGCCCCGCGTGAATGGTGCCATCGCGCGCCGCCGCGTGGGCTGGCTGGCCGGTGCCGTGCTCGCACTCGTGGTGCTCACCGCGTGCAGCAAGGCGGATGCCGACCCCTCTCCGAGCCCCTCGATCTCCCTGCCATCCCCCTCCCCTGCCCCCACCGTGACCGTGGACGCTGGCGGCCGCGCGCTGCCTGGGTTCGTCACCGTCAGCCACGAGCTCCCCGCGGCGCAGCCCGCGCCTGAGGGACTGCTCGGACAGACCGGGCCCGGGTGGAGCCTCCAGACCTACCGCCCGCAGGTCGACGAGGTCTCGACCGTCACCGGCGTGCTTCCAGGCTTCGGGGCAACCGTGCAGGTCGTGTATCTCGTCTCGCCGGAGGGCCAGCGCTATCAACTGCTCGAGCTCGATCCCTCGCTGCCGGTGATGATCGCGTCGTGGACCGCAGGGGAGACAGTCGCGTATGTGCGGCAATGCGAGCCGCTCGCGTGCGACCCCGCGGCACCAACCCGGTCGCTCGACCTCCTCACGGGGGCGTTGGCGCCACTCGACGCGATGAGCGACACCATGCACGTTGGGGCCACGCTGCCGGGATCGATCCGCTGGTGGCAGGACGGCGTTGGCACGGCGGCGATCGAATCCGGCGGCACACCGCGCACGTTCGGCCATGCGTGGGTCGCGGCCTCGGCGTCACCGGACGGTGACTATCTCGCGGTCGTGCGCGCTGATAGTCCCCGCCCGTTTACTTCCGCCGGCCTCGCGATCGTCGACTCTGCCACGGGAGCCCTCACCGACATCTCGACGCTGTGGGACGAGCCGCTCACGTGCACGCCCTTCCGCTGGCGCGCCGACGATGCTCTCGATGTCTCGTGCTACGACGCCACCCGCAACACGTGGCGGCTCTTTGCCGTCGGGCCCGGCGCGCACGAGATGAAAGAGAACATGTCCGCGACGGCGACCCCGCCGGACGACGGGCCATGGGTCGAGCCCGACTTCTTTGTGACCGACGGCGTGTGGGCGGGACCGTACACGGAGGACGGCGACGCGCGGCGATTGCCCGGTGCGCGCCACATTGGGCTCGCGCGGAACGCTGGCTTCGAGCCCATCACGGTGCCCGACGCTGGGGCCGGTTCGGCGCGGATCGTCGCCTCTGTGGGCGGCGTGCTCTACGTCGAGGCGCAACAGGTCAACAACCCGTCGCTCGTGACCGCGTGGACCTACGCCCCCGACTCCGCGACGTGGACCGAGCTCGGGCCGCTACCCAGCGGTGGCCCGACGAGAGGCCTGCTCGCGAGCCAAGGCTCCCCCGCGTCGGGCATGACCTCCTGGGCTGTCGCTCCCTGACGTGTCGGGGTGGCGTGTAAGACTGGCCCGGTGACCGAGCAGCTCGACCCGACACCAGAGTCGGCCGAACCCGAGTCTTTCGCGACCGAACTGCCTCACAACGACCCCTCGCTGCCTCACGATGACACCTCACTGTGGCGCAACCGGCCGTACATGGCCCTGCTCACGGGAGAGACCGTGGCGGCCATCGGTGTTGAGATTGCGCAGGTCGCCCTTCCGATCATCGCTGTGACATACCTGGTAGCGAGCGAGTTTGAGATCGGCGTCCTGGGCATGGCGGAGGGCATCGCGTTCCTGTTGCTGTCGCTTCCCGTTGGCGCGTGGGTGGATCGGGTGTCCCGTAGGCGAGTCATGATCGGCGCCAACATCGTGCGCGGCCTTGCGATGGCGCTCGTGCCGATCCTGTGGTTCGCGGGCGTGCTCGACGTCCCGCAGTTGGTCGCGATCGCGCTGGTAATTTCTGCCGCGGCGGTGTTCTTCGATACCGCGTACATGTCGATCGTGCCCGGGCTCGTGACTCGCGATCAGCTCAACGACGCGAACTCGCGACTGCAGATCACGTCCGAGACCGCGCGCGCTGTGGGACCCGGCATTGGTGGACTACTCGCCAGGGCCTTTAGCGCCGCGTGGCTTCCGCTCGCCGCGACGTTCGGCTACTTCATCTCCGCGTTCGCGATCTGGCGGATCCCCGCGGATGAGCCGCCGCCTCGCGCGCACGACTCTCACTTCATGCGCGAGATTCGCGAAGGCATCGCGTTCGTGTTCGGCAATATCTACATCCGGCCCGTCGTGCTCTCGACGACGGCATCCAACCTGTTCGGCACCATCGCGTACACGATGATCCCGGTTCTGCTGTTGCGCGAACTCGGTCTTGGGCCTGCGGGATTTGGCCTCATGGTGACGATCTCGTCCGTTGGCGGCATCGTGGGTGCGTTCTCCGCGCCGTGGTGGGCCAAGCGGTTCGGAGACGGCCACGCGATAGCGGTGACGTACATCTTTGCGGCCCTACCCATGTTCCTCATGGCCGCCTCATTCGCCGTGCCGCGCACGGCAGCAATCATCGCGGTCGCGATCGCGGGGTTCTGGGGCGTCATGGGGATCGTCGCGTTCAACGTTGTGCAGGTGTCGATGCGGCAGCGCCAGTCCCCGCCGCGCATGCTCGCGCGCATGACGGCGTCGATCCGCACGCTCATCTGGGGCGTGGGGCCGCTCGGCGCTCTGCTCAGCGGCATCATCGCCACGCATTGGGGCCTGAGTTCCGCGTTCTGGATCGGCGCGATTGGCCAGGCCGTCGGCCTCGTGTTCCTCGTGTTCTCTCCGCTGTGGCGCCTGGGCAAGGTCCCCGACCCCGCCTGGATGGCCGACGAGCCCGAATGACGCCATCGATGCCAGCGATCGCGTTCTTTGAGCCCCGCATCCCACAGAACACCGGCAACGCGATTCGGCTATCCGCGGCAACGGGCGCGCATCTGCACCTCGTGGAGCCGCTCGGGTTCGAGATGGACGAGCCACGCCTCAAGCGCGCGGGCCTCGACTATCACGACCTCGCTAGCGTGACTGTGCATCCCTCGTTTGACGCAATGCTCGCCACGATGCCCGCCGCGCGGGTGTTCGCCTTCACGACTCAGGCGACGACGGTGCACTCCGACGTCGACTATGCCGCCGGAGACATCCTCTTGTTTGGGCCCGAGCCAACGGGGCTCGACGAGGAGGTGCTCGCGCATGAACGCATCACTGACAGGGTGAGGATTCCCATGGTCGCGGGCAGGCGCTCGCTCAACATCACCTCGAGCGCGTCGATAGCGATCTACGAGGCGTGGCGACAGCTGGGGTTTGCTGGCGCCTCGTGAGCCTCCGCCTCGAGGAGCTCGCCTTCTCCCCCACCCCGATCGGCGACGTGAGTCTGCGTCGGCGCCTCGACCCCGTCACCGGGGAGCAGATCTTTGAGGTCAAGCTCGGCGACGAGTTCCTGATGTCGAGCATGTTCACGGCCGCGGAGATCGCACTCTCCCGCATCGGCCTCGCGCGGCTGGGCGGGGACGAACTTTCAGTCGTCGTTGGCGGGCTAGGGCTTGGCTACACCGCCGCGCGCGCTCTCGAGGAGCCGCGGGTCTCGGACCTGGTCGTCGTCGAGCTACTCGAGCCCGTCATCGATTGGCACGAGCGCGGTCTCGTCCCCGTTGGGCCGGTGCTCACCGCCGACGAGCGCTGTCGGTTCCAGCAGGGCGACTTCTTCGCGATGAGTCATGGCGACGGCTACGACCCCGGCGCGCCGGGTCGGTTGTTCGATGCGGTGCTGCTCGACATCGATCACTCGCCGCGCCACGTGCTCGCCGACGGCAGCGTCGGGTTCTACGGGGTCGAGGGCATGAGCGCTGTGGCACAACACCTGGTGCACGGCGGCGTCTATGCAATGTGGTCGAACGACCCGCCGGACGCCGCGTATGTCGCTGTTCTCGGCGAGGTATTCAGCGACGTCCTGGTAGACGTGATCACGTTCCCCAACCCGCTGCAGGGTCGCGACGCCACGGCGACGATCTACTCGGGCATCAATCGCTAGGGCGTTGGGTTAAGCGCGTCGTACTCGCGCCACCCGCTCTGCACGCGCGTCAGCACCGCGATCAGTCCAATGATCAGCAGCCCACCGATCAGGGGCGGGAACCACAGCGCCACGACGGAGGCGAAGATACCCGCGTAGAGGTCGCCGATACGCGGCCCGCCCGTCACGACGGTGATGAACACGCCCTGGAGGCGTCCGCGCATCTCGTCGGGAGCCGCCTGGATGATCATTGAGCCGCGGAAGATCGCGCTGACCTCGTCCGATCCACCCATGCCCATCATCGCGATCGACAGGACGATGAGCGCGGGCCAGTAGATGCCGCTCCAGCCGGGACCGGCCTCGTGGTCGATGCGGGTCATCACGAACGCGCCGATGCCAAACATCAACACGAACGCGCCGTATACGGTGATTGCCCGCGAGATCGCGATGCCGTGGCGGTGAATCCGCGCCACAGGCCCGGAGAAGACGCTCGCGAGCGCCGTGCCTACGGCCCCCGCGGCCGTCAGTGCTCCCACGGTGAGCGACTCGCCACCCACGACGAGCGCGCCGAGCGCGGGGAAGAGCACGTACGGCCGCCCGAAGGTCATCGCGATGATGTCGACGATGAAGCTCATGCGGATGTTCGGCGAGCGCTTGAGGAAGTGCATGCCCTCGACGAGCACGTGCCACCCGGCCTCGACCGGCTCGCCGAGCCGCGGCAGCTTGGGCAGCGTCCAGATCCCGAGGAATCCCGCAGCGAAGAGCACGGCGTCGATAGCGAACGTCCACGGCAGGCCCACCGTTGCGGCGAGCACTCCTGCGAGCGCGGGTCCTACGGTGAGCATCGTGCCGAACGAGATGCCGTTGAGCGCGTTTGCGCGGGAGATCATGTCCTCGGGCAGGATGCGGCCAATGACCGATCCGCGCGTGGCCATCATGATGGTTCCGGCCACCGAGTTCAGGGTCACTACCAGGTAGAACGGCCACACGGGCGCGTGCGACCCGTTCGCGGACTCGACGGCCTCCCAGATCGACAGCGCCACGAGGCCGAGCACCGAGGCCCACGCGACGAGCGCGGACACGATGAGCACCCGGCGCCTGTCGAACACGTCGGCGAGCACGCCTCCCCACAACCCCGCGATGATCATCGGGATGAGCGAGACGCCACCCACGAGGCCAACCATGAAGGTGGATTCCGTCATCGCGTAGATCTGCAGGCCCACCGCGACGGCGGACACGAACGTGCCGATCCCGCTGATCAGGCCGCCGATCCACAACCGCGCAAAGGCTGGGCTCGCCCTGAGCGGCGCGAAGTCGACGAGGTGGCGATTCCGTTGGTCCGACGCTGGGGCGGGGTTGGGGGCGTCGGTCACCGGAAGATTCTACGGACCTGGTGGGTTACGCCTTACATGCGAGCCATCACATACGCCGAATTCGGCGACGCCTCCGTCCTCCAGTTGTCCGACATCCCTGAGCCCAACCCCGGTCCCGACGAGGTC
>Ga0190271_10002740_pt1 | contig 10835 bp, 7 predicted proteins | sample Popmic356T_FD_133747 | JGI IMG/M metagenome (GOLD analysis project Ga0190271, IMG submission 133747) | Populus adjacent soil microbial communities from riparian zone of Weber River, Utah, USA - 356 T | ecosystem: Environmental > Terrestrial > Soil > Riparian zone | place: USA: Utah | collected...
ACGCCCGTCTTCTGGTTGGTCCAGACGCCGGTCTTGAAGTAGTTCTCGGCGAAGGAGACCTCCCGGAAGATCAGGCCCTTGCGCGACACCCACTCGGTGGCCTCGCGATCGATGTTCCAGTTGTCATCGGCGTTGGCGCGAAGCTGATCGTCAACGTCGCGGTGAACCGCGTAGACGTGGGCGAAGTAAGAATCCGTGTCAGCGCCGTAGGTGCCGCCTGCGCTCTCCGTTGCCGGGGCGCGCTTTTTCATCTCGTTCCGGTTCCAGTCGGCGCGGTTGTAGCGATGGAAGATGTCGCTCTGCTTCTGGACGGGAACGGAGGGGAAGATCCGTGATGCCACGAACATCCCCGGATCCTGCATGTACGCCACGCTCACGTTGGTGAGGGGGCGGTTGATGTGGACGTCGCTCGGGGTGAGCCCCTTGCGGAGGGTGATTTGGCCTTCCATCACGCACCTGCCTTTCCGGCCCACTGGACTTCGACTACTTCATCGATGCCCCCGGCGCCCGTGATGGCGATGCCGAAGCCTGAAGCTCCGGCCACTGCCTTGCCGCCAGCCCCTGCGGCAACCACCGCACCAGCCGTGATGACGCCGCCGGCCTTCACCTTGATGATGCCTTCGCGGCCTACTGCCAGCGCCTGCCCTGCGGCGGTCGACTTGTTGAGGGTCGCGCCGATCAGCAGTACATCGCCAGCGGTGGCGATCTTGCAGGTACGCGGAGTACCGGCAACAGACGAGACCAGTATATACTGGTCGATAGCGCCATTGGCCTCGTAAGAGTACCTCTGGACTGATTCCTCAAGGGCCATCTGGCCTCTCCTTTCCTTAGAGGTGTGGCCTCAGTTGGCCTGACCGCGCTCCGCGAGATAGCGGTTGTAGAGGGCGGGATCGCGCTGGAGCACGAGGTCGTAGCCCTTGGCGAAAGTGACGCTCTCGGCCTTGGCGATCTCCTTCGCCTTGGCCTCGATCTCCTGCTCGGCGCTGCCCTTGGCGACGAACTGGAGCCCCAGCCCGGCGGCACGGGTGGCTTCCACGATCGCACCATCGGCAGCCTTCAGGACGCGGGCAAGCTCGGTGGCGTCTTCCTCCGAGAGTGAGCCCATCGCCCGCTTCAGCACCGGGCCGAAGGTCTCGGCCTTGACCGGGAGGTTCGGGAAGTCGGACGTGACGCGGGCGACCGCCTTGGCGATCTCGCCGGCCTCGGCGATCTCGGCAAGCTGCTTCGCCGCAGCGACGTTCTGCTTGCGGAGCTTGATGATCTCGGCGGCGACCGTGGGGTCGGAGGCCTTCAGGAGGATGTCATCCTCCTCGGGATCGCCGGCCACGGCCTTCTTGCCGAGCACCACCACCTTGGCCTCGGCGGCCTCGGCCCGCTTGGTCGCTTCGGCCAGAGCGGCCTCGGCGGTCTCGGCGCGCTTGCTCAGGCTCTCGATGTTGGTGGAGGCGCGCGCCATTTCCGCCTGCATCTTTTCAAGGTCGGTCACGACGCCGCCCTCCTCTGCTATGGGCTGATCTGCCCGTTTGAACACGGTGACGACGGAGTGCTGCTCCGCCGGGTAGTCCACGAGGCTGATTTCGTTCAGCAGGATCTTGCGTAGCCGGAACTTCTTGGCGGTCACTCGATCTCCTCCCGCAGGCCCTTGCCGCCGATGGAGAATCCGGTGAGCATCCCGGCCTTGACCATCTTCCATGCGGTGTCGTCGTGGACCTTGGCCACGATCCAGAGCGCGTCGATGTTGGGGTCCATGCCCGGCGGGCGGAAGTCGCCGGCGAAGACCGCCATCTCCACGATCTCGCCGCCGCTGACCGGCTTGCCGTCGTCGCCGGCGATATGCATGACGCCCATGGCGCGCCCGGATTTCACGAACTCGTGGACGGCCTCGCGAAGGACTTCCGGCTCGATGCTGTCGCCCTGCGTGTCATGCAGAAGCTCGCCGCCGCGCTTCGCCACGTAAGCGAAACCGCCAACCAGCCGCTGGTCCTCGTCAATCGACCGTTTGGCGATCTCGACCCGGATCGAGAAATCTTCCACTGACGGCGGACCCTTCCTGCTCGATGGGTTCTGGTTGCGTCAGGGGAATTTATGGCAGATCAGGGGCTTCCACACAAGATGTTGAGTTTGTCAAGGGGCGTCCGTTAAACATTCGTCGTCTTGGAAGGCCTTTTCGATGGTGCTGTCGGAGATGATGCGCTGCACGATCGTGCCGATAAAACTGGCCGGAGTGCTGCCATCCTCGCCCTTTGGAACGGCGCCGAGCGAGTGCGCCAGCACCTCGGGCGGGCAGCCGTACTGCAACGCGAGGGAGAGCACGATGCAGGCGTCGGCCATGATGTGCTGCATGGTCGAGCCTTCCTTGTGGCCCGACGCGAAGGCGTCACCGACGCCGCCGTCCTCGTAGTAGGAGAGGCTGAGCAGGAAGCGGTGGTCGCCGACGCCGGGCTCGTGGTGGGAGATGCGGCGGGTGACCACGCGGCGGCGGGCCGGGAGCGGGCGGCGCGTGCTCACAGGGCGGTCACCGCTTCGGTGCCCATCAGCACCGAGGCGGAAAGCTCGATCGCGCCGTCGATCACATGGTCCCATTCCTCGCCGTTCATCTCAAGCTCCATGGCGATCATGTAGGCCTCCACCAGCGCGTAGAAGGGGATTGCGGCGATGTCCATCGCGTTGCCCTCGGTGAGGTTCCAGCGCCGGCGGATGGCCTCCAGCAGCCCCACGCCGTTCCACTCCGGCGAGATCACCACGTAGTCCGGGTCGAGCCCCAGCACGATCTTGGCGCACTTCTGCGCCTCCTGCGCCATCACCAGCGCGACGCTCTGGGTGCCCGTCGTCTGATCGGCGATCTGCGCGTCGATGGCCTTGCTGAGGAAGTTGCGCAGCAGCGCGTCGATCAGGTGCGGATCGCCGAGATACTGGATCTCCGGCATGCCCGGCGCGAGGAGGTCGAGGATCGGCGGGTAGAAGTTCGGATCGCCGGCGGGCTGGCTCGGGTCTCTGTCGTGCGGGCGGCGGGCTTTCTCTATCGTCATCGTCTCACTCCGGTGCGTCGTGCGGAACCGCCATCACCTCGACCACCACGGTCGAGGGCGAGAAGCTGTTGTTGTCGGCGAGGCGATTCTGCCTTGCCGTCTTCAGGAAATCGTCGGTCTTCATCGCCTCGGCGTAGGGCTTCGCCCCCACCACCACCCACTTGGTGTTGCGCGGCAGGATCACTTCGTTCTCGTCACCGACCTTGATGCCCTGCGAGCCGCCGACGTAGGCCCCCTTCACGCCCTCGGCCATCTTGATCTTGAAGAGCACGACCCCGCCCCACGAGCCGTCGATGGAGGAGGACGCGATGGCCGGATGGTTCATCACCGTGCCGGCGATGCCGTTCCAGTAGGCTGGGTCGGTCGGCAGGTTGTTCATGCGCCGGATGACGGTGAACCCGACGGGGAGGTCGTAGATCCCGGCGTTGATGTCCTTCGCGATTCCGATGGCCTCGTTCCACTTGCTGGACTTCGATCCCTGCTCGTTCAGCGCCGCGTTTCTGCCGATGTAGTCGCCCTTGGTGTGGGCGATGAAGGCGTCCTTGTACTTCTGCGGGACCATGCTCGTCAGCTTCGTGAGGGCCTTGGCCAGCGCCCCCTTGGTCCCGGTCTGGATCGTCGGGATCGCGTCGTAGAGCATCTTGGCCAGCTTCCCGTCGACCTGACCCACCTTCACGAAATGGCCGATCTTCGACGCCGCCGGGGCGAGCCAGTTCTTCGGGTTGCTCATCCCGGCGGTCATCAAGGTGATCGCCTTGGCGGGCTGGGTCGGCACCCCGGAAGGATCGGTGTGCTTCTGGTCGAGGATCTTCACCTCGACGGTGGTCGGGGTCCATGCCTTCATCTTGGCCTTCAGATCATCGGCGTGGCCGTCGATCTTCGCCAGAAGGGCTGCCTTGTATTTGATCAGGTGGCCGCTCGGGCCGGGGTCGATCTTGTCGAGTTCGGTCTTGCCGAGCATCGCCGCCGCGTGCATCGCCTGCGCTGCGGCGGTGTTGATGGCGTTCAGTTCCGGCATGGAGTTGTAGAGCGGCCCGCCGCCACTGCCCATGGTGCTGAAGTTCAGCGGCGGCGGCAGCGTCGAGACGTCGAACGGCGCGTTGAGGTCGATCGGCGCGTTCTGGGTGGTGGTTGTCTCGGTGGTTGTGGTCACCTTGAAGCCGCCGCCGAGGTCTTCGGTCTTGGTCTCGACCACCACGCCGGGCTTCGGGACGCCAGCGGCGGCGTTGCCGATGGCCAGCCCGTCGTTCATGGCCTCGACCTTCAGCGCCTCCGGCATGGTGTCGAGCGCGTTCATGCCGCCGTGCGCGGCGATGGAGTTGGCGGCGTACTCCTTGACCTTCTTCGAGTAGGTGTTGCCGACGGCGGGTAGCTGCTGGGCGATGGCGAGGATCTGCGCGCCCTTCTGCGCCGGGGTCAGGGTCGGATCGTTGTTGATCTTCTCGATGGCGTCGTTCTGCCCGATGGTCTTGGTGTTCGGGTTCTTCGGCGTCGAGTCGATGAACGGCTTCTTCGGCAGGTTCGCTGCCGGCGTCAGCACCTGCGGCGTCACCGGCTTCGGCGCCGGCGTGGGCTCGATGTGGAGCGCCACCGACGGCTCCAGCGTGCCGGCCATCTTCGACGCCTCGCCCAGTTGCTTGGCGCTCTCTACCTGTGCTGGGGTGATCTTGGCGTTGCCGGTCACCATCGAGCCGGCGTGCGCCTCGGGGACGCCCTTCAACTGCTGGCCTGCGACCGCCTCGGCCTTCTTGATCGCGGCGGCATGCGCCTTCAGGTAGGTGCTGTAGTTCACGCTGAGCTTATTGCCCTTCGCGGCGTGGCCCGGCACGTAGAACGCGGCCTTCACGGCCTCGACGTCGCCTGTCGAGGCTATCGTATTTAGATCGTTGATCTTTGCGGAATAAAACTCCGCCGAGCCACCGCTGAGCGCCATCTGGGCGTCGCCCAACTGGGAGTTCAGGTCATCGATGTTCGCCTTTGCATCGGCGCCGGTCAGCGCCGCCGCCGCCGTGATGTTCGGGTTGGCGTGCATGGGCGTGGCGGTGGTGGTGCCGGTCTTGGCGATGCCGACGCCGGTCGAGGAGGCGAAGTTCGCCTGAAGCTGGTTCGCCTGCGTCCCGAGGTCGACGGCCCGCTTCATCAGCTTGGCCTTCAGGCCGACCCCCGTCGGGCCGGGGATGTAGCTGTCGATGATGTTGCTGATCTGCGTCGTTGAATCGGTGAACCCGACGCTGGCCACCATCGCGGAATTGGCGATGGCGCTTTCGGTCATCGGCCCGAAGACCTTGGCGCCGGTGTGGTTCTGCACCGGGTCGCGCATCGAGTTGATCTCGCCGACGGTGTCGGTGAACTTCGCGCCCTTGGGGTCACCCATCGCCCGGAACAGCATCGCGCCGCCGGGATCGACCAGAACCGCGACGCCGCTCTCCTTGTTGATCATGATGTTGTCGAAGCTCGCGCCGACGGCGTCCCAGTCGGCCATCATCGCGTGCGCGCCGAAATTGGCCTGCACCGCGTTGAGGTGCGCCGGGTTGTTGACGTTGAACGGCACCACGTCTTCGAGGTACTTCGAGGCGACGCCGAGCCCGCCCTTGTAGGCGTCGCCGAGGTCGACCAGCTTCATGTGCGGGGTCTCGACGCCGATCGCGCCGTAGATCTTGCTCGCCGCCACCTCGTTCTGCGCCTGCAACGAGGTGTTGTAGCTCTTCACCAGCCACTTCTGCCCGTGCGCGTCGATGTGGATCCCGCCGGCGGCAGTGCCGCCGGGCTTGGCCCCGACCTTCGGCATGTCGCTGAGCTTCAGCGGGTCGCCGAAAGTGCCGGTGGGCGGGATCTTGGGCTTGGGAGGGGTGATGTCTGGCGCCGCCGGCTGGCCGGCGGGCTTGCCCTTGCCGGTGAGGTACGCGCCCAAGACCGCGTTGTGGGTGCCGCTCCCCGTCTGCACCGGCAGCCACTTCGCGCCTGCGGTGCTGATCCCCAGCGCGTCGATCTTGGTGCCGAGCTTGTCACTGACGTGGATCGCGTAGACGCCCGCGTAGGTGCCCGCTGCGGTGCTGTCGAGGTTCACGATGTGGGTGGTGTGGGCAGGGGAATAGGACAGCGTCTTGGGGAAATTCCCGGCGGCGATGTACGCTGCCGCGTTGGCTGCGTCCTGCGCCTCCACCTCGGCCATCTTCTCGGCCATGGTCTTCGGCGGCGATGTGGTCTGCACTTCGCTCTTGGTCGCTAGCACCGCGTCGGCCTTCGAGGGCACGTTCGCCATGCCGCCGGCATCGACGTAGGCCTTGGCCTCGGCGGCGGAGGTCCACTTCGCGCTCATGTAGGTCTGGGTGGACATCGGCCCGGCCAGTACCTTCATCGCGTCCGGGTGCAGGTAGCCGTTGTTGGCGGCGTCCTGATAAATCTGGATCTTGGCGTTGAGGTCGATGCTCTGCTGGCCGGCCCCCATGTGCTTCTGGAGTTCCAGCGCGACGCCGCCGGCGGCGTAGGCCCCGCCGATGGTGCCGGAGCCGTAGACCGTCCACTCGCCACCCTTGGGCAGCCCCTTGGGCACCCGCATCTGCTTCTGCCACGCGCCACCCTTCGCCTTGGCGAGGCCGGTGTACGACCGCTGCTCCGCGCTGGCGCTGTAGTCGGCGAGGTCGATCAGGTCGGCCAAGACGCAGAGGGCTTTCTGTACGGAGGCGGTCTCCCCCATCAGCGCAGCGATGATCGGGGCATCGGCGTGATGGACAACCCGATCGGCGAGGTCTGTCAAGGGCACGGCGTTTACCGACTGCGTTTCCCAGTGCGCGTCGGTCGGATCGCCGGTCACCCGCTTGGCGCGGTAGTAGCGCGCGACGCTGGTGGTGCGCTCGAAGTCGCCGATGTAGCCGGTCAGTTCGACCTTGAGGCCGCTCTCCTCCCACGCCTCCTTGATCGCGGTCTGGCGAAGGTCGAGCCCCTCCTCGATGCCGCCCTTCGGGAAGGTCTCGCGGTAGCCGCCGAATTGATTCAGCGGGTTCACCGTCCAGATGCGCCCGTCGGGCTCCTCGATGATCACCCCGGCGCCGAGCCGCTTGCCCTTGGCGTCTGGTATCGGCGGCTCATCGAACTTGCCTTGGCCGGCGACAGCCGCCCAGTCCTCGGGCGGATCCCACGGCTTGAAGGGGGTGCCGTTCAGTCCCGGCCCCGGATCGCCGTCGGGAATGTAGGTGGCGACGTCCTCGGGGTTGCCGTTGTCCTGCACCTTGGTCGGGGTTGACGGCTCCATCAGCACGTAGCCGTGCGGGTTGTCCAAGAACGCCGGCTTGCCGGTAATCTCGGTCTGCTTCAGCGGCGCGACAAAGGCCTGCTGGATCGGGTCGGACTCGAAGCGGTGCCGGGCGATGCCGCCCTGACCGAGGTGGGGAGCGGTGATCTGCTGTTCCGGGGTGGGGAGCTTCATGCTGCCGCCAAAGCCGCCGCCGGTCGTCCACTGCCCGCCCTTGCTCCCTGATGGCACCCTCGGTTGCTTGCTCCATCCGTCCTTGGCCAGCGATGTGGCGATCGCCATGCGCAACATGGCCAGCGTCGTGAGTGCGCTCGCACGCAACAGCCGCTTGTCGGTCTTGCGCCAGCGCCCGGTCTCCTCCTTGATCCAGCCCTGCGACTTCACCGCGTCCCACGCCGTCTCGGTGGCGCGTTCGTCGCCACTGGCGACCGCCAGTTTGTAGGCGTCGGCCCAGACGCCCGCCGCGTTGCTCGGCAGGAGATCGCTCATGTCACTTCACCTTGCACTTGAGCCGCACGGTCTGGTCCATGGTCCTGCCGCCCATCGTGGTCACGCGGTTGGTGATGTCGTAGGTGGCGTTGAGTTCGCCGCCCGCCAGCCAGATGGTCGAGGAGGTCGTGGTGAACTCGGCGCTCTCCTGCACCAGCGGAGCACCCGTTACCGTCGGCAACAGCCAGATCGAGGTCACGATGGTGTCGCCCGGCTCCAGCCTCGGAGCCCAGTTGAGCTTGTAGTCGAGAATCTCGTCGGGGTCTTTGAAGTCTTCCCACTCAAGCGCCATGGCTTTTCCCTCTCATGCCGCCGCGCGCAGCGTCGCGGGCAGGGTGATCTCGCGGCTGCGGCCCGGAGGCGTTGCCGTGCGGCTGGCTCCCGTCGCCGCCACGGTGCGGCTGCGGGCCGTACAGGTGGCCTCGCGGCTCCTCGCTACCACATCCGCCGTGCGGCTGCGCGCGGGGCCTGCGACCGCCGTGCGTGACGCTGCTGGGGCGTTGGCAATGCGGTGCGGCGGTGTTCCGATGGCGACCGACCGCATGCCCGTGGCGCGGTCGTTCTCCTCGGCGATGCCGATCGTCGCCGATCTGCCGTAGCCGACCGCCAGCGGAATCGAGATGTCGGTGACGATGCCGATCTGGACGATGCGGCGCGGGCGGATCTCGGTCGCGGCGCCAGCCTCGGTCGCCTGACCGATCGCCTTGGCCTTGGCGCGGCCCAGCGGGAAGGTGCTGTCGGCCTCCAGTACCATCCTGAAGAAGCCGGGGATGGTCGCCCTGCTGGCGATGTCGGCCTCGGTCGCCTGACCGATCGCCTTGGCGCGTGCGTGGGTGAGGCTGCGGGCGCTGTCCGCCTCGGAGGCTGTCGCTGTGCCACGGCGGCGGACGCGGCCCACAGGCGGCGCGCTGGTGGCCTCTGCGGTGGTGCCGATGGCCTTGAGCTTGGTCCGCTTCGGCAGTGTGGCGGTGTCGGCCTCGGCGGCGATGCCGATGGCTTTGGACCTCACCCGCCGCAGCGGCAGGGCGGTGGCAGTGTCGGCGGGCAGGCCGATCGCCCGCGCCCTGCGCGCGGTGGGGTGTGGTGCGCTGTTGGTCTCGATGGCGGGGCTGATGCCGGATGAGCCGACGCGGGTGGGCGGCAGGGCGGTGTGGGTGCTCGACGCCAGTCCGATCGCCTTGCTCTTGGGGTGCTTGAGCGCGGCGGTGGTGTTGGCTTCGAGGGGTAGCGCCAGCGTGCGCCGCTTGGCGCGGACGGCGGCGGTGGTGCTGGAGGTGTCGGTGGCGAGGCTGATCTTCACCCGGCGGGTGAGGCTGCGGGCGGCGTCGGCCTCGATGGGCAGCCCGATGGTGCGTGCCCTGCGCGGGCGTGAGATCAGGGCGGTGTCGGTCTCGGCGATCTGGTTGATCGCGATCGTCAGCTTGCCGACGTCCCCCGCCCCGAGGTCGAGGCCGTTGAACATGCCGTTGGGGGTGCCGGTTCCCAGCGTGCCCCCTGCGCGGTAGCAGTCGTAGATGTTGGTGATCCCTGCGACCATGCCGACGGGTCCGGGGTTGCACCATGTCTGCCCGTCAAAGGCGGTGACATCCATCAGCAGGGCGTAGTAGCCGCCCGCGAGCATCACGTAAGGATCGACCTCGGCCCAGCCCCAGTCGCCGACCTCGACGTCGGTCAGGTCGATGACGGCGCTGCGCTCCTGCGTGTCGCCAAACCACTCGAAGAGCCTGACGGTGTGGTTGCCCGTCTGGTTGATGTGGTGCCGCCGCATCCCCATCCACTTGAACGGGATGTTCGCGCCGCCGATGCCGAGCCGCACACCGACCTGTCCGGTGAAGTCGTTGCGGTCGGTGCCCGGCGTGAAGGTCAGCACCAGAACGCTGGCGGGTCCGACAGGCTCCTCGGAGAGCGACCCCATCGGCAGCGTGCTGTCGATCTCGGCAGCCAGACCGATCGCCTTGACCTTGGCCTTGCCGAGCGCCAGCGCGGTGTGGGTGGTCGAAGGCTGGCCGATCGCCTTGGACTTGGCTCTGGTCAGCGCCAGCGCGGTGGTGGCGCTGGACGGCAGCCCTGTTGCCTTGCGCTTGGTTTTGCCTGTCGCCGTCGCCGTGTGGGCGCTCGACGGCTGGCCAATGGCCTTGAGCTTCGCCCTGCCGAGCGGGGTCGCGGTGGTGGCGCTCGACGGCTGGCCAATGGCCTTGGTCTTGGCCTTGCCGATGGCGGGGGTGGTGTCGGCCTCGATCACCTGACCGATGGCCCTGACCTTCGCCCTGCCGAGCGGCGTGGCAGCGTCGACAACCGCCGGCTGGCCGATGGGGATCGTTACCCCTGTTGCCAGAGACTCTTGGAAGACGACATCGGCAAAGTGGTGGGTGGTGTCGTCCTCGTAGAGCGGGAAGTCATCGTAGTGGCCCGTCCCGGTCTCAGCCTGCCCGCCAAGCAGCCACTCCAGATTGGGGCTATCGCTGACCAATGGAACGTCGAAACCCATAGACCAAACATCAGGCTCACCATGATGACCATAGGAAGCCCAGATAATTTGATCCGCAGATACGTTGACTGGAGTAATTTCAAAGGTATTCCAGCCATCCACATCGCCAGTCGTCGTGCCTGACGCCAGCAGGACACCCGCCTCCGACCACAGGCAAACCAGACGTGAGCTAAATGCCCCCGGTGAGTTGTAGTGGCGGATGCCCGTGATGCGGCCGTTGGCCAACACCCTGAATTTGTTGCCGAAGTTGCATTCGTAGTAGTCATCGATTATAAATTCAGGCACGAGGCTCGGGTCGTATGCGCTCTCTTCTGGACCCCAGTCTTCGTCCACGGGCACCGTCGGCGGGGCGTTCTTGTAGGGGTGCCCGACCGGGAGCTTGGCCTCGATGCCCCACTTCCACGCGAGGTAGCCCTCGGTCTTCGCCTGATCGTCGGCGGAGAGTGAGTTCGACCAGACGAGGATCTCCGAGATTACGTCGTTGTCGAGGCGGTCGGAGACGATGTTGTCGTAGCCCGTGCCGATGGCGATCCACTGGGAAGCCGTCGGCGTCGTGGTCACCGCCCCGCTGGTTGCG
>Ga0190271_10002741_pt1 | contig 10834 bp, 11 predicted proteins | sample Popmic356T_FD_133747 | JGI IMG/M metagenome (GOLD analysis project Ga0190271, IMG submission 133747) | Populus adjacent soil microbial communities from riparian zone of Weber River, Utah, USA - 356 T | ecosystem: Environmental > Terrestrial > Soil > Riparian zone | place: USA: Utah | collected...
CTAGGATCGCCGTATCGGCGGCTGCGGGCGCGTGCGCCTCGATCGCCTCCCAGTGCTGGGCGTCTGCCCAGAGCTGGTGGTCAATGAGATCGCGGAGCGTGGAATTCATCGCACGCAGCTTAGCTTAGGTCACGAAACGCCGCAGTGGCTCCTGACGTTTCGGCTCCCCGTTTGAAAGCCACTTGGCTTTCACGTTAGCAACTAGCCGCGCCAGGCGCGGCCTGTTAGCTTTGGAGGATGCGGCGACCATCAGGCCGCGGCGCGTCTCCGCTGGTACCACGCCGGACGCTGTCCACGCGCCCGTTGGTTGCAGGGGGGCTGCACACGACGCGAAAATCGGCTCTACTGATGGGCTTTAGTCTGCCGCGGACGAGACTTTTCGAGACGTCGCCCGGTTTTCAGTCGTTTCCTGAAACGATTCCGCACACTCTCTTACGGCTCAGGATTTGCCTCCGCCGAAAGCGCCCACGTGCGCCGTCCGCCCTCTTCGGCACCTCCTACTTCCGCAATTGCCTCCGGAGTCGTCATGAAACGAACCGCTCAACGCGCGCTCGGTGCGCTGGTTATGGTGCTGATGGTTTCGCTGACTGCGACCGCGAGCACCATCACGCTTCCCGGGCTGGGCAGGCCGGAGGCCGTGAAGCAGGTGGGATCTGAAGTCTGGGTCGTAGGCTGGGGCCCGAACGCCAGCGGTCAAGATGTCGCGAAAGTCTGGAAGTTCGACGCCGCGACGAACGCGCCGCTGAACGGAGGATCCCCTGTCGAGTATCCACTGCCCTCGGGCGCGACGCTAGTGCACGGTCTCGGTGCCGACGAGAATGGAAATCTGGTTGCAACCGCAACCATTAGCGGTAGCTCTCGAATGGTTACGTTTGACGCTGCGCTGAACGCGACGGTTCATCTACCGACCACAGGAATTAGTTCCGCTGGCTCTGCAATCGCTGACGGCGTCGCCTACGGCCGCGACGGAAACTCCGCGTCTTACGTAGTGCTTGCAGACAGGGAGATGCAGTTGATGCCGAGCATCGTCGGGCTCAGCTCTTCTCAGCTCGCCGCTGCGGCCTCGTCCGCGGGCAAAGTCGTGGCAGTCGGAGCGGGAACCAGCAACACTACTGGACTCAGCACCGCACTCATCTACACCGACGTCGGTGTTGGCTTCGCAGGGATCTCGGATACCTGTGGCGGCGTGAATTGCGCGCTCTTTAGTATCGACGACTTTGGACTCTTCGCCGGCGGATACCTGGACTCACAGGCGGCGTTCCGCGATCTCACCACGGGCGCATGGACTTCGATGCTCGACCCGTTCGGCGATCCGCTGTACGGAATGGTCGATGCGCTGTATCTGACCGTTGGCGGACCGATTGCGGGGATTACCGGCGACGATGGCCGCGCGTACCTGTACACCGGATCAGGCAACGCGCAGTACGTCGAAGATGTCTACGCGGCACTGTTCGGGTCGAATCCACACGCGGGGAACTTCTCCTGCGTCGCAGGAATCGCGCCGCTCTCGACGGGCGACGGCGCGCTCACCCTCTGCGGGTCAATCGTCACGGCCGTTGGCTACCTGGGTGAGCAATATCGGCTCCCGGCGGAAGCCCCGGCCACCGTGCCCGAACCGACTTCACTGCTACTGCTCGGCAGCGGCGCGGCGCTCCTCGCCCGTCGCGCGCGTTCACGAAAGCAGCGCTAAGAGCGCGTTTCAAGACTCGTTGACGTAGCTCTTGTACTCACGCGGCCAATTTGGTACGGCCGCGTATGTCGCCGTCCCGTCTGCCCCGACGACGCCCTCTGGGCGAGGATCGAGCCACTGCTCTCCCGGCCTCGTCGTGGGCGTGCTCATCCCCCGGCCGCGCCCGCATCCCGGATCGAGCGGTCCTGACGGGCATTGTCTTCGTGCTCCGCAGCGGCATCCTAGCTACTTTCCGGTGAAGAAATGACCGCTCGCGAGCTGTTCAGTCCGCGATCGAGCGGCCGATTCGCCGACCGGTCGTTTCATTGCTCTCGTTTCTCTATGTGGTGGCCCGCGCACGGGCGAAGGTCGCGATGTTAATCAGATTGTCGGCGATGACGCCGAAGCCGACCCATCGATGCATGCCGTCGACGCCATGGTAGCGACAGCGGCGCAGACCGTGTCGACGTTTGAGCACACTGATGCGGCCTTCGCACCCGACGCGCCAGTGTTGCCCGCGACGGAACCATCGTTGACGTTCATGGGCGCGTCGCGTCGGCGACTTGGGGCCGCTCCGCGGCAAGACCACGCGTCGCACGCCGCGATCCACCGCTGCCTGTTCGTTCCGGGCGGAGCTGAAGCCGCGGTCGCCGGCGGCCAGATCCGGCGCACGGCCGAAGATCGCCTGATGCCGATCCAATGCCGGGGTCCACAACGTGACGTCGGCCGGCCGGGTCGCATGAATCTCGAAGGCGGTTACGATCTGATGTTCCGCTTCTTGAATGGTCACCAAGTTCCCGAATTCATTCGGTTTCGCGATCTTGCCTTTGCGGATCGTCACCGTGTGCCGTTCGAAGAGGCTGAGGACTTTCGCGGACACGTGCGTGTCGCCGCCGAGTACGCGCGCGCGTGTTTGATCGACGACGCGCTGGACCAGCGGCCGCATCGCCACCAGCTCGTCCTGGGCGCGCTGCAAAATCGGTCGGATCGGTGGACTGGCCGTGCGCGCACGATGACGCAGCCGCCGGACCATGCTCGCCGTGTCACGCAGCACCGCACGCGTCGTCGCCATCAGGGAGCGGTAACTCTTCACCATCGCCGGCCGTGTCTTGGGCGACCGGGCTTCATACCCAATGCGCAGCACGCGCCGGGTCACGCTCCGCATCCGATTGCGAATGTGCCCGGCGGGATCGCCCAACGCCGTGCTCGCCCGTTGCAGGGTCCGCGTCAGCACGCGGACTCCGTCTCGCAAGAGCGTGCTGTCGGTCGGGTAATGCACATTCGTCTCTACGACCGTGGTGTCGATCCGAAATCGACGCCCGTGCGTGACCCCGGCACGCTTGGCGACCTCGACGACTTGGCGGTGCAGCTGCTCGACGACGGTCGGCCCGAGCGCGCCCGCGATCTTCAGAATCGTCTTCGCGTCCGGCACCTCGCCCGCATCAATGCGCGTGAAGGCGCGGTAGACCAAATTGGCGCGGACCTCGCGCTCGAGATCGTCATAGCTCCAATCGAACAGATGCTTCAGGATCAGCATCCGCAGCACGACGTCGGCCGGTGTCCCGGGGCGCCCGCGGCGCCGACTCTGAGGCCACCGCGCCTCGAGCGCCTGGACGACGGTGTCAATCACGGCTTCGTCCTCGAGCAGCGTGTCGATCTTCCGCAACCAGTCGGGCCACAGCTTGTGTCCGTCGGGCAAGAACACTTCGAACAGACTGCGCTCACGCTGACGACGCTGCACCATGCCCGCTCCTTTGATGAAACGATCACGCGCGGGCAGTGTAGTACGACGGATCGATCGAGGCAACGCAGAATGAACCATTCGGTCACAGCCGGCCGCCCGCTGTCGGTACCCGTCAACGAGTTACGCGGTCATTTCTTCACCGGAAAGTAGCTAGCCCAGAGCGAGGTCTGGATCGGAAACGGCGCGTCTTCTTGCGTCGGAAAGACCTGCGCTTCGCCGTACACCGACCCCGTCGACGAGAACGCGATGCGCCTGATCCCGTTGGCCCGCATCGCTTCGAGCACGTGAAAGGTCGCCACGGTGTTCTGCTCGAGATCCTTCCTGGGATGCTCGGTGCCAAAACGGACGTCGGCGTTGGCGGCGAGGTGGAACACCACGTCGCACCAAGCCATCGCCTTGGTCAGCGCCGACAAGTCGAGCGTGTCGCCTTCGACGAGTGTGAACGCCGGCCTGTGCCAGGAACTCGCGCTGAGCTGTGGAAAAGTTGTCGTAGGCGGTGGCGGAGTACCCGTCAGCCAGCAGCCGATCGATCAGCGAATTTCCGATGAAGCCCGCTCCTCCGGTGACACATACCCGCATGTGCAAATCACGCGCACGCCGGCTGCTCCGGCGGCGAGGCATCGCTCAGCATCTTCCGGCGACTATAACACTGACGGTGACGAGTGCTGCGTGCGTCCGGCAGCGGCCAGCTTCGTTTGATAGAATCTTCGGACCGTTCCAAGGTCGCACGCCGCGGCCCACGCACGATGCCCAGCTATCCGCTGCACCTCCGCTATCCGTGGCCCTTGATCGACGATGTCGCGCCGGAGTGGACCGGTCGCGGTTTCATCGTGGGCAATCGCGAATGCGTGGTGCTCGACTTCGAAGCCGGCGAGTCCGGTTGGAGCGAGGACCTCACGCGCTTTCACGAAGAGACGGCCGGGGAAGGGTTCCATCCGATTGACGTAGCGTCGCGAAGGCGGGCGCGGGCTGCCCTGAAGCGGCACGTCCACAGCGATTCCGCAGGCACGGTGCTGCTCGAAGCGGGATGCTCCAGCGGCTTCCTGTTGCGTGAGCTGATACACGACTGGCCCGACAGCCTGGTCATCGGTTCCGATTATCTTCCCGGACCTCTGCACGCCCTCGCCGCGCGCATACCCGAGCTGCCGCTGCTGCGCTTCGACCTGGTCCGATGTCCGCTGCCGTCGTCCTCGATCGACGGAATAGTACTCCTCAACGTCCTCGAGCACATCGAGGATCATCGCGGTGCAGTCGAACAGGTGGCGCGGCTGCTCAAGCCCGGCGGCGTCGCCGTGCTCGAAGTACCGGCCGAACCGGGCCTCTACGACATCTACGATCGCTACCTTCACCACTTCCGGCGCTACCGCCTCTCGGAGTTGCGCGAGCTGGTCACCGGCGCCGGCCTGACCATGGTCGAACAGTCGCACCTGGGGTTCTTCGTCTATCCCGCGTTCGCGGCCGTCAAGCTCAGGAACCGGCGCTGGCTCGACGCGCCCGAGGCCGTACAACGGGACAAGGTCGAGCGCGCCATCAAGACCAGCGGCCAGGGCCCGCTGCTGCGCTGGGTGATGAACATCGAAGAGGGCCTGGCAAGATTTGTCCGCTATCCCGTCGGGATTCGGTGCGTCGCCGTGGCGGTCAAAGCCGAAGCCTGAGTGCGGAGATTGCCGGACCCGCTACCGGCAATAGTCCGACGACTGCGCAGCGCCCAGGCTGAACGCCATCGTGGGCTTTGACAGCCCGACCATGAATGGGAATCGCTGGTCGGCTGTCGGCAGCACCGCAACGTGGGTGGGCGATGCCTTCTCCAAGACCAGGACGTTCTCTCCCGGCTGCACGCCGAGCCTCATCGTGAAGCCGTCGTCCACCATGCTCCATTCGCATTGCGCCCCCATGCCGTCCTTAGCGCGCAACCGAAACGCCGTCGAGGGCGGAGCCGGCTGGCTGAGCGCGAAAGTACCGTGGATGGTGGCCACACCCGCGGCATTCGCCACGGTGACGACAGTCACTGGCTTGTCCGCCACCCACACGAGATTGGGACCTGCCGCGTAGGGGTAGCCGTTATCGATCTGGCCGACCATGGCCCATCCTGCCTCTCCAGTGTCCCAGAGCGCGTACTGCGACGTGGCCCAGACCTTGCGCCAACTTCCCTGCTCGACGACCGGGCCGGCGTCGGCGGCGTCGGTCAAGAGCAGCCGCAGGCTGTCCCACGGGACCGGCGTGGAGCTGGTCATAACTTGAAATGTGGGGTTCCCGAGATAGCCAATTGGGAACACCAGTCGGGTCTTTGCATCACGGAGAAAGTACGCGGCCCAGTGGCCAGCCGTGTTGTCCGCAACGGCCATCGCGACGGGAACGACGCTGCCGACCTCGCGGACCCTTCGCAAGGCGGCCAGATCGGGGGTGGGCGCCGCGGTCGCGGCGCGAACTGACCGATCGAGCGATGTGCCGAAAGTCGTCATGGCGACGAGGCTCGCCACAATCGCGAGGCCGACATGGACCTTCGCGCATTCACGCACGCCGATGACCACAGCGATGACCATGATCCACCAGCTCAGGAGGATGAACTTGAAGGCACCGTAGCCGTACTCGTATCGATACGCGAATACCCAGAAGCCCGCGACGAGGATGAGAAGGACGACCAAGGGCGCCACGATGCGGTCGACTGCGAGGCGCCGCAGTCCGACGAGGGCGAGTACGAAGAGGGCGATGGCGGCCGCCGTCGTCGGTCCCCATGGCGCCACGGCAGGATCCTCCGGGCCCAGGCCCCAAATGGCTGCAGGGCGCAGGAGGGGGAACAGAAGGCCGTTGAAGACTCCTTCGGCCGGGCGCGGCCCGGCTGCGACGCCAGCGGCGAGTTGGCGGGACACAAAGCCTATCAGCTCACTGGCGTACGGCAGCACTAGGAAGCCGGCAATGGCGGTCCCGAGCACCACACCCGGAATCGTCACCGCGAACCGCTGCTTCAGAAGCGGCGCGACGAAGAAGAGGGCGCTGCACGCCAGGCAAGCCGCTGCGAATTCCGGGTATGTATATAGCGTGGCGGCGGCGAAGATGCTGCAGATGACGGATCGGCCGCGGAACGGCGTGGGACTCTCATCGAGGGCCAGCGCGGCGAGCCCGGGAACATAGCCGAGAGCCAGCATGTTATCGAGGTTGCTGGCCCATAAGGCGTTCGCCATCCAATTGCCGGCGCCACAGCCCACCGCAACCAGGACCAGCCAGCCGTTGGGCAGGCCGAACACTCGTCCGGCGGCCGCGCCCGCGCAAGCCATCACAAAGCTGCCCAGCGAAACGAGCAAGCCGTATGCCGCGGCGGTGTCGCCTTCGCTGGTCGCACTCGCCAGCCAGCCGAGCTGCGCGGACGCGACAAACCGTGTCCCACTCAGATTGGCGGCCCATTGGTAGGCCGGCGACAGCCCCCCCTCCGTCCCCCGCGGATACTCCCAGAGATAGGCGCCGAAGATGCTATACGACCAGGCATCGGGGTGGGTCGTCGCCTGCGTGGCGCCAAAACCGTAGACAAAGCACGGAAGCATCAACAGGAGTGCCGCACTCCCGGCCGCGGCGAACACCATCGAGACACCGGCCAAGGCTGATGACCACGTGCGCGCTCTGCGGCCGGCATCTATGAGGCCGACGATCGCCAGCGCCGCCATCGCCGGCCACACGGCGGTCGCAACGCTGTGAACCGGCGTGCGGAATGCCGCACTGATCCCCAGCATCAGCGCCACAATGGCCTGCGCGGCCACCGGAGCAAGTAACCAGCCAGTCGCGCCAAGGGCTCGTTGCCCGGCGGCGAGGATCAACGCCCGCCCGGCAAGGGTCCACAGCACCGCAAGCGCTACGTAGCGCAGCGTGTCTGTAACGGCAAAAGGGGGACTCATCAATGGATCGGCGCGGGCCCTGGCTCGAGCGGGAGGCCGATGCACAGATTGCAGAAGACCATAGGCAGAAGCGGTAACGGGACGAACCGCTTGCGCTGAATCACGAAATAGAGCTCAAGCTCGGCGAGAATCTCGTGCGACAGGTTGATGGGCCCCCGCTTCCAGAACCAGGAGTAATCCCCGCCGAACTGGACTTTGGTGAACTCGCCGCTGATGCGCCGTTGCTCTGGGGTGAGCGGCGGAAGAACCTTGGGCCACTTGCTGGTGCTGAACAGCGTCAGTCCGGGTGTGGCCATCCTAGCCAGCGATATTACACCAGCCCCAGCGCGTCCTGGCGCTCGCGCCGCACGGGCTGGGCCCGCCGCCCGCCGCGCCCTTGTTGTAAACTCAGAGGACATCAATCCTCATGCTGCTCGTCAGCCTCATCATCCCGGCCTACAACGAAGCTGCGCGCATTCAGACGACGATGTCCGAGGCGATTGACTACTTCGCTTCGCGCGGAATTCCTTGTGAGATCATCGTCTCCGCCGACGGCAACGACGGCACCCGCGAGGCTGCGCGCGAGCTGGCCGCCGGTCGCGTCGGCGGTGCCGGGATTCAGGTCATCGGCTCGACGAAGCGCGGCGGCAAGGGCCGGGGTATTCGCGAGGGCGTCCGCGTGTCGAGGGGCGACATCATCGGGTTCGCCGACGCCGACAACAAGACGCCGATCACCGAGTTCGACAAGATCGATCCGCTGCTCCGACAGGGACACGACGTCGTCATCGGCTCACGCTCCATGCAGGGCGCGCTTATCGAACGTGCGCAGCCGCTCTATCGCCGGATTGGGTCGCAAGGGTTCGGCGTCATGATGCACGCAATCGTCGGGCTCCGTGACATCGTTGATACTCAGTGCGGATTCAAGTTTTTCCGCGGCGATGTGGCGCGCGACCTGTTTGCGCTCCAGCGAATTGATGGATACATGTTCGATGCCGAGATCCTCTACCTGGCACAACAGCGGCAATATCGCGTCACGCAGGTCCCGGTTCGCTGGCGTGACGACGCCGACAGCCGACTGGAGCTCATTTCCGGAAATATTCGCAACGTACGCGACATCGTCTCGATTCGCTGGCGCCATCGAAATCTCCCCGAGCGTCAAGCGCCCGAGCGTCAAGCAATTGATGCGCAGGCAGTGTCTCGCAAGGGCTGATCGAAGGTTTGCTCGAGAGCTGTCGTCGGTGCGTCATGACTGAGCCACCGAGGCATTCTGAGCCCGGCGAAACCGGCTAGGAGAAACCGCTCGCTTACGAGCAACGCTCAGTGGTTCGCGGATAACGAGGCGAAAGGCGACGTATTCCGAGGGCGGCGTCGACATGTAGGCCGTCCATTCCGCGAACTCTGACTCAAGGTCGTGAAACCGCGCCCCTCTTCCTGAGCGACGATGGCGACGTGCCAGTCGCTCGCGGCCTCGTGCGCTTCGATCAAACCATCACCACTCGGAACCGTCGTGACGTCAGGTAAGACCGGCCCCCATCCACGAGGACGCGAACCTCGACATCGTGAGACCCGAGCGTGAGTGTACCGGCCGGGAACGTGGTGGTGACGCCACAGCGAAAGTAGTTGTGACTGCCGTACGAGTGGGCAACGTCGCCGCGGAGGACCCGGGTCGCGGCGCGATAGATCCTGCCGTCGATCACGAAGTCCGCGGTCGGCGTGCAGTAGCCGATGCCGGCGAGAGACACGACAGCGCGGTTGCTCGATACGGTTCTGAACCCGCAGCGGCGAGCCGCTGCCATGCACGCGAGGAGCGCCCCGGCGACGTTCTCGAAGCCTGCTTCGAGGTGCCCGAACTTTCCGGCAATCTGCGGAGCGATCAGGACACAGGGAGAGGATAAGCAACATTAGAGGGGGTCGAGGTTGACCAACGTCCGTTATGCGACTTGGACCGGATGGCCCGAGGTTTCCTTCCCTCCTTTCGGACAGAGCGGCGTGCCGTCCCAGCGCCGCGTCGACGCCACGCACTCCAGGAAATCGGCGCGGAGCGGGACGGTCACGCCTGCGTCGTCAACAGACCCTGGAGACGATTCATCAGCCGCGTCCGCTCCTGTTGGTGCGATTCGCGCCTGCGATGGAGATGGCGGGCGTCCTCCTCGGCGACCGTCGGCACCCGGACCATGTGCCACACACGGCCCTCGCCAGCGACGTTAGCGCGCCAACAGGCCCACGAGCCTCACCAAGTCGAGGCCGTCAGTCCTGGAGCGCCCGAGCGCGGCGATTTACCTCGATACTCGACGAGTCCACGACGACATTCCGCAATCCGTGTGCCTCGACATAGCGATGCAACCAGAAGCCCCCCCGCCCGCTTCATAACAACTCACCACTGGGACGGCTGTGGGCAAACCAAATCGAGCCTTCGCGCGCCGATCTCGTCGCGTAAGCGGTCGACGTCGCGCCCCGATCGACCGTAGCGCGGGCGGCAGCCGCGACCGACACTGAACCCGAGCATCCAAGTCCGCTCGCTCAACTCGAACGCGAGCAACAAACACGCCGGCACCTCAATCGACTCGATGCTACGGGTCATGGTCGTCATAGACACGCTCCTTAATGAATGAGATCTCAGGAGCGTATCAGCCATGGCGCGCACTCGCGCCGCTCAATAGTTTCTTTCGAAAGGTGTCCGCCAAACTGATCACGCCCACGGTGCCAGTGACGAATACGTTGGCCACGCTCAGGGCTTCTTGACGAAGACGAATTTTCCCATTTGGATCGGCGACATCCAAGGTTTGATGCGAAAGCCCATCGACATGAAGTCACTCGTCTTGGGGATCCAGCAGAATTCACTGAGGGCCAGGCCGGCCTTGTCCGCCGCGCCGAGAATGTCTCGAAAATAGAATTGAAAGGTTGGTGGGTGCTTGAGCGGCCAGAAACGGACCAGGAGCGCAAAAACGAGTTTGTACGGGGCGATAAACCAGGTGGGAACGGTGCTCTCAAGGAGGACGAACCGACCATTTGGTTCCAGGTTCCGGGCGACTTCCCCCATGATCTTGTCAAGGTTGGCATAAGTTGCCTTGACGTTGTCGCCTATGACATGGTGCAGGGTATTGATGGCAACGGCCGTGTCGAACGGCCTGTCGAACTGCATGTCCAGTGCACTCATTTGCGACCATTTGACGGACGGGTAGCGGATCCTGAAACTCTCTTCCACGAAGATGTCGATGGCCTCGATGTCGGGAATGTGACCGATCGGGAAAATGAAGACACCGCCGTTGCCGATATCCAGGAGGCGGCGCGCATTTACGGTTTCGTGAGCAGCGCTCTTCGCGATGAACTGGTACAGTTCCAATTCATTCTGGAGGCTCTTGTACCAGTCGTTGTCGGCAAAAAATTCCTGATTCCTGGCGACCGACTTTTCATTTTGTGTTACGTTTTCCATGAAACTCTACCTCTCCGCAGCCGGATGCCCGCAAGAATAGGTCAGGAACCGGCCCGCGAAACTCGCCGCCGAGCGTGTGCCTCGCTCTTCGATGACCGCGTGACTCCCGGAACTGCCGGGTC
>Ga0190271_10002742_pt1 | contig 10833 bp, 9 predicted proteins | sample Popmic356T_FD_133747 | JGI IMG/M metagenome (GOLD analysis project Ga0190271, IMG submission 133747) | Populus adjacent soil microbial communities from riparian zone of Weber River, Utah, USA - 356 T | ecosystem: Environmental > Terrestrial > Soil > Riparian zone | place: USA: Utah | collected...
CACGGAGGCGGTCCTCGTCGCCTACGACCCCACCGCGGTCACCCTCGAGACGCTGCTCAAGGTGTTCTGGGAGGGCCACGACCCCACCCAGGGCATGCAGCAGGGCAACGACGTCGGAACCCAGTACCGCTCGGGCATCTACGGCCTGTCCGGCGACGACCTCGCGGTCGCCCAGGAGAGCCGGGAGAAGTACCAGGCCAAGCTGCACGAGTCCGGCTACGGCGACATCACCACCGAGATCGCCGACGGCGGCACCTTCTTCTACGCCGAGGACTACCACCAGCAGTACCTCGACAAGGTTCCCAACGGCTACTGCGGCCTGGCCGGGACCGGCGTCTCCTGCAGCATCCCCGCCGCCGCTTCCTGACCGCGGAGATGGACCACCGGCGCGGCGAATAGCATCTCGCGCCCGTGGCACCCTCCTTCGGCTCCTACATCGGCGGCTGCCTCGCCGTAATCGGCATCATCGCGGCGTTCGGCCTCGGCGGCTACTGGCTGCGCCGCTGGATCGTGCCCGAGTTCTCGGGGGCGCTGGCGCGGCTCGCCGACGCCACGATCGCGGTCGCGCTGCTGGTCGTCTCGCTGCAGATCCTCGGCGCCCTCAGTCTCCTCTACACGGGCTGGATCGTCGTCTTCTGCGTCGCCGTGGGGCTCGGCGCGGCGGCGCTCGGCCGCGCCAAGGCGCCGCGCGGCCGGCAGGAGGTGCAGGCCCCGCGGGTCGAGACGATCGCGCTGCTGATCGCCGTCGGCGTCGCCTCCTTCACCGTCGCCGAGTGGACCTTCCCGTCCCAGTCCAGCCTCGACTTCGGCATGTTCGGCGGCGACACCACCTGGTACCACATGCCCTTCTCGGCGGCGATCGCCCAGGACCACTCGACGGCGCCGCTGCACTTCACCGACCCGCTGCGGCTGGCGGCGTGGTTCTACCCGGCCAGTACCGAGCTCATCAACGGCGCCACGATCGTGCTCTTCAAGAGCGACTGGCTGGCGCCGCTGCAGAACCTGATCTGGCTGCCGATCGCCCTGCTCGCTGCCTGGTGCGTCGGCCGCCCCTACAGGGTCGGGCCGGCGACGCTGGTCGCCGCCGCGATCGTGCTCGACGCGGGGGTGATGATCGAAACGCAGCCGGGCGAGGCGCGCAACGACATCATGGGTCTGGCCTTCCTGCTCGCCTTCGTCGCCTTCCTGATCAACGGCCACCAACGCCGGGCGCCGGCGAGCGGGGCGGTGCAGGACGCGCCCGAGCGCGACGCGCCGCTGCTCGACAAGGGGCCGCTGGTGATGGCCGGGATCGCCGCCGGCCTCGCCGCCTCGGTCAAGCTCACCTTCCTGATCCCGGTCGCGGCGATCACCGTCGGCGTCGTTCTCTTCAGCGGCAAGGGCAGGCGTCTGACTACGGCCTGGGTGATGGCGGTGCCGATGCTGGTGGTCGGTGGCTACTGGTACCTGCGGGCGGCGATCAAGACCGGCGGCAATCCGATCCCGCAGGTCAGCTTCGGGCCGCTGAACCTGCCGACGCCCGACCAGATGCCGCTCGACCCGCGGCCGCGTTTCGCCGTCGCCCACTACCTGACCGAGCCGTCGATCTACCGCCGCTGGTTCTTCCCCGAGCTCGACAACGCGCTGGGCCCGCTCTGGCCGCTGATCCTGATCGTCGCCGTCTCCGCCGCCTTCTACATCGCCTGGCGCTCGAGCAACAAGATCCTGCGGGTGATCGCCGTCGCGGCGCTGGCGACCGCCGTCGTCTACATCTTCACGCCGCTGACCGCGGCCGGCCAGGAGGGGTCGCCGACCGGGTTCTTCACCAACACCCGCTACCTGATCCCCGGCCTGGTCCTGGCGCTGGTCCTGCTGCCGATCGCGCGACCATTGCGGGCGCCCGATGGCCGGGCCTGGAAGACGCTGCTCTTCTTAACCGGGGTCTACGCGATCACGGTGTTGAGCACGCCGCGTTGGTTCACGACGTACATCGTCGGCACGATCCTGCTCACCCTGCTCCTGGTCTGGGCGCCCGCCGCGCTCAGTCTCGGCCGCGGGCGCGGCCACGTCAGCCGCGCGGTCGTCACCGCGGCCGCGGTGGTGCTGGTGTTGCTGGCGGTGGTGCTGGGACGGGCGCAGCAGGTCCAGTACGCCGAGCAGCACTACGCGAACCCGCTGCCCTTCCTCGGCGAAGGCGGCCCGCGCGAGGCCTACGACTTCGCCCGCGCGCAGAAGGACAAGCGGATCGGAATCGTCGGCTCGAGCCAGATCATCTTCGGTCAGTACGGCTTCTACGGCGGCGACCTCTCGAACGAGGTCCAGTACATCGGCCAGGAGGGGCCGAACGGGACCTACCGCCTGGCCACCAGCTGCCGCCAGTTCCGCCGCCTGATCAACGAGGGCGACTACGACTACCTGATCATGAGCCAGGCCACCCAGGACTCGCCCGAGTCCGACTACTGGTACCCGATCTACGCCTGGGTCAAAGACGATCCGGCGCTGAAGCTGGTGATCGCCGAGCCCGAGATCTTCCCCCAGCCCGACTACGTCTTCAAGGTCAACGGCAAGCTCAACCTGGCCGGCTGCGCGGACGTCGGTAGGTAGCGGCCGATGGGCCGATTTCCCACGCTATAGGTGGGTTTTAGGCCCGTCGGCGGGGGTGAGGGCGTGGTCGCGGATCAGGGTCGCGGTGCGCTCGGGCTGCTCCCACCAGAAGAGGTGGCCGACGTCCTCGTAGGTCTCGAGCCGGGCGCCGGGGATGAGCGAGGCGATCAGGGGGCCGTTGGGGTAGCCGAGCACGCGGTCGACGGTGCCGTGGACGACCAGGGTGGGGACGGCGAGGCTGGGCAGGCGGGCGCTGGTGTCGTGGGCGAAGATCGCCTGCAGCTGCAGGCCGATCGTCTCGCGCGAGGCGGGCAGCGCCGCGGCCATCTCGGCGAACTCCGCGTAGCGACTCTCGTCGGCACGGAAGCCGGGGGAGAGGTTGAGCTCGTACATCGCCCGGTAGACGCGCGGGGCGTCGCCGGAGGCCATCGCCTCGACCAGCCCCTGGAAGTCGGCCTGGTCCATCAGCTGTGAGCCCTCGCCGCCGCAGTAGCTGCAGCCGAGCGTCAGCGAGCGCAGGCGCTCGGGGTGGGCGAGCGCCAGCTCCTGGGCGATCATCCCGCCCATCGATATCCCGAGCACGTGGGCGCGCGCGATCTCCAGCGAGTCCATCAACGCCGCCGTGTCGGCCGCCATCTCGGCGATCGAGAAGGCCTCGGTGACGCGGCGCGAGAGGCCCATGCCGCGGTTGTCGAAGGAGATGACGTCGAAGTCGCGCTCCAGCAGCGAGGAGAACGGACGTCCCCAGGCCATGTGGTTGGCGCTCAGTCCCTGGATCAGCAGCAGGGGCTCGCCGTCGCCGGCGCGCTCGTAGTGCAGCTCGGTTCCCAGCAGCTCGACTTTCGGCACGCGGCGATGCTACGCGAAGCCCCTCGCCAGCGCCTAACCTTCGCGTCCCAGCCCCCGTAGCTCAGTGGACAGAGCACCGGCCTTCTAAGCCGATGGTCGTTGGTTCGAATCCAACCGGGGGCGCTTCTGGGCGCACTTCCCTCCGCATAGCGGCGATAAGTGCGCCCAAGTCCTAAAAGCCAGGCGGGTGACGGACGACGAAGTCTTCCGTCGGCCGGCCGCCGAGGTGCCAGCGCGGGCCGGTGCCGCTTTCGGTGCCCGAGGTGTCCCAGCGCAGGCCGGCGATCTCGGCGAAGGTGTGGCTGGCGTTGGCGTAGACGGTGATCCACTTGCCGGGGCCGGGGGCGCCCCAGCCCTCGAGCTCGCTGGAGGTGAGCGGGCGCGGGATCATGCCGCCGCCGAAGAGGGCGAAGCTGACGGCGCCGGAGCAGTCGTAGCCGTAGGAGTAGAAGGAGCCGTGGCCGCCGCCCCAGATGTAGGGGCGGCCGACGATCATGTTGGCGTTGTTGATCACGTCCTTGACCGCCTGTGGGGCGTCCGGGGGTGGCAGGGCGATGCCGGTCAGCAGGATCGAGGTCGAGCTGTCGGCGCTGCGGCTGCCGGCGAAGATCTTTTCCCGCTCGGCGGCGCTGTGGCGGTCGATCTCGGTGCCGTTGGAGCCGGCCGAGGCGGGCGGCAGGGTGGAGGGGTCGCCGGGGACGATCGGGCCCGGCGGGTCGTAGGGATCAGGAGCGGCTTCCGAGGCGACCGCGGCGCGTGCCTCGACCCGCTGGCTCGCCGCCATCAGGGCGAGGCCGTCGCCGAGCGAGCGCAGCGCCTCGTCGGCGCCGGTGCTCGAGGCGATCGCGCCCAGCATCGTCTGGCCGACGGTGCTGGCGGCGCCGCGTTCCGGCTGCTCGGCTTGGGCAGCGGCGGGCAGCGCCAGGCAGGCGAGAGTGAGGAGCAGCCCTGCTTTGAGAAGGAAATTCATTGCAATTCGCAAGCCAGTCACACGATAATGGCCAGCCCCTGCCCGACACGCCGCCGTCATCCTTCGAAAGGACGCCGCATGAGCCCTGAGCAGACCGCGCCCGACACGATCGTCCTCATCCACGGCTTCTGGGTGACCCCGCGCAGTTGGGAGCACTGGGTAGCGCACTACGAAGCGGCGGGGATGAAGGTGATCGCGCCGGCCTACCCGGGCTTCGAGGTTGAGGTCGAGGCGCTCAACGCCGACCCGGCGCCGATCGAGGCGGTGACGGTGGCGCAGATCGTCGAGCACCTGGAGGCGGTGGTCGGCGCGCTCGAGAAGCCGCCGATCCTGATCGGCCACTCGGCCGGTGGCGTCTTCGTCCAGGTCCTGCTCGATCACGGCTTCGGCGCCGCCGGGGTGGCGATCAACTCGGCCCCGACCGAAGGCGTCAAGCTGCTGCCGCCGTCGCAGATCAAAGCGACCTTCCCGGTGCTGAAGAACCCGGCCAACCGCCACAAGGCCGTCGGCCTCACGCCGGAGCAGTGGCGCTACGCCTTCACCAACACCTTCAGCGAGGAGGAGTCGCTGGCGCTGTACGAGCGCTACGCGATCCCGGCCTCGGGGGCGATCTTCTGGGAAAGCGCCTTCGCCAACGTCACCCCCGGCCACCAGGGCTCCTATGTCGACTACAAGAACGACGAGCGGGCGCCGCTGCTGTTCATCGCCGGCGGCGAGGACAACCTGATGCCGCCGAGCATCCAGCGCTCCAACGCCAAGCACTACAAGTCGGAGACGCTGACCGAGGTCAAGGAGTACGAGGGGATGGCGCACCTGCTCCCGGCCCAGGAGGGTTGGCAGGAGGTCGCCGACTTCGCGCTGGCCTGGGCCCGGGAGCACGCCGCGTGAACGGCGTCCGCCTCACCCATGTCGGCGGGCCGACGGTGCTGATCGAGGTCGGCGGCTGGCGGCTGCTGACCGACCCGACCTTCGACCCGCCCGGGCGCAAGTACAACTTCGGCTGGGGGACGAGCTCACGCAAGCTGGCGGGGCCGGCGATCGCCGCCGCCGAGCTCGGACCGATCGACGCGGTTCTGCTCAGCCACGATCACCACGACGACAACCTCGACGACGCCGGCCGGGCGCTGCTGCCGGCGGCGGGGACGGTCGTGACCACGGTGCCGGGGGCGAAGCGGCTCGGCGGCAACGCTCGCGGGCTGGCGCCCTGGGAGGCGACCCGGCTGGAGGCGGAGGGCCGGGTGCCAATCGAGGTGACGGCCACGCCCTGCCGGCACGGCCCGCCGCTGAGCCACCCGATCGTCGGCGAGGTCGTCGGCTTCGCTCTGGGCTGGGAGGGCCAGGAGCGGGGCGTGCTCTGGATCTCCGGCGACACCGTCCTCTACGAGGGCGTCCGCGCGGTCGCCGACCGGCTCCAGGTCGACACCGCGATCGTCCACCTCGGCGGCGTCCGCTTCCCGGTCTCCGGGCCGCTGCGCTACACGCTGAACGCGGCCGAAGCGGTCGAGCTCTGCGGCCTCGTCAAGCCGCGCACCACGATCCCGATCCACTACGAGGGCTGGAAGCACTTCCGCCAGGGCCGTGAGGCGATCGAGGCCGAGTTCGCCAACGCCCCCCAGGGCTTCCGGGACAGCGTCCGCTGGCTGCCGCTCGGCGACGCGGTCGAGCTCAGCACGTAGATCGAGCTTGGCACCAAGGGGCGCGGCAGTCCATTTTCCCGCTATGCGGGCATAAGGACTGCCGCGCCCTTGATCTCAGGGCTAGGTGTTCTGGTAGAGCGGGCCGTCGCCGCCCTCGGGCGGGGTGAGGCGGCCGCCCTTGGCGGTGATCGCGCCGCACTGGACGCAGTTGGTGTAGTTGACGATGACGTCGACGTCGCCGCTCTCGGGCGCGTCCTCGGGGATCTCGTAGACGCCGGCCGGGCACATCCAGGCCCAGGTCTCGGCGATCTCCCGCGGCACCCGCTTCTGCACCCGGATGTGGTTGGGGGCGTCGTCGCGGGTGACGTTGCCGCTGACGAAGACGCTGGAGAGCTTGTCGAAGGTGTACTTGCCGTCGGGCTTGGGATAGCCGTCCTTGGTCTTGCCGACGAACATCGGCTGGGCGTCGTTGCGGTGGATCTTCCAGCGGCCGCCGGGGAAGCGGCCCTTGGTCGCGATCATCAGGTTGACCAGCGGCCCGCCTTTGAGCAGGCCCTTCTGGAAGGGCTGGCGGGTGTTGCGCTGTTCGTAGAGGTCCTTGCCGACGACCGAGTCCTCGATCGCCCTCTCGTAGGCGGAGAAGTCGGCGCTGTCCTCTTTGAGTGAAGCGTAGATCGACTCGGCGGCGAGCATCCCCGCCTTGATCGCGTAGTTGACCCCCTTCAGCGCCGCCAGGTTGAGCATGCCGGCGCCGTCGCCGGCGATCACAGCGCCCGGGGCGGAGAGTTTCGGCATCGCCCAGTAGCCGCCGGCCGGGATCGCCTTGGCGCCCCAGCTGACCCGCTCGCCGCCCGCGAGGATGTCGCGGACCAGCGGATGGGTCTTGAACTGCTGCAGCAGATCGTGGGCGGAGGTGGTCGCGTCGGCGTAGTCGAGGTCGAGCACCCAGCCGATCGAGACCAGGTCGTCGCCGGTCTTCTCGTCTTTCATCGGATAGATCCAGGAGCCGCCGATCTGGTGGTACTTGGCGGAGATCTTCAGCGGCCAGCCGGCAAGGGTGTGGATGACGCGGTCGAGCGGCTTCGGCACCTTCCAGACCTCTTTCACCCCGAGCTCCCAGACCTGCGGCTCGCGCCCCTCGTCGAGCTCGAACTCGCGCACCGCGGCCTCGGTGAGATGGCCCCAGCAGCCCTCGGCCAGGACCGTCGCCTTGGCGGCGATGTCGGTCCCGGGCTCGAAGTTGCCGAGCTCCTCGCCGTCCTTGCCGCGGCCCTTGTCGCCGGAGCGGACGCCGACGACGGCGCCGTCCTCGACGATCAGCCGCGTCGCCGCGGTCTCCGTCAGGAGATAGGCGCCGGCCTCCTCGGCCTGGGTCTGCATGTAGCGGCAGAGGGCGGAGACGGAGATCACCTCGTTGCCGTGGTTTTTCTGCGGCGGCGGCGGCGGGATGCGGAGCTTGCGCTTGCCGTTGGGGAGGAGGTAGATCGCCTCCTTCTCGACCTCGCCGAAGGCGAAGCCCCCCTGTCGCCACTGCTCGCGGCTGAGGTCGGGGAACAGCTCCTGCAGCGGGCCGGGGCGCATGACCGCGCCGGAGAGGTTGTGGCCGCCGCAGGTTTTCGCCTTCTCGATCACCGCGACCGGGACCTCGCCGAGCTTCTCCATCGTCTCCGGGTCGTCGCCCAGCAGCTGCAGCAGGCGATTGGCGCAGGCGAGCCCGGCGGTGCCGCCGCCGACGATCGCGACGCCGATCTCGATCCGCTCGTCCTCGCCGTCGAGGCCGCGCTTGACGAACTCCTTCTCGACCTCCACCGGGGGCGGGAAGTCGGCGGGGGAGGCCTTGGCGCTGCTGGAAGCCATGTGACAGCCTTTCGTGTCGATTGACTCGTCAGTCAATCGTATATGCAGGCGCTCCCAACCCACTGGAAGGCATTCGGCGCCAGGCCCGCTCGCCTTACTTCCGAACGGGACGTGCCTTACTTCTGGCGGGGGACGCGCAAGCGCGCCCAGGAGGGGGAGCCGCGGTCTTGCGGCGGACATTGCAGTCGCCGCTCGCCGGTGCCGGCCGCCACGCAGACGATCCGCGTGCCCTTAACGGGAAGGTTGAAGACGTGGTCGACATCGCCGTGGAGGTTCGGTGCCAGCATCGCCTGGGCGAGCAGCCGGCGGCGCGGAGTCACGCTCTGGGCCCGGAGCTGCAATGAGCCGTTGGGGATGTCCAGCGCTGTGACGTGTACCCGCAAGCTCGCTCCCGCTCGGCTCGCGCGCTTCCATCTAAAGGTGAGTTGTGGTTCCTGGGTGCGCGGGGGAAGGCGCACGACGACGCAGCCGGTGGTGGCACGCTCGTCATAGCAGGGGCTCGGCGATCCGACCCAGGCGCGGGCCCCGATGTCCCTGAACTCTCCCGGTGGTATGTCCACTCTGATCGTGCGCTCGACGTCGCCCTTGGCATTGGGACCGAGGCTGGCCGAGTAGAGCGGTTTCCCCACCTTGAAGTGCGCCCCCTCGCCTCGCCTGGTCTCGAACAGGGGCTCCACCGTGACGCTCAGGTCCTCGTCGTCGCGCAGCTTGCTGTTTTCGACCACGATGTCGAGCATGGTCTTGCCTCCGCTCTGAACCGGCTTTGCCGTGATGGTCGGCTCGGGACGGTCGGAGGCAAGCGCGAGACCGGCCCAGGCGGCGAAGATCAGCCCCAGGCCGAGCAGTCCGTTGCCGACCAGCAGGCAGGTGCGCTCGGCGGGGGTGTTGGCGGTGAGTATCCACCCTGCCGCCGCACCCAGTGCCATCGCCACCAGGATCAGGGTGAGCGAGGCGAACGAAAGTAGCTGGTGGTTCCGCCACACACTGGTCAGGTCGTCGGTGGCGACGCCGACGGCGGTCAGGACCCCCGCCAGAAGGGTGAGCCCGGCGAGCAGCCATCCCGCCCGTTTATTCGGGGGACCGATTTCGGGTTTTGCTTTGTCCAGTGCCATGGACAAAGAACCCTAACTAATAGAGAAGAACTGTACGCGGGTGACGCTTACGTGTGTTCAGCACCGGTGAGCGCGGGCGGCGCTCTTGACGACCTCGAAGGCGCTGCCGGGGATCCGCTTCAGCTGGTTGAGGTTGTCGTCGTCCCAGCGGCGGTCGCTGCTACCGCTGAAGTACCAGTTGCTGCCGTTGTCGGCGACGATCAGGCCGTAGCGCTTCATCGCTTCGGCGATCGTGCGGGCGTGGCCGCTGAAGTGGCCGAGGCCGTAGCCGGCCTCGAGTCGCAGGCGCAGGCCCATCGGCGGCGCGGCGGCGCGGGCGGTGTCGCCGGCGCAGTGGGTGGCGGGGAGGATGTAGGCGTCGCGGGTGCTCTCGAAGGTGACGCGGATCGCGTGTTCGAGGCGGCCGGCCGCGACTTCGTCGTAGCGGACCAGGCCGGGGAAGATCGGCAGGCCGGCGGCGTCGGCGGAGGTCCAGCCGGCGGGGCGGAGGTCGGGTGAGTCGAGGTCCCAGACAGCGCCGGAGTCGGCGTTCCAGTGGGGGCTCGGCCGCGGCCGGTAGAAGGCGCGGTAGAGCTCATAGAGCGTGCAGGTGGAGGTGTCGACCGCGAGCGTATGGCGGTCGCCGTCGCCGCGCCTGCCGCCCTCGATCGGGGCGCCGGCGGGGACCGGGAAAGGCCCGGGGTCGCTTTCCTCGCCGTAGGCCGTGTAGGTGACGGGGAGCCGGGGCTGACCGGGGCCGACGACCGTAAAGGGGATGCCGTAGACGCGGGGCGAGCCGAAGTCCGGGTGCAGGCTGTTGCCGCCGTGGGCGTTGATGTAGGAGATATAGGCGTCCGAGCGCGGGTCGCGCGGCGCCTTGGAGATGTCCTGGTTCCAGGCCGACTGGTCGGGGAGGGAGGGTGCGCTGGGCGAGAGCGAGACCGGCGGGTTCGGGAAGACCTGGCAGGAGCCGAGGGTCGGGTCGGGGACGGCGGCCTGGGCCCGGGCGGCGCTGACCGCTGTGGTCATGACTCCGGCGGCCGCGAGGGCGAGAACGGCTCGTATCCAGACTTGTCCCCGCTCTGGTGGGGAAAAAGCTGGATACGCGTTAGTTCTCATCGCCCTGTCCGGGATACCGGGGCAGGGAGCCCTCGCGGACGCTGAGCCGGCCGACCTCGAGCTCCTCGATCTCGACCTTGCCGAACTTGGCGCGGGCGACGGAGAGGCGGCCGACGCTGAGTCGGCCGATCGCGAAGGCGCCGATCGCCGTGGCGCCGACGGCAAGCGCGGCGATCGCGATCGGGCCCCGTGCCGAGGGGCCGACCACCTGGGCACCGGTCGCCGTCGCCGTACGGGCCTCGGGCTTGGGGCGGGCGATGCCGGGAAGCTTGACCATCGCGGAACCGTAGCGCGGCTAGGCTGACGCTCCGATGAGCGCGGACGACCGTCCCACCCTGCTGGCAATCCAGCACGCGCCTTGGGAGACGCCCCACCGCATCCTCGATGCCTGCGGCGCTCTTCACCTGCGCACCGTGAAGCCGCTGGCGGGGCAGGCATTGCCCGCTCACGAGGAGGTCGCGGGCGCCGTCGTCATGGGCGGGCCGATGAACGTCGACGAAGTCGAGCGCTTCCCGGCGCTGGCCGCCGAGCGCGAGTGGCTGGCCGAGGCGGTGGGCCGGGGGATGCCGGTGCTCGGCATCTGCCTCGGGGCGCAGCTGCTGGCGCGGGCGCTGGAGGCGGAGGTGAGGCCGGGGGAGGGGCCCGAGCTGGGCTTCGCCCCGGTCGAGATCGGCGCCGCCGACGACTCGGTGCTCGGCGGGCTCGCTCCCAGCACCGAGGTGCTGCA
>Ga0190271_10002743_pt1 | contig 10833 bp, 4 predicted proteins | sample Popmic356T_FD_133747 | JGI IMG/M metagenome (GOLD analysis project Ga0190271, IMG submission 133747) | Populus adjacent soil microbial communities from riparian zone of Weber River, Utah, USA - 356 T | ecosystem: Environmental > Terrestrial > Soil > Riparian zone | place: USA: Utah | collected...
AGGTCGACGGCTTCCGCTTCGACATCATGGGCTTCCACCTCAAGTCCAACATGCTCAAGGTGCGTGACGCCCTGCATGCGCTCACGCTGGCGAAGGACGGAGTGGACGGCAGGTCCATCTATCTATACGGCGAGGCGTGGAACTTCGGTGTCATGGCCAACAACGGTCGCGGCGAGAACGCGATCCAGGTGAACATGGCCGGCACCGGCATCGGTTCGTTCTCGGATCGCATCCGCGACGCGGTGCGCGGCGGCGGGCCGTTCAGCCCGCGGCGCGACCAGGGCTTCGCGACCGGCCTGTACGTCGAGCCGAATGGCACCTTCGGCGGATCGGCCGCGGAGGCGAAGACTGAATTGTTCCGGCTCACCGACCTGGTGCGCCTGGGGCTCGCCGGCAACATCGCCAGCTACGAGATTACCGACGGCTCCGGTGTGACCAGGCCCGGCCGCGAGGTGAACTACTTCGGCATGCCCGGCGCCTACGGCGAGCAGCCCGAGGACACGATCCAGTACATCGGTGTGCACGACGACCCGGACTGGTTCGATGCGATGAACCTCAAGCTGAATTCCACGTTGCCGCGCGCCGACCGCGTGCGCATGCACCGGCTGGGCCTGTCGATCGTGGCGCTCTCGCAAGGCGTGCCGTTCTTCATGGCCGGCGACGAGATCCTGCGTTCCAAGTCGGCGGATCGAAACAGCTACAACTCCGGCGACTGGTTCAATCGCATCGACTGGACCATGAAGTCCAATAACTGGGGCGTGGGCCTGCCACCCGCCCAGGGCAACCAGGATGACTGGTCCATCATCGGACCCGCGCTCGCCGATCCCAACCTGAAACCCGCGGAGCAGGACATTCGCGGAACGTTCCGCCACATGCTGGAGATGCTGGTGATTCGCAAGACCAGCAAGCTCTTCCGGCTGCGCACGGCCGAGGAAATCGAGAAGGCCGTGAGCTTCTACAACGTCGGGCCGAACCAGGTGCCGGGGCTCATCGTCGAGCGCATCAGGAACACCGACAAGTTCTGCTTCGGTGCATCCGAGGCGGTGGTGCTCGTGAATGCCACGCCGCAGGCACAGAGCTTTACGGACGCTGCGTTCAGGAAGCAGCCGCTGCTGCTTCATCCGATTCAGGCGCTTTCGCAGGACCCGGTGGTGCGCACGTCGAAGTTCCAGAAGCAGACCGGCACGTTCACGGTTCCGGCGCGCACGACCGCGGTGTTCGTCGAACCCTGCTTCGGAGTGCATTGATACGGCAGAAGACGCGCTACATGGCCTCCGCGGTGTCGGCCACGATCGACAGCGCGCCTGTATCGCGAGGGATACGCGCGGTGCCGCGGATTCGCAGTTTGTCGGTCGGCTTCGCGCGGTTGAGTAGTTTGCTCTCGTTCGTGTCGCGTCGAACGATGAGAGCCATGCGTGTCCGGGTGGCATCGCCGACGGTGGTGATGCTGTACGCATCGTAGTCGGCGGCGATCAGGTCAGCAGGCAGGTAGGAAGAATTGCCGGCAGAAGAGCGCGGCTGAGTGATTTCCAGTTCGACAGGCTTGTGATCCAGCGACGCGCGGTCGAGGTCGATCACCTGGGGTGTGAGCTTCGCATATTGGATTTCGGCCTGGGCCTGCCCCTGCACCGCTGCGAGTGACACCGGCAGCTTGAGTTTGTGTGCGCCGGGCCCTGCGCCCTGCGTTTCCTGAAACAGCGCGAGCGCCTTCTTCCAGTCGTACACCACGCAATACCGGGGCTCAGAGGCTGCGGCCGTCTTGCTCGTTTCCACTTCCTTCAATTTGTCTTTCGTGCTGCCGAGACTTGCGAGAAGAGCGTCAAGCGAGCCATCTGGAGCGGCTGCAGGCTTGGGCGGTTCCGGGGCGGCAGCGCCCGTAGAAGCAATTGGCGCAGGAGTGGCGCCGATCTGAGCGGCAAAGACATTCCACTGATCCGCAGACACGCGAGACGGCAAAGACATCAGTCGTTCGAGCGCAGCATCTGCGAATGCGGGATCGATCGGCAGCTTGGGCAGCTCGAGCGTGTTCCCGTTGAACGAGGCAAAAGACGAATCCACCTCGGCACGCCGACGCAAGTTCGAAGCGTCCGCCCACAGGTATTGCGTGTCCGTCAGGTGGACGTAGAGGCAGGCAGCAAACACGTTCCCGTCCCAGGACACGTTCTGCTGCGGAATCGTCGCGCGAACTCCGAAGTTGTCGGCAAACCCGAAGATGTTGGACTCGACGGCGACAACGGCTCTGCCGCCAAGATGAAACAGCGTACCGTCCGAGCTCGACTTTCCAGTCCCGGCGCGAGGCGTCGGATCGCACGCAAACAGTACGGTGTTGTTCCGGACGACCCAGGGTCCGGGCCCGTCAGCCCTTATCTTCAGCGACCAGCCACTGACGTTGAGAATGAGGTTGTTTTCGAAGACGCCGAAGGGACAACTGATGCTGACGCCTGCGTTTGATCCATTGATGAAAGCACAATTGCGAACCGTGATCGGGGACTGACCTCCCCGAAGGCTGACCAGCGGCGCCATTGGCGAACTCCTGAGGTCCAGTCCGCCGGCGGGTTTGTACGAGTTGTACGATGAACCATCGAATATGAAGCCGTCGAGGATCAGACCGTCGCTGTTCTCCTCGGAGTCGAGGATCGTGCCGTCTGGCATTCCCTTGGCCTTCTCTTCTTCATTCAGCACGAAGCGCGTAGGGTGTTTCCACGGATCACGTTCGGTGAAGTCCGCATCGTAGCCGCCGAGGAATGCCAGGTTCCGGATCAGGATCTTCCACTTCCCCGAACGAAGCTTTCCGAAGTAGTCGCCGCCCGCCACGTGGACTGCATCGCCACCCTCGGCTTTCTCGAGTGCCTGGAAGGGGTCGCGAAAGGGCTTCTCGCGCGAGCCATCACCGCCACTCGCGCCGGCCCTGACGAACCAGTCGCGGCCCGCCGGCCGCGCCAACAGATCCTTCGCGAACGCCGGCCCCGGCACGATGGATTCCACGACGAGCGTGACCTTCTGTCGCGAGGTCGGGACGATGTCCACGCGATAGACCCCGCGGAGTAGATAGGTGCTTTCGACCTCCCGGCCGTTGGTGTACTTGATCGCCTCCTCGAATTGCCGATTCACCCGCGTGTAGCGCCTGGCGAGCACGTACAGGGACCCGTCATCCGAGCCCGGCCGGTAGATGCGGATTCCCATGTGAGTCGCAGGTTCGGCATCCGCGAGCAAGATGGTGTTCTGCTCGAAGCCAAGCCCTGCCCGCAACTCCACCCGCTGGTTTCCGAGAGACGGATCGGGTGCGTCGATGACATTCCAGTCGATCGGGCGGTACGTCTGGACGGAAGGCCCGGGCGCGCCGGTGGTCTCCGCCGCAAGCTCGACCGGGTGATAACCCTGTTTGGCCGCGAAGCGCAGCGCGAGCGCGTCGGCGGGCGTGAATCGCGGCGCAAAGGTGCCCTTGTTTTCCTCCTTCTCAACGGCGTTCGTGAGCGCAGGCAAACCGGCCGCCGAGCGAACCGCATTCGCCGCGTCGCGTGGCGGCTTCACGTAGTTCGCCAGCAGATGACGGCTGTACGCATCCAGCCATTCGGACTTGAGTCCCGTCATCCCCGGGTCCTGGACGACATTGCCCGCGGCAGACTTGAATCCGACATCTTCCATCTCGTCGATGTGCGACTCCGTGATGTCAGCGGTGTTGCCAGACATCCGGCTGTTCACCACGTCGCGAGTGGTCAGATAGAACAGATTCCGGTCGATACTGACACGGTCGAGATCGCGGTACAGCGCGATGCCGGCATTGCCGCAGGAGATGAAAACGTTGTCCTGAATAACGGCGGGTCCGCCGACGCGGATTCCGATGGCCTGGTCGCCGCCGGTTCCACACGGCGGACCTACGTCGTGCGCGAAGCAGAAAGTATTGCCGCGGACCGTGATCGGTTGCTCGCCGCCGGGTTGATTGCGCAGAGCCAGCATGCCGATACCGATCATGTTGATGACCAGGTTGTTTTCGAAGCGCGAGCCCTCTCCCCCCAGCTCCACGCCGGCATTCGCGCTGTTGGCGAACACGCAGTTCCTGATCGTCACTTCCTTCGCGTTGAAAGACGCGATGGGTCCGCTCATGTTGGGCCAGGAGCGGAGGCCGCCCCCGGGCTTGTCATCGTATGTATTGCGCCCGGCGGCGTCGAAGAAGAGGCCATCGAGAACAAGCCCTGGATGGTCCGCGCGGCCGCCCATGAGGTTGCTCTCCTGAACTGCTTCGCATCCGGCAAAGACGGCGAAGACCGACGGGGTTTCCCACGGCGTACGCCGTGAGAACTCGCGATCGTACCCGCCGAGGATAGTCAGATTCGGGCAGTCGACGATCCAGGAGTTACGGTCGTAGCGGCCGTAGTAGGTTCCGCTCGCGATATGGATGACGTCGCCGGGCCCGGCCGCGCGCAGTGCGAGCCACGGATCATGAAACGGTTTGTTGCGGGACCCATCCCCGGATTTTGCGTTGGCAGCAACGAACCAGTCGGTAGTTGGAGCGGGCATCCTGGTCAGCTCCGGCGCAGCTTGCCCTTGATGTCGTCGACCGTCTTTTTCCAGCCGTCGACATAGGTTCTGATCATTGTCTTGGAGCTGTCGAGCGCTGCGCTCAGGCCCTTCTTGACGGCGCCCTCGCCGAGTTGCTCCGTGTATTTCTCCACCTTTTCCAGGGCGTCCTCAATGGAGTCGAATGACTTCCCGATTTCATCGTCCCATCTTTCCCATTGGGAAGGATCGGTGGACAGCGCTTCGAATGAGCTCTGCGTTTCCTCGTCGAGCCGGTTGTACAGCACGTCGAACAGCGCATCCGCATCGGTCACCGAGCGGTCACACTGGTCTTCCAGTTTTTCCTTGCACTCTTTCCCGAACTCCTCCCAGTCCCGGGCCTCGTAGGGCGAACTCCTGCCGCAGGTGTAGAGGCTCTCCGCCGTCTTCTTGCCGGTGTCACTGGCCGACTTGATGGAATCCTTGTTGAGCTTGCCTTTCAGATCCTTCAGGAGCGCGAGCCTGGCGAGAAGAATCTTGAGCAGCCCCTGCTTCCGGTTCGCAGCGTCTACCGCCTGCCCATAACTTCGCGCCAGTTCATCCCCCAGAGTCTTGACCTGATCCGGGATCGACGGCTGTCCCTTGTATCTCTCGATCTGAATGATGGCGACGAGGAAGACGACCGTCTTCTTGAGGACGTCGATTATTGCCCCGAGCGTGCCCTCGACATACTTCTGAACATCCTGTTCATCGCTGAGAACTTTCTTGAGATCCTCGTTGCAGTCCTGGATCAATTTCAGGTTGGCGAGATGGATCGTCTTCATTTCCTTGGCGCGAAGCGCGATTTCCGCCCGGGCATTCTCGGTCCAGATACTCAATTCGCCGCGGTAGAACTCGTTCAGGCCCACACCGGCGAGACCGTTTGGGGGCATCGAGCTGTTGAGGTTGCCAACGGAGTCTTTGCCCCGGCTGCAACAATCGACCCAGTCCCGATCCAGGCTCGAAGGATCGTACTGGCCAAGCAGTGACACCATCTTCTCCTGCAGGTCATCGCGTAGCGATCCGTAGTCCTTCAATAACTGATTGGCCTTGTCGAACTCGGGCTGAGTCATGACAAACGATTCATCCTTATCCAGCTTGTCCTGGATAGTTCCCTGGGCCTTCTCGATATCGGCAGTTCCCATTGAAACGATTCTCCATAGTTGCAACCCCTTGGTGAGTGTCACCGGAAGGCGGCTGGGTTCAACGAGTGAAGTGGGAGTTGATCCATTTCCCACGAATGCCAAAACCTATCAGTGCCCTATGGGGTATGGGGCCTGGAGTTGAGTGCGTTCCGGCAGAAATGAGAAATAAGTCGGCTCAAGGCGCGCCGGGAGTCGCGGCTGCGCAATGCTTCGCGATGAACTCGGCATGGCCGGGCAGCCTCTCCGCTGCCTGGCCGTAGAGGCCACGCAGATCGCGTAGATAGCCCTGACGGTCGTTCGGCGCGACCGCCTCGACGAATGCGTGCGTGGTCTGCGGCCGCACCCCCTGCCCCCACAGCACCTGCAGCCAGCTCGTGAGCTGGAACAGATCGTCGGTCGCGCAGAAGATGCCGGCCGATTCGCGGAACAGCTCGATGCGGTGACGCAGTGAATCGGGGACCGACATGTTCCGGCATGCGTCCCAGAACGGTTCGCCCACGCGATGGTTCGCGTGGTAGTGCAGGATGATGAAGTCGCGGATGTAATCGTATTCCGCCGCGGCCGCGCGGTTGAACTCGCGGCGCCGCTCCTCGACCTGGCCGAGATGCGGGAAGTGCAGGATCAGCCGCTGGATGCTCACCTGGATCAGGTGGATGGACGTGGACTCGAGCGGCTCGAGGAACCCGCTCGCGAGTCCCATGCACACCACGTTGCGGTTCCAGAGTAGTTTGCGTCTTCCGGTCGTGAACCTGATCAGCCGCGGCTCCGCGAGCGCCGGCGCGTCGAGATTCCCGAGCAGCAGTTCGCGCGCGCGTTCATCCGTCGTGAACGCCGACGAATAGACGTGGCCGTTGCCGGTACGGTGTTGCAACGGGATGCGCCATTGCCAGCCCGCCTCGAGCGCCGTGGCGCGCGTGTACGGCGTGAGCGGGCTTACGCTCGAGGTCGGCACCGCCTGCGCGCGATCGCAGGGCAGCCAGTGCGTCCAGTCCTCATAACCGGTCTTGAGCGCCTGCTCGATGAGCAGCCCGCGGAACCCCGTGCAGTCGATGAAGAAGTCCGCCGCGAGCTCGCGCCCGTCCTCGAGCTTGAGCGCGCTGACGTCGCCGTCGGCGCCTTGCAGGACGCCGGCAATCTTCGCGTCGAGGCGCCGCACACCCAGCGCCTGGGCGAACTTCGATAGATAGGCGGCGTACAGCGAGGCATCGAAATGGAACGCCCAGGCAAGCCCGGCGAGCGGCGTATCGGGGACCCGCTCGAGGCGCGCAAAGCGCCCCTGCCTGGCGGCGAGCCAGTTCAGGCTGTAGTCCCACAGCGAGCCGGCGCTGCCTGCGGCCTGGTCCCTGAGCCAGTAGTGATGGAACGGGATATACGCGAGATCGCGCCCGACGGGACCGAAGGCATGCATGTACGCATGGCCCTTCTCGTACCAGTCGACGAACTCGATGCCGAGCTTGAACGTCCCCTGCGTATGCCGCAGGAAATCGTCTTCATCGATCTTGAGGAGGCGGTTGAATCCCGCGATCGCCGGGATCGTGGCCTCGCCGACGCCCACGATGCCGATCTCGGAGGATTCGACCAGCGTGATCGTGAGGCGCGGCCCCATGACGCGCGCGAGCGCGGCCGCCGTCATCCATCCCGCGGTACCCCCGCCGGCGATCACCACAGATCTGATTTCGCGATTGGCCATCGGTGTTATTCGCGTGGAACGCCGGTTTCCATCAACCCGGTGGCGTAAACCCTGGCCTCTGCCGCTCCGCGAAGCTGATCGAGGAGATCTCTGGCCGGTTGATAGTTCGCATCGATGTCGAGCGCGCCTTCGGCGCCGCGAGCAGCATCTTCGTAGTTGCCCAGGTAGCGATCGATCAGCGCTTCATTCAGCATCACTTCTTCCAGATCGACGTCGCCCCGAAGTTTCGCTGCCCTCAGGCACTCTCGCGCGAGCTTGATCGACTCCATTCGGATGAGATTGACGGCCCGCAAAACCCAGGCCCACCCCGGGCATTCGCTGCTGGAAGTCGCGAGACGAAACCATTTCTCCGCCTCCGCAGGAGACCCGCTTTTGGCAAGCAGCATGCCGAGGCGCGCGTCCACGGTGAAGAGTTGCGACTTTGGCGCCAGGTCTCGCGAAGTCAGCAGGGCCTCTTCGGCCTCCCGGAATCGGCCTATCGCTCGCAACGAGTCGCCCCAGCAGAACCAGGCGAATCCGTCACCCGGATCGACGCGCACCAACACTCTGAACAATTCCGCGGTTTCCGCAGAACCTCCGACGTCATCCCAGGATTTCTTCGCGCGCGCGCGCAGTTCCTCTGCCTGTGCTGGCGTCAGCTCTGGGGCTCTCTCGTTGCTGCTCATGGACTACGCGAAATCGTAACGGAGGAAGCATTGTTGCACGACGCCGGCAGCCCCACGGCGGCAAAAAAATACCCGCCGGCAGCCATGCCGGCGGGTATTCAATCTTGCAGGAACGGAACTCGGTTAGAACTTGTAAGTGAGGGCCAGCGAGTAGATCGCGCCGTACTTCTGGTACTTGATGAGGTCCTTCGAAGACGAGTCGACCTGGGTCAGCGCGAACGGTTCATCCGTGAGGTTCGTGCCCTGCAGGTTGACGCTCAGGCCTTCCATCGCGCCATCGCGGAACTCGTAGCCGATCTGCGCGTCGAGAATGGACTCCGCCGCCACGGTGTTCAGCGTCAGCGTCGCATCGAACGCCGGCACTTCGCCGACGAACTCGTCGCGCGAGCGGTTGCTCACGCGCGCCGAGAAGCCCGCCTTCTCGAAGTACAACGTCGAGTTGATCACGTTGGTAGAGAGGCCTGGCACCGGCCGCACTTCGCCGTTGATGATGATTTCCGAATCGTTATGCGCTCCGCTCACGATGAGTCCGAACCCGTCGAGAGCCTGCGAGAACGTGGCGAACGGGAGCGACAAGGTCGCCTCGAAGCCCTTGATCCAGCCGCCACTGCCGTTCACGCGGGCCGTCTGCGCGCCGAGGCGGTTCACATTGGCCAGGTCGTAGTCGCTTGCAGGCGCCGGCAGGTCGAATCCCGTGTAGTCCACGATGATCGTTTCCTGGACGATGTAGGTCGTCAGATCCTTGTAGTAAGCCGCCAGCGAGAAGTAGCCCTGGTTGTCGCCGAAATATTTTTCCCACGACAGGTCATACGTATTGGCTTCCCACGGCCGCAGCTCCGGGTTGCCGCCGTTGTTGCTGCTCCAGTAGTACAGCTCTCCGTTCGGGCCCTGGGGCGGGTTTCCATTGTCGTTCGTGACGGTGTACCCGGAGCCACCGCCCAGGTCGTCCATGCGCGGACGTGCCTGCGTGATCGCCGCACCGAAGCGCACCTTCTGATCGTGCGGCAGTTCCAGCGCGAGATTCATGCTCGGCAGGATGTCCGTGTACTTGGCGCCTTCCGTTCGATATTCGACGTCGAGGTTTACGGTGTTGTCCGGAATGTCTCCGGCGATAAATCCGATCCTGGCCGTCTGGTCGGCGGTCACGCTCTGCACGCCGATGTTGCCGCGCAGGGGCAGTTCGCCGATCTGTGTGTCGATGTCGAACTTCACGAAGACGGTCGTGAGTTTCTCGTTCACCGTCCATGCATTCGTCACGTCATAGACCCGGTCGCCGTCGCCCGCGTTCGGATCGATGCTCGCGTCGATCGGCTGCCAGAAGCCGCTGTTCCACAGTCCGATGGCGTCGTAACCGATGACGCCGTTCGCGAGGCCGAAGAACGAGCCGTTCGCGACACCGGTACGGTAGTTCTCCGGCACCGCGACGTGCGAGACGTTACCCGGCAGGTACAGAAGACTCTGGAACGGGTCCTTGTCCTTCGTGCGATCGGCGTAGTTCACGCCGAAGCTCACTTCGCTGAGGAAACCTTCGAACTTGCGCGCGGCAGTGAGCCGGATGGCCTTGATCTCGTCGTTGATTTCCGGATTGCCGACGAAGCCCGAGCGGCGCGTTCCGCCACCCCACGCACCTGGATCGGAGAGGAACACCAGCCCGTAGTCGCTGTAGTTCACCGTGGGGTTCAGATAGCTGCGGCCGTCCGGCCCGGTGGTGAATGGAATGTTGTCCGGCACCGCCGGGAAGGTCGCATCGCCGACCTTGCCATTGCCCGCCGTCGATTCGAGGCGCAGATCTTCGCGCTCGACCTTCGAGTAGCTCAGGTCGGCATTCAGGCCCCAGTTGTCATTCAGCACGAAGTCGGTGTTGAGGCCGATCGAGTCGATCTTCGCGTCGCGATCGTTGTTGTAGTTCTCGATGACCGTGAACGGCACGTTGTTGAACGTGCCTGACTGCACGCGGTCGTCGACGACTTCGCCAGGATTGCTGACCGGAGTCGAAGGATTCGCCCAGATGGTGCCGTACTCGACACGCTGGATCGTCTGCAGCTCCTTGAAGTCGGAGTGATAGGCATCGAGCACCAGGTGCACGGTGTCGTTGGGCCGGTACTCGAGGACGCCGAGGAAACCCGTGCGCTCATAGAACGAAGACTGCACGCCGCTCTTGTCGCCACCGAGGATCCTCTGGCCGGCGCCGGTCGGCGAGTCCGCGTAACCCCAGGGCTCTTTCGTCTGCGCCTGGTACGGGCTCTTGTTGTAGGCGACGCCGAAGGCGACACCCAGCGTGTTGTCGAGGAACTGGTCGATGTAGGTCAGGTTGGCGCGATTGCCGGCATCGTCGAGGCCGGGGATGTTGGCATCCTGGGCGTTCTGTTCCCGGCGATACGTGACCGACGTGCGCCGGCCATCGTAGGACAGCGGATGCACCGTAGAAATATCGGTGGTGCCGGCGATGCCCTGGTAGGACATGCCGGCATCGGGAGTCTTGTAGATCTTGACCTGGGTCACGAGCTCCGACGGGTACTGGTCGAATTCGACCGTGCGGTTGTCGTTGGTCGTGGCCTGCTCACGGCCGTTCAGCGTCGTGACGGTGAAGTCGGGGCCTAACCCGCGGATCGAGAGTGTCTGCGCGCGGCCGTTGGTGCGCTGCGCGGCAATGCCGGGCAGTCGCGCGATCGATTCGGCGATGGAGGAGTCCGGTAGTTTGCCGATGTCTTCGGCCGACACCACCTCGACGATGGACGAGTCGAGCTTCTTGGCGCCGATCGAGTCCTGGATGCTCTTGCGGATGCCGGTGACGATC
>Ga0190271_10002744_pt1 | contig 10832 bp, 10 predicted proteins | sample Popmic356T_FD_133747 | JGI IMG/M metagenome (GOLD analysis project Ga0190271, IMG submission 133747) | Populus adjacent soil microbial communities from riparian zone of Weber River, Utah, USA - 356 T | ecosystem: Environmental > Terrestrial > Soil > Riparian zone | place: USA: Utah | collected...
ATGAAAAAAATATTCTGGCAATGCATGTTGCCAATGGTATTGTGGATGATTACTGCCTGTAAAAAAGAAAAAGAAACTGTTGAGAAATCACCTGTTCAATTACTTACCGTTAAAGAATGGACACTGTTCAGTGTTGGTTTCGATGATAATAACAACGGAGTGATTGATATTAATGAAGAGATGATCAAAGATTGCCAAAGAGACAATACTATTAAGTTTAATTCAGATGGTCGTGGCCAATTTCTTGATAAGGGAATCAGTTGCGGGGGCCCCATGGAAAGCAGCTTCGGCTGGAAATTTATTAATAATCATACCGGTATCGAAATTGAAGCGTCTTTTGTTTCTGTCTTGAAACTCGATGAAAACGAATTTATATATACGCCGGAACTGGACGGGGTCACTACAAAATTCATAATTCGTTACCGTCATTAAATGGTTCAAACGAATAATCCCCCGAATATGGGGATTGCATGTAACCGGTAATTAAGTGACATTTGTAACCAGATAAGGATGCTGGAACTGGATACTAGATACTGGATACTAGATAGACGCTGTTATTACTGAAGTCTTTTAGGATTTAAACATCCAGCATCCAGTATCAAGCATCAAAAAATCATTAAGCATGAAAGCATTTTATTTTTTAAGTTCATTGTTCCTGATAGGCATAATCGTCGCCTGGAAAAAGTCAGGCTCTAGCAGCAATCGGGAGAATAATAAAAATTCAGCCGTCGTTTTTTGCGCTCCTTCTTTCGATCCAGCGAAAATGAATGAGGGCAATGCACCGATATTTAAAGGATTGGGTAATCTGCATTTCACGGTATCTGCCAAAAACAAAAAAGCGCAGCAATACTTTAATCAGGGTCTTACGCTGCTGTATTCATTTAATCATGGAGAAGCAGGGCGTTCTTTTAATGCCGCGATCAAACACGATTCTACTCTTGCAATGGCTTACTGGGGATTGGCAATGGTATTGGGTCCTAACTATAATGCAGCTTTAAATCCAACTAGTCTTGCCGATATTAATAATGCGATGGATAAAGCGGTTTACTATTCAACTAATGCTTTACCCAAGGAAAAGGCATTGATATATGCTCTGTCGAAACGTTTTCCCCGGAACGAAGTAAAAGATATGTCGCCTTTTAGTGCCGCTTATGCAATGGGTATGAAAGAAGTTTATGTGCAATTCCCTGATGACGCGGATATAATTGCATTGTATGGTGATGCATTAATGAACCAGCATCCCTGGGATCTTTGGTTAAAAGATGGAACAGCTCAGCCATGGACAGCGGAAATAATTGGTGTTCTTGAGAGTGGCCTTGTGAAATTTCCACAGCATGCAGGATTGAATCATTCTTATGTGCATGCTATTGAAGCATCACCAACACCCGAAAAAGGACTGGCATCTGCGGGCCGTCTTGAAAATATGTTACCTGCTGCAGGTCATCTTGTACATATGCCTGCTCATATTTATATACGTACAGGTCATTATCATCAGGGAGTATTAACTACAGAGAATGCCAATACTGCAGACAGTACTTATATAGCGCAATGCAAAGTGCAGGGTGCTTATCCCATGATGTATTATCCGCATAATATTCATTTCCTGGCAGCCTGTGCTTTTTTTGAAGGCAATAGTAAGAAGGCAATGGAAGCCGCATGGATGGTGAGTCGGAAAGCCGACAAGACTTACTTGTTAGAAAATGTTTCGGTACAACATTTTTATATGATCCCTTATTATGTAATGGTACAAATGGGAAAATGGGATGATATATTAAAGCAACTGGCTCCCGGAGAAAGTCTGAAATATCCGGTAGCAGTATGGCATTATGCAAGAGGAATGGCGCTTGGTGCTAAAGGAAAAATTGCTGAGGCGGAAAAAGAATTGAAAGCGTTGAAAAAAATTGCCGCTGATGAAAGTTTGAAATCCGCACTGATATGGGAGATGAACAGCTCATTTGACCTGGTGAATATTGCCGCCTATACATTGGAAGGTGAGATTGCGATGCATAAGTCGGATTATACAGCTGCAGTTGAATCCTTCAAAAATGCGATTGCCATTGAAGACAAACTCATGTACCAGGAACCACCCGATTGGTTTTTTTCTGTAAGACATAGTCTTGGGCATACTTTATTATTAGCGAAACAATTTAAAGAAGCGGAAAAGGTATATAACGATGATCTCAAAATGTACCGGGAGAATGGCTGGTCGTTAATGGGGTTATATAATAGTTTAAGGGGGCAGAATAAAAATGCAGAAGCTGATGCGGTGATGAAACGATTTGAAAAAGCCTGGGCACATGCAGATATAAAAATAAAATCATCACGTTATTATTAACAGCATTTTTTCCTTTATTATTTGATTTATTCGTGACCTCACTTTACTAGTTGTTTTCATTTGCGTTAATTCGCGTCAAATCATTCGTGCTCATTCGCGTCATAACATTCGCGCTCATTCGTTCTAATTCGTATTTATTCGTGTAAAAATTTTCTCATAGACAGTTAGTTTTGGTTATCGGCCCCTGTTTCTACAGGGGCTTACTTTGGTTGGATACTGGATGCTGGATACTGGATACTAGATTCTAGATACCAGGACACGTTGAATTTTCTAAGGTCATTTCGAATTTAAACATCCAGCGTCCAGAATCTAGTATCCAGTATCGATTTCACCCCACCCACCACTCACTAAACAGCACCTACCATTCACCCTTTTTTCTCACCGTATTGAGTGACTTGTTTTCCATCGTTTGGGGATTGAAAAAGTTTTGTTCACGGCCCATCTTTGCATTATTAAATCAATTCAAAAAAAAATTAAACTTGGATTTTATGAAAAAAATGTTCGTTGCAGCAGTGTTGCTGGTAAGTTCTTTCTACACAACTGTACAAGCTGGTACAGGTGATAAGCCTCGTAAAGCTGCAAAAAGTGAAAATGTAAATCGCCATGTACAAGAATCTTTTAACAAACAATTTCCCCAGGCGCAATACCCGGTATGGCAGCTTATGAGCAAGCATGATCTTTACCTGGTTCGTTTTGTAAACAATAACGAAGGAGTTGTAGCTTATTTAGACCAGCAAGGATACTTAGTAGCTACGGCACGTACTACTCAACGGGAAAAGCTTCCTTCTACGGTGCTACGTGTTCTCGATGCCAAGTACAGTAATGCAGAGATAATAGAAGTTCTGGAACTGGTATTAGAGGGAGAGCTCAACTACATTATCAAGCTGGAAGACAATAAAGCAAGGTTTACTCTTAAGGTAACCGGCAATGGTGACTCCCGGGAAATTAATAAGGAAAAGATCGCCAAAAAAGGTTTTTAAAGTAGAGAGAAACTACTAAGACGAAAATAACGTATTTGAAGATAAAGACTCCCGCTTCGGCGGGATTCAATTCATGGGTTATTTTTAGTTTTAGGGTTTGGTCCCCGCCTTTTCCAGGGCGGGGTTTTTTGTGGCAACCTTTTGAGCCCCGATTCCGTAAAAATAATAGCCAAACAAAGGCGTTTAATTCACAGAGCTACTATACACTATAAACAGAATTATGATCCGAAAAATTATCAGCACAATGATACTTGCTGCCGTTTTAACCGGTTGTTATTATGACAAGGAAGAATTGTTATATCCCGGCACTAACGATTGCAGCACTATGAATCCCAGCTTTTCAGCGCATGTAATGCCCATCATTCAAACAAGATGTGCGATTGCCGGTTGTCATGATGCAACATCGGGTAACAAGGGCGGCCCCTTTGTTAACTATACCCAGGTAAAAGATAAAGCGAGCACCATAAAATCACAGGTTCTCAGCGGGGCCATGCCGCAGGGTTCGTCATTAACAGCTGCTCAGATACAAGTTATCAGTTGCTGGGTAAACAGTGGCGCGGTCAATAATTAATTACATGAAACGAAAACACATCGCTTGGGCACTGATCGTGCTGTTATCGGCGGCTTTTGTGTACGGTTATAGGGAATACAATCGCCAGAGAGGTGACTCTAAATCAATGGAACCCACATTCAGTACAGAGGCTACCGCGTTGTTGCATGAATTTATCAGCAATGAAGCGGAATCGAATAAGAAATATGCCGGCCAGAATGTGATAGTTGCCGTAAGCGGTATGGTAAAGGATGTAGTGAAAGATGAAAAGGGGTATTATACCATTTTATTAGGAGATACTACTAGTCTGTCTTCGGTGCGTTGTTCAATGGATACTTTGTATTCGACAGAAGTGGGAGACTTGCAACGAGGATCTTTTACTAAGCTGAAAGGAAATTTTAATGGTTATAAAGCCGATGAGTTGGGTATTGGTGCGGATATAGAATTAAACTTTTGTGTGCGGGTAGAAAGAAAATAACATGAACTACTATAAGATCATATTGTCAGTACTGCTGATTGTGAGTTATTACAATCTTCAAGCGCAGGATCGGTTCTATACTAAGAGCGGACAGATCAGTTTTTTTTCCAAAGCACCGCTTGAATCCATTGAAGCGGGAAATAAAAACGTTACCTGTGTGTTGGATACCAAAACTGGTCAGCTGCAATTTGTAGTTCTGATGAAAGGCTTTGAGTTCAAGAAGGCACTGATGCAAGAGCATTTTAATGAAAATTACGTAGAGAGCAGTAAGTTTCCCAGGGCCGAATTCAAGGGACAGATAGTTAATAACAGCGAGATCAATTATAAACAGGATGGAACTTACCATGCAAATGTAAAAGGGAAACTATCCATTCATGGAGAAACAAAAGAGATAGAGAGTACCGGAACAATAAGTATAAAAGACGGGAAGATTAGTGCCGCTTCTGGCTTCAATATCCTTCTGTCTGATTATAAAATATCGATTCCGGCACTGGTTAAAGACAAGGTATCAAACAGTGTATCTATAACAGTTAACTGTACGCTGGAAATATTAAAAAGTTCGTAATCCCCCTCTGCTAAAGGTGAAGGATGAAGGGTTGGGGTGAGGTAAAAACCGCCATAAAAGAAACTAAACATAACCGCATGCGACCACTCATTGTAAGTATACTATTACCATTAACCATCATGGTTTTGCCCGCTAGTGCACAGGATAGTACCGATATGTTGAAAGGGGTGGCGGACAATGCTCCCCAACGAGAATATGTAACTAGTGCTTTTAAATCGTCGAGGGTTATCAATGGGCATTCCATGGAATTTATTGGGAAGGGAGTTTTAGATGTAAGGATTCTCCATCGGTTTGGTTATGTAAACGAAGGTGCATATACCTTATTCGGTTTGGATGAAGCCAGTATGCGTTTAGGATTTGACTATGGGCTTGGAAATAATTTTACCATCGGCATTGGTAGAAGCACCTACAAAAAAGAAATGGATGGGTTTTTAAAATACCGGATAATACGGCAATCAACCGGACCCAGAAGTTCGCCGGTATCAATAGTTTTGGTTAGTGGAATGACAATCGATGGTCTCAAATGGGCTTATCCCGATCGTAAAAATTATTTTTCTTCCCGCATGGGATTTTATAATGAGCTGATCATTGGGCGTAAGTTCAGTGAATTATTCAGCTTGCAGATAGCACCTGTATTTGTACATCGCAACCTGGTTGATTCCGTATCAAAAAGCAATGATACCTGGGCGCTCGGTATCGGTGGTCGTATGAAACTGACCAAACGACTTGCGTTGGTACTCGATTATCATCCGGTGTTATCAGAAAAAGATCCCGGCACTTTTGATCCGTTATCAATTGGAATTGATATTGAAACCGGTGGTCACGTATTTCAACTGCATTTTTCCAACTCCAGTGGAATGAATGAAAAAGAATTTATCACGAATACCACAGGTGATTTCTGGAAAGGAGAGATCCGGTTTGGATTTAATTTGTCGAGAGTATTCAATGTTGCAAAATCGGCCAGAAAGGGATAATTAAATCAATTGACCAATCAGCTGCTCCCTGAAACTTCCTGCTATATGATTGAGCCCTGCATTTTATTAATGCAGGGCTCTTAATTTTTTGCAGCGATTATTGCTTATACACCACAAAACTGAATTGATTATCGACAGCTACACCAGATGCATTATAAGTATAAACAAGCAAGTTTCCTACTAAGCTTGAGGTACCCACAATAATAGCGGCAGTATTTCCCACAGGGGTAACTACGGTTGTATATGTTTGAAATTGATAAACTTCGCCTGTGATGGTTATCGAATAAGTTCCCGTCGTTGTTCTCGATGCTGAAAAATTGCCACTACCGCTATTCATAACTCCAGTACCTGAAATATTTCCATAAGCAATCGGAACCAAGTTGTTGTTACCGGTGCTGCTGTGTTTAAGTTTACCACTTAATTTAATAGAACCTGCTACATCCAGTTTTTCATCAGGAAAAGTAGTACCGATACCAAAGTTGCCGGAATTCACCAGTCTCGCAAGCGTGGTTCCATTGTTTATAAAATCCAGGGCATCACTATTTGCAAGCGAATGATTCAGGGTGGCGCGTATCAGCCATGTTCTTGCTCCACCCGAATTACGGAATAGGATTATGGGCCCTCCGGTAGTTGTGGAATCAAATAAGCTAAGGGTGGGATTAAAAAACGAACTTCGATGTTCTATTTGTAATCTTCCTGACGGTAAATTGGTTCCAATGCCCACATTTTGCGCGTTAAGGTTATAAACTGAAATCAAAAAGCAAAAAACATACATCAGAGATTTCATATCATGTGTTTTTATGAATAATGAGGACAGACCCCGTGGTCTTCCGGGATAGATTTAAGACGGTAGTAGATTGATCAGAAAGAAATAAAAATACAGTATGGGTTTTCTTATATAGCTACATGATTGTGTAGTAAACAATACATGAAACTGCCTTTTCGGGAACTCAACCCCGTGTTTTTCTTAACTTGAGTCACGCAAATAACACCGGGTAACATCGGATCCCGCTTAATATTTCCTTTAATTAATCATCATGAAGGTTGCCGTATTCAGTACAAAATCTTATGACCGGGAGTGGTTCGACCGCGTCAATAACGAGAGCAAGCATCAATTGACTTATTTTGACGCTTCTTTAAATGCCGCTACCACCAACCTGGCACTGGGCTTTGAAGCCGTTTGCGTTTTTGTAAATGATAAAATTGATAAAGAAACTATTGAACAGCTGGCAAAAAACAATATTAAACTGATAGCACTGCGCTGCGCCGGGTTTAATAATGTTGATATAATAGCTGCTTCAGAAAGAGATATTAAAGTACTGAGAGTACCGGCTTATTCACCACAGGCAGTCGCTGAACATGCAGTGGCACTTATCCTTACACTAAACAGGAAAACACATAAAGCCTATAACCGCATACGTGAAAATAATTTTTCGTTAGAAAAATTAATGGGGTTTAATCTTCATAATAAAACCGTTGGTGTTATAGGAACGGGGAAAATAGGAACCATTTTTTGCAGCATCATGCAGGGGTTTGGCTGTAAAGTCATCGCGTTTGATATTAATGAATCGGAAGAATTAAAACGAAAAGGCGTTCAATACAAAACGTTTGATGAGCTATTGTCGGAATCGGATATTATCTCTTTGCATTGTCCGCTTACTCCTGAAACGCGGCACCTCATTGATAAAAAAGCGTTTGCTCAAATGAAGAAAGGAGCCATGATCGTTAATACCAGCAGGGGAGCGGTTATCGATTCATCGGATGCTATCGATGCATTAAAAACCGGGAAATTGGGATACCTGGGAATCGATGCGTACGAACAGGAAGAAAATTTATTCTTTAAGGATCTTTCTGAAAGCATAATCCAGGATGATACGATACTCAGGTTAATGAGTTTTCACAACGTACTGATCACGGCTCACCAGGGATTTTTTACAAAAGAAGCAATGGAACAAATTACTACAACCACCATCAAAAATTTTAACGATTTTGAAAATAGTTTGCCATTGGAGAATGAAGTAAAGGCTGAATGGGTTAAACGATAAGTTCACCGTTTGCTTCGTTAATGCGGAAATACTTTCTATACAAATATTTTATACTTTCATGAATATGATTATAAGTCTTGCTATATCACCCATTCTATCTCTCCAAAATTAAATGCCCTTTCCATCGTGTCTTTAGTAAGCAGTCTGCCATCTCGACTAATTCCATTTATTACAGTTTCAAAAACGGCATTATCTTTTTTCAACTTCACCTTTTCGTTGATTTTATATAAAACAGCGCTGTACTCTTCCAATATCTTATTAGCAATGTTCTCACTTGTTAAAATTGCATATCGGTGTTCGAGGCAATCACACAGTTCTTTGGATAATTCGAGAATATCCCAATTCTTACCGGTTATCTGCTTTATCGAAACCGGATTTCGTAGCGATCCATCAAAAGCAGTTTGATTAACATTAATGCCAATACCCACAATAACTCTTAGTAGGGCGGAAACTCCCAACTCTTGACTCTCAACTCCTGACTCCTGACTCCCGACTCCCGACTCAATCAAAACTCCTCCTGCCTTTCTGTCCTGCCAGTACAAATCATTTGGCCACTTTATACGGGTCATTTCGGGATCCGTATATTTTTTTAAGAAATCATAACAAGCGAGGGCAACTGATGCCGATAAAATAAACTGGTTGCCGATGGTCAGTGCTTTTGGCTCCAATACCACACTAAGCATAATATTCTCACCCGGTTTACTGGCCCAGCTTTTACCCCTCTGACCCTTACCATTGGTTTGTTCCATAGCGAGATATGCAGTTCCATGTATGGCCAAACCGGCACGTGACTGTGCCATGGCATAGTTGTTGGTACTGTCAACCGATGGAAGCACAATAAGCGGTTGGCCGATAGGAGGAAAGACGGGTGTATGTGGCAACAAATCACTATTTTTGAGCAGTACGAAAATACTTAATTGAAGGAAACGTTTAAGAGGAAGTATTGGTAAGCGCGGAAACGGAACCAGTCGCGATAAATGGCTGCAACCGATGACCAAAAGAAAAACAACCGGCTCCCTAAAAATCTATAAATATCTTTTTGATCATTTTAAACAGATTGATTATTGGAACAACTTTCTAAGTTAGCTGCCCGCCGTAAGCGCAGTAGTGTTACCCGATTAACCAAGAATTCAAAAATCCTTAAAGCAATTGTTCACGCCATCCAGGAAAAGAAGGGAGAGCATATAGTTATGCTCGATTTACGCAGGATACCGGAAGCGGTGGCCGATTTCTTTTTTATCTGTGAAGCAAGCAGTACCGTTCAAGTAAAGGCGATCGCCGATTTTGTAGAAGATCACCTTAAGAAATCGCTGGGGGAATTACCTTACCACCACGAAGGGATGCAGGCTGGGCATTGGGTGCTTATCGATTACGTAAATGTAGTGGTGCATGTAATGCAATCGGAAACGAGGAAATTTTACAAGCTGGAAGAGATGTGGAGCGATGCGGAAACAGATGACCTGTAAACAGCATTTTAATATTCTATTTTGAACATTTTTACTATATAACCATTAATAAGAAAATAAGGAGACGAAGTATATATGTCACAGGATGAGCAAAGACAAGGAGACCGGAACCCCAACCGGTTTAAACAACAAAGAGATGAGAATGGCCAGCGCAAAGGCCCCAAATTTAATATCTACTGGGTATGGGCTATTATTTTCGCCGTATTAGTAGGGTTCCAGTTGTTCGGCAGTTTTAGTCCCGATGCTAAAAAGATTGATTCGTGGATGGAATTCCGTGATCAGATGCTGGAGAAGGGTGATGTGGAAAAACTTGATATCGTCACCAACAAAAATATTGTTCGTGTTTACATTAAGAAAGACAGTTTATCCAAACCATACTACCAGGCTAAATTTGATAAAAACTGGCCGAGTGTAAAAGATTCTAAAGGCCCGCATTTTGAATTTGCTATTACTAAATCAGACGAATTTGTAAAGGAACTTAATGGCCTTTTTGCCAAAGACCCTAGTCTTGAAGTACCTTATGACCCGAAGACGGAAGGAGAGTGGTTCCAGCCCTTTATTAGTTTTGTAGTTCCCCTTTTGGTAATCGTATTAATTTGGATCATGTTGATGCGTAAAATGGGTGGCGGTGCCGGCGGCGGTTCTGGTCCCGGTGGTATTTTCAATATCGGTAAATCAAGAGCAACATTATTTGATAAAGGCACTAAGGTGAACATTACGTTTGCTGATGTGGCGGGTCTCGATGAAGCCAAGGTAGAAGTAATGGAGATCGTTGACTTTTTAAAAAGTCCCAAAAAATATACCGCGCTGGGCGGTAAAATTCCAAAAGGCGCATTGCTGATCGGACCTCCCGGTACCGGAAAAACGTTATTGGCAAAAGCAATGGCGGGCGAAGCACAAGTGCCGTTCTTTAGTTTAAGTGGTAGTGATTTTGTGGAGATGTTCGTAGGAGTAGGTGCAAGTCGTGTGCGGGACTTATTTAAACAAGCAAGAGAAAAAGCTCCTTGTATTATATTCATTGATGAAATTGACGCCATTGGTCGTGCCCGTGGTAAGAACGCGATCATGAGTAATGATGAAAGGGAAAGCACACTTAACCAATTATTGGTGGAGATGGATGGTTTCAGCGGCGAGAGTGGAATTATCGTGTTGGCGGCTACCAACCGACCCGATGTATTGGATACCGCATTATTACGTCCGGGTCGTTTCGATCGTCAGATATCAATCGATAAGCCAGATCTCAAGGGAAGAGAAGCGATCTTCAAAGTGCATCTTAAGCCTATCAAGATTTCTCAAAAACTCGATATTCATAAATTGGCCGAACAAACCCCGGGTTTTGCGGGCGCTGATATTGCCAACGTTTGTAATGAAGCAGCATTGATAGCGGCAAGAAAAGGAAAGGAAGCCGTTGAAATGGAAGATTTCCAGGATGCGGTAGA
>Ga0190271_10002745_pt1 | contig 10832 bp, 12 predicted proteins | sample Popmic356T_FD_133747 | JGI IMG/M metagenome (GOLD analysis project Ga0190271, IMG submission 133747) | Populus adjacent soil microbial communities from riparian zone of Weber River, Utah, USA - 356 T | ecosystem: Environmental > Terrestrial > Soil > Riparian zone | place: USA: Utah | collected...
CCCTGCCTATCGAGCAGCGCAGGAGGAGAAGAAGTACGACCGCCTGGTCCACTTCGGGGAGCGCCTGCCCGCCCTCCGCCAGACGAGCCAGAAGCACGTCGAGTTGGGGCCGTACGAGCGGGACTGGGCGTGCGGGCTCGCAGTCACCCTCGTCAACAGGGCGTGGTTCCGCGTCGGCTCGGAGCGGTACGCCCGCACCGGGCGGACATACGGGGTCACGACGCTCACCAAGCGACACGTGAGCGTCCGCGGGCGCCGCGTCGAGTTTCGGTTCCGCTCGAAGCAGCGGCTTCTCGTCCGGCGGACGCTCGTCGACGACGAGCTCGGCGACGCAGTCCGCTCGCTGCTCGAGCTGCCAGGTGGGAGCCGGTTGCTCCGGTTCGAACGGGAGGGGCGGCTTGCGAACCTCACCGGGCCGATGCTGAACGAGTACATCGGCGAGCACCTGGCCGAGGGGTACACGGCGAAGGACTTCCGCACCTGGGGCGGGACGCTCGAGGCGGCGCTCGGGCTTGCGGAGCACGGGCCTCCCGAATCCGCGTCGGACGAGCGCCGGATCCTCGCCGCGGTGATGCGACGCGTCGGCGCCGAGCTCGGGAACACGGCCGCCGTCGCGCGCGCGTCGTACGTCAGCCCTGCGGTCGTCGAGCAGTGGCGGGACGGCCGCACGCTCGAGGACTTTCGTGAGCGGAGACCGCGCGTCGTGTCGCTCCGCGGGCTCGACGAGGAGGAAGCGGCCCTGCTCAGCCTGCTCCGCTCGTGGCGCATCAGGCGCTCGCGCGCCGCGGCCTAGGGCGCCGGCCCACCGACATCGTCGGCATCGACAAGGTGGACGCCGACGACGTCGACGAGATAGCGGAGCGAGATCTCCTCGAGGCGAGAGTCGATTGTCGCGCAGGCGGGCGCGACGACCGAGACCTTGTACCCGAGCTCGCGGGCGGCGATCGCCGTCTGGGCGACGCACCCCTCCGTGGTGGCGCCCGCGACGAGGAGGCGCTCGCACTCCAGCTCCTCGAGGATGAGCGCGAGCGGCGTGTGGTCGAACGCCGAGTAGCGCGGCTTGACGACGAATCGTTCCCCGGGCCTCGGCAGCAGACCCGCGACGACCTCGCATCCTGGTCCCTCTAGCGCACGCTCGACGAGCCCGCGGAGGTCGCTGTCCCAGAGCCCGGCGTTGTCGTTCGCATAGACGACGGGGGTCGCGGAGTCCCGCGCGCTGGCGAGCGCTGCCGCAATGTTCGTCGTGGCGCTCGCGGAACGACGCGAGCAGGGCTTCGCCGTCGTCGTGACCGAAGTCCTGGAGAACGTCGACGATCAGGAAGGCGTCGCGCATCGAGGCGCCGTCAGACCTCGACGAGAGTGAAGTCCTCGCCGGTCACGTGTCGCGCGACGTTCCACACCGGAACCTCGCCGATCGCGCCGCGCGGGCGGCCGTGGTGGGCGTGGCCGTGGAACACGGCGTCCGGCCGGTGGGCGCCGATCGGCCCGGCCAGGCGGCCCGAGCCGAGGAAGGCCCAGATCCCGGGCGGCTCGCCGGTGACGGTCTCGCTCGTCGGCGCGTAGTGCAGGAGGACGAGCCGCCGGTGGCAGCCGGAGACCGCCTCCAGGCCTTTCTCGAGGGCGTCGACCTCGCGCGACGTCTCCGCATAGACCTCGCGGAGCAGCGGCTCCCCGAAATCCGGGATCTCGGCGCCGGGAAACCCACCGACGAAGCCCTTCGTCCCGACGATTCCGACTTCGATTCCCTCGAGCTCGAGCACGAGGTGGTCGCCCTCGAGGACCACCATGCCTGCGTCGCGGAGCGTTGTCGCGATCTCGGCCGCGCGACCGCTGTGGTGGTCGTGATTGCCGAGCACCCCCACGACGGGAAGCGGCGCGACCAGTCGACAGGCGGCGGCGAGCACGTCCGCCTCCTCGGGCACGCCGTGGGTGGTCAGGTCGCCCGCGAGGAGCACGAGCTCGGCGCGCTCGGCGAGCTCCGCGAAGGCATGGTGAATGCGCTCGCGGTGCTCCTCGGACGCGTGGAGGTCGCCGGAGGCCGCGATGCGGATGACCGGTGGCATCCCGCGTGTCTACCCGTCTCGGGCGCCCGGGAAGCGCCGTCGGCGGCCGGGCCCTCTCGCCGCGCGCGCGGCGAGAGGGCCAGGCTCGACCTACGCCGCCTGCTTCGCGGATTCGTTGCTGACCCGCGTCGAGATCTTCTCCACCTCGCGGAGCGCGTTCTTCTCCTCTGCGAGGTTGGTGTCGAGCAACGTGACCGCCTCGTCCTCGCCCATCGCCTTCGCCATCCGTCGCAGCCCTTCGTATGCGGCGATCTCGTAGTTCTCCGTCCGCGCCGCAGCGCCGAGGTCGACCATGTCGATGAGCTCGTCCGCGGCCTCCTCGACGAGCTTCGCGTGCTCCTTCTTCAGGCCCTCGAAGCCGATGCACGGCTCCTCCTTCGGCGTCTCGCCGAGCAGCTCGAAGACCTTCTCGACGTTCGACACGTGTCCGCGTGTCTCCTCGAGGTGGGATTCGAGCGCGTCGCGGAGCTCCTCGTCCCGGACCTCGTCGATGAGCTTCGGCAGCGCCTCCTTCGCGAGGGTGCGCTCGACGTAGAGGATGTCGCCGAGCTCGTGGAGGAAGAGGTCGCGGGGCGTCGTGATGTCGGACATGAGGATCCTTCCTGTCGTGGTGATTACGTCGTGGTCGAGTACGCGGTACCCGCGAGCCCGGAGGCATAACCCCGGCTCTCGCCGGGGCCGGTCACACCGTGCTCCAGGTTCCGGGAGACACGACGCGGGGTACCTGCCGGACATGAGCTACACGCCCGGCGCGAGCTTCCCTGCGCTGATCGAGACCATGAAGAGAGCGGCGGGCGCGCTGGACGCGTCCGGCGTGCCGTTCCTCCTGGGCGGTGGGCTCGCGGCGTGGGCGCGCGGCGGCCCACCGACCGATCACGACGTGGACTTCCTCGTGCGCGAGGTCGACGCGGAACGCGGCCTCGGGGCGCTCGAGGAGGCGGGGATGGGCGTCGAGCGGCCGCCGGAGGGATGGCTGTACAAGGCGTGGGACGGCGACACGCTGGTCGACCTCATCTTCCGGCCCTCTGGCGGCGCCGTCGACGACGCCATGTTCGCCCGGGCCACGAAGCTCGAGGTGATGGCGCAGTCACTCGACGTCGCGTCGATCGACGACGTCCTCGCGACCAAGGTGCTCGCCCTCACCGAGCAAGATCCGGACTTCCGGCCGGTCCTCGAGATCGCACGTGCGCTTCGGGAGCAGGTCGACTGGGAGCACGTCCGGGCCCGCGTCGACGAGTCGCCCTTCGGCGCCGCGTTCATGACTCTCGTCGAGCGCCTTCGAATCGTCGCGGAGGCCGACGCTCCGCACGCACCGCTGGTCGGCTGAGACGCTACTGGTGCATCGGCGCGTCGACGCCCGGCAGATGAAGCAGGCTCTCGACCTCTCGCACGCCGCTCACGGCTCTTGCCTGCTCGACGAGCGCGGTCACCATGTCGGCGCTCGGAACCTCGCCGCGCAGCTGGACGAGTCCTCGCTGTGCGTTGATGGAGATCTGGCCCTTCGGCACCTTTGGGTCGCGGAAGAGCTCTGTCTCGACCTTGTGTGCGAGCGTCACATCGTCGAGATCCCGCGGGCTTTCGCGGCGGTGGCGCATGCTCTGAGCCGCCCCGTACGACGTCGAACGGATCGCCCTCCCGGCATGCGCGACTCGACGCGATCCGCGTCGCACCGCGCCCGCTGCCCGGTCGGCCGAGCGCCTGCGCCGTCTCCGGCCGCTACGCGGATCGAGAAAGAACAGCACGGTCCCGGCGCTTGCAGCGCCGGCGGCGAAGGCCCCTGCCACGGACGCGCGCTGATGCCGGGGGCGTCGGCGGCGCACGAAGGGCACCTGGCGTGTCATCTGAATCCTCATGCGGTCGGTCTCGACCGGTTCGCCGGTTGCGAAACGTCCCGCCGCAGGGATCGGCGTTTTGCGTTCTCGCGTTCGCGGTAGCCCGGTGTCATGAGCTCAGTACGGCTGCAGACGGACGAGCGGCCGACGCTGGTCTTCTTCACGAGCGGCCGTTCAGGGCCCGCGAGGCGTATGTCGAGCCTCGTCGCCTGGGTGCGGGTGACGGAGAAGGCCAGGCTTCGTGTGGCCGTCGTCGACACGGACGACGACCAGCGGCTCATGCGCGCGCTCGGCGTGAGCACCGTTCCGGCGCTCGTCCTCGTCCGGGGCGACACGGAGCTCGGACGTCTCGAGGGTCGGGCGACCGGCAGGCAGATCGAGCGCCTCATCCGGCCGCACGTCGCTGCGAAGACGCCGCGCTGACACCCGGACGCATCGCGAAACGACTGCGGCCGCCCTGTCGGGGACGGCCGCGGAATACGCGTGCGGCCGCCTGTCGGGACAGCCGCTGGGGCGACGCCTACCTGACTACAGGAGCCAGATCAGGAGGACGATGATGAGGATGACAACGAGCGTTCCAGCACCGATATACACGATTTCTCCCTTGTTCGATCGTCGTCGGCTACATCGCACTCCGTACCCGCTCGCTCGCCCGCGGAAACGGCGAACAAGCTGCCCTCGGCGCCGCGAGGGCTAGTGTTCCGGGTCGGATGAGCGAGCAGCGCGAGCGGCGGATCGGGGAGAACGAGGCGTACTGGCGCCAGGTGAACGAGCTCTCGCCTCCTGCGCCGGGAATGATGAACCTCATGTTCTGCGAGTGCGGTCGGCTCGAGTGCCGCGACCGTGTTCCGATGACAGCCGAGGAGTACCACGAGGTGCGCGCCAGATCGACGACCTTCCTCGTGGTCCCCGGCCATGCGCTGCCCGAGGCCGAGATCGTGATCGAGACGAGGGACCGGTTCGAGGTCGTCGAGAAGCGGGGCGAGGCGGCTCGGGTCGCGGTGGAGACGGATCCCACCTGAGCCGTCGGCTCAGGCGAGCCACCACACGAGCAGGACGATCGCGGCGACGAAGCCGACGAAGAGCCAGATCGCTACCGCGACGCTGCCGAGGGCGACGAACGGCGTCCCCGACCACCTGCCGCGACGGACGACGTCCTCCACGGACTCGCCTTCGCGCGGGGCGTCCTCCGGGGGAGGTGCTTGCTCGTCCACTCGATCGACCATGCACACGGCGTACCCCGACACCGGCCGGGGCACACCTCCCTCTAGCGCTCTGCGCGCAGGGACTCCAGCCGCCGCTCGGCGTCGTCGACGCGCGTCTCGGCCGCGTCGAGCTGCTCCCGGGCCCGACGCGCCTCCCGCTCCGCGGTGGCCGCTCGCCGCCGTGCCTCACGGGCGTCGTCCCGCGCCTCGGTCAACGCCCGACGCGCACGATCGATCGCTGCCCGGTCGACCTTCGGCTTTGCGGTCTTCGCCGCTTTCGCCGGCGTAGGCTTCGTGGCCGCCGAGAGCGACGAGCCCGCGAGCGCGTCGAAGCCGCTCGACTCGCGCGACTCGGTGAGGCGCGCCGTCTCGAGCTCCTCCGGCGCGACGGCCGCGGTCGCGCGAAGCGTGGTCGCCACCTCCTCGAGCACCTGGCTCGACGCGCGTCGCCCCTGCGCCTCGAGGAGCTCACGGGCCGCGCGAACCAGGCGGTCCGTCGCGCCTCGGAACTGCTCGTCGGCGCCGTCAGCGCCTTTCTTGATCGCTTTCGCTGCCGCGAGCAGCGCCTGGACGTCTTCGCCGCGCTCCCGCGCCAGCTGGTTCACGATCCAGGCGGGAAGCGTCGGCTTCTTGAGCGACGCCACCGCCGTCGCCTCGTCGCGGCTGCCGTCCGACTTGAGGCGGCGCGCAAGGTCGTTGCGGGCCTTCGTGAACTTCTCGAGCGGGAGCCCGTACAGCGCGTCGATCTCTTCCACCGGCGTCATCCGCGGTAGGAAATCATCTAGCCGGACGTCCCCGTCTCGTCATGCGGAGAGCCGACCGGCTTCGACTCGGGCGACCCGCGCTGTCGGAGGAAGATCGTGAAGACCACCATCACGCCGACCGCGAGGAACTCCGACTGCCAGTTCTGCAGGGTCTTCTCCCAGAAGTCGGGATCGAGCAGGTAGCGGCCCCACGACACCGTCGCCTCGTCGTGCGCGTGCTGCTCCTCGTTGAACATCCGCCAGTTGTTGACCGACTGCGCGAGCCACGTGGCGAGAAAGACGAAGCCCATCGCGAGCAGGAGCGAGTTCTCGTACACGCGCGTTCGGAAGCCTCGAGCAGCGGCCCAGCGAGGAGATCGTGCCGTCGTGTGCTTCCCGAGCTTCTGCTGCTCGTCCGTCTCGCGACCGATCGCCGCGAGCTTCTTCGACTCGTTCGACCCCTTCTGCACGAGCCAGACGGTCGCGCCGATGAAGACCGTGAACTGCAGGAACTCCGACTGCCAGTTCTCCATCACGGCGCCCCAGAAGTCGGCAGAGGTGACGTACTCCCACCAGGACACGGAGCTGCCTCCGTGCTCGCGTTGCTCCGCGCTGTAGTTCCGTTGTCCGGCGAAGGACTGGGCCGCGAGCGACCCGGCGAAGATCGCCGCGAAGAAGAGCGAGAGGCCGTTCTCTCGCAGGAAGATCCTCACGTGCCGAGGAGCGCGACGGCGAACGCTGCTGCGAGCCCCGCGACGATCGCGACGACGTAGAGCCCGAACATGGCTCGCATTCGCCGATGCTTCCCGCGTTCACGGCCGGCGAAACGACGGTGCATGCGGCTTCAGGGCGCGATCGCTGCGCTCCGCACCTCCGGCGCGGACGCTGCTGCGTCGACGAGTCGCCCGAGCTCCGCCTCGGTCTGCAGCATCACGAGCTCGAGACGCCTTACGTCGTCCTCCTCGGTCAGCTTGGCGGAGATCGTCTCGGCGCCCTGGGCCTCGAGCCGTGCGAGGACCGCGGCGACGCTGCCCTGCGGCTCCAGCTCGAGCTCGAGCCGGTGGGTGCGGCTCGTGCGGATCCCGACGGCGTTCGCGAGCATGCGCACCGGCCACAGGCTGAGGAGGACGATCGCGGTCGCCACGACCCCGAGCCCGTAGTCGCCCGCGCCGACGGCGACCCCGACGGCCGCGACGACCCACAGAGAGGCAGCCGTCGTCAGGCCCTTGACGTTGATGCCGTGCTTGATGATCGCCCCCGCGCCGAGGAACCCGATCCCCGTGATCACGTACGCGACGACGCGCGAGGGGTCGAGCACGACGCCGACGTCGTTCCCGAACTCGAGCTCCGACCACGAGAAGTTCCCGACGATCACGAAGAGGGCGGCGCCGAGACCGACGAGCATGTGGGTCCGGAGCCCCGCCTCCTGATCGCGCAGCTCCCGTTCGAGTCCGACTGCGCCTGCGAGCAGGACCACGAGCAGCAGTCGCACCACTCCTTCCCAGAGAGGCAGGTCGGGGCCCACGGCATCATTCTTCCCTGTTCTGCCGTCACCGCAACGTCGCGTTAGTGTCCGCGCGATGACGGACCTGCAACGTCGCCTCGCCGTCGCCCGTGGCGATGCTCGCGCCGACCTCGTCGTGCGCGGAGGGCGGGTCCTGTCGGTCTTCACGCGGGAGTGGCTCGAGGCGGATGTCGCGATCGTCGACGGGACGATCGCCGGTGTCGGCTCGTACGACGGTGAGGAGGTGATCGACGCCGGAGGGCGTTTCGTCGTGCCCGGCTTCATCGACGCGCACATGCACCTCGAGTCGGTGAAGCTCCTCGTCGACGAGCTCGCGCGGCTCGTGCTGCCACTCGGGACGACGGCGGTCGTCGCCGACCCGCACGAGATCGCGAACGTGCTCGGGTCGGACGGGGTGCATTGGCTGCACGATGCGTCCGCGGGTCTGCAGCTCGAGGTCTTCTTCATGGCGCCGTCCAGCGTGCCGGCCTCCGCGTTCGAGTCTCCTCGGCGACCGCTCGAGCCGGGCGACCTCGAGGCGCTCATGCGCCGCAATCGGGTGCTCGGCCTTGCGGAGATGATGAACTTCCCGGGCGTCATCGCCGGCGATCCCGGCGAGCTGGAGAAGCTCGAGCTCGAAGGCGCGGAGCACGTCGACGGGCATGCACCGGGCGTCCTCGGGAAGTCGCTTCAGGCATACGCGGCGGCCGGCATCCGCTCCGACCACGAGGCGCTCACTGTCGAGGAGGGCCGCCAGCGGCTCCGCGCGGGAATGTGGCTCCTGATCCGCGAGGCGTCCATGGCCCGCAACCTTCGGGCGCTGCTGCCGCTCGTCGCCGAGTACGGGCCGAGCCGCATCGCCTTCTGCACCGACGACCGCGACCCCGAGGACATCGCGGACAACGGGCACGTCAACGGGATGGTGCGGGACGCGGTCGCATTCGGGATCGACCCCGCGGATGCGATCCTCATGGCGTCGCTGCACCCCGCGCAGTGGCACGGCCTTTCGAGGCACGGAGCCATTGCGCCGGGATACGTCGCCGATCTTCTCGTGCTGCCCGACCTCGTGCGCTTCGAGCCCGAGCTCGTGCTGAAGCGCGGTCGGCGCATCGAGGACGCTCCACGCGCGGAGGTGCCCGAGTGGGTGCGGCAGACCGTGCGGGTGCAGCCCGTCACCGCCGCCGACTTCGCGATCCCGTGGGGCGGCGGCGCCGCCCGCGCGATCGGGCTGGTCGAGGACCAGGTCGTGACCGAGTCGCTGACGGTCGCCCCGCTCGTCGTCGACGGGCATGCGGTCTCCGATCCCGATCGGGACCTCGTCAAGCTCGCCGTCGTAGAGCGTCACCTCGCCACCGGCCGTGTCGGGCTCGGGCTCCTCTCGGGGTCGGGGCTCGAGCGCGGCGCTCTCGCTTCCACGGTCGCCCATGACGCTCACAACCTCGTCGTCGTGGGAGCGGGCGACGACGACATGGCCTTCGCCGTGCGGCGCCTCGCGGAGCTAGGCGGCGGCATCGTCGTCGTCGAAGCAGGACGCGTCGTTGCAGAATGCCCGCTGCCGGTCGCCGGCCTGCTCTCCGACCAGCCGCTCGACGTCGTCGTCGGACAGAGCCGGGCATGCAACGAGGCGGCCGTCGGGCTCGGGTGGAGCGGTGCGACGCCGTTCCTCACGCTCGCGTTCCTCGCGCTGTCCGTGATCCCGTCGCTGAAGCTCACCGACCAGGGGCTCGTCGACGTAAACCGCTTCGAGCTCGTGCCGCTCGCAGTGCAGCCCGGTTGACTCACCCGCTGCAGGTCAGCCGCGTGCGAAGGTCGCGATCCGCCCGTCGCGGGCGACGAGCCGCCAGCCGTCGCGGCGGAGCGCCGCCTCCGCGCGGGCCGGGCACGACGCCCCGAAGAAGCCGCTCTGGGCGAAGAGCCCACGGTGCACGGCGACGTAGCGAACGCCGAGCACGCGTGGAACGGAACCGCGGCCGCACGACAGGCCCCGGAGTCCCCTTGCAAGCCGGTCGGCGGCGGGTGGCGCCAGCGTCGAGTAGCCCTGCGGCCGCTCCCGCGGGCTCTGGCGTGCGTACGCGAGGTACGCGCTCCCGTAGTGGATGTCGGGCCGGAACACCGGAAGCTCGAGGAGCCGCCCCTGCCCGCGCATCGCAGCGTACGCCGAGTTCGGACGATCGGCGGTCACGGCGCCGAACACGGGCACCCGCAGGTCCAGGCCGAGCGCGACGATCACACCGACCACCGCCAGGCCCGACAGGAGCTTGTTGCCGATCGGCACGAGCTCGCCGGCGCGCGCGACCCCGAACGCGACGAGCGCGGCGATCGCCAGGCACGCGATCGGCATGAACCGCTCGGGGACGCGGGTGGCGTCGAGCCCGGGGACGTTGCGCCAGAGTCTCTCGTAGCCCGGCAGGTTGGCGCCGAGCGCGAGCAGGCACGGGACAACGGCCGCGAGCCCGAGAAGGGCGGCGAGGCCGCGCCGACGACGCATCGCCGCGAGGCCCAGAAGGGCGACGGCCGGCGTCAGCCAGCCGACGAAGACGAGCTCCTCGACGCCCGCCCCGGCGGCGCGCGTGACGAAGTCGGAGAGCTCCGCTGAGTACCGCTCGACCTGCGCGAACGAGCGCCCCGTCCCGATCGACCCGGCGACTGCCCAGCGCTCGACGACGAGCCCCGCAGCGAGCGCCGCCAGAGCCGCGGCTCCCGCCTTCCACCATGCCGCTCGGGGAAGTCGCGCCCACGCGTAGCCGAGCGCGAGCGGGATCGCGCCAAGGGCCAGATGGAGCTGGCCCGAGAGCGGAAGCGCGACGAGGCAAGCGGCTGCGAGCACGAAGCGCCGCCGCTCGAGGGCGAGAAGCGTCGCCGGCAGCAGAAACGAGACGAGCCCGAGGAGATGCCCGGTCGACTGGCCGACGCGATACGGCATCAGGCAGAAGACGACTCCGCCGACGAGCGCCGCGGGCCGGGAGACCCCGAGCGCGCGCAGCCACCAGCACGCGAGCCCGCCCGCCGCGAGGAGCGAGAGGAGCACGATCAGGTCGTACGCCCAGACGTCGCCGAACGCGGCCCGGAGCGGCCAGTACGGGAGGCCGAGCAGCCAGCCCTGGAGGTTGGGCGGAGCCTCCGCCTCGGGGCGGAAGGAGTACGGGTCGGCGAGCGGCGAGTCGCGGTTGTCGACCTGGTGGCCGACGAGCCAGAACGCCCAGCCGAGCTGGAGGTGGTCGCCCGCCGCCGCCTGCCCGTGCCCGGCTGCCGGGCGCGCAAGGTAGTGGCCGTCGACGTGCCGAATCGCCGGCCACGTCGCCCAGAGCGCACAGGCCGTGTAGAACGCGAGTGCGGCGAGCACGAACGAGCGACGGGCGGTCACGGCCCACGACGGTAGACGTGGGCGCTCCCCGCTGCACCGCACCGCGTCGGAACGCCGGGGAGCCTGGCGGTGACGGCCCGTGCGACAGCCAGTGCGCCGGTCGAGAAGGCACCACCAGGCC
>Ga0190271_10002746_pt1 | contig 10832 bp, 8 predicted proteins | sample Popmic356T_FD_133747 | JGI IMG/M metagenome (GOLD analysis project Ga0190271, IMG submission 133747) | Populus adjacent soil microbial communities from riparian zone of Weber River, Utah, USA - 356 T | ecosystem: Environmental > Terrestrial > Soil > Riparian zone | place: USA: Utah | collected...
CACCGAGGCCTGCCGGGCGTATCTCGAATCAGCGGAGACCGGTGAGCAGGGGACCTTCCCGGAGGGTCTGGACGACGAGGTGACAGCGCACCTCGAGGCTCTGGAGAAGGAGATGGGCCGCACCCTCGGTCAGACGGACGACCCGTTGCTCGTGTCCGTGCGCTCGGGGGCGAAGTTCTCCATGCCCGGGATGATGGAGACGGTCCTCAACGTCGGGCTCAACGACGAGTCGGTGCAAGGCCTCGCGAAGCAGGCGGGCGACGAGCGGTTCGCCTGGGACTCGTACCGGCGCCTGCTCGGCATGTTCGGCCGCACAGTCCTGGGCATCGACGGGGAGCTGTTCGAGGAGGCGTTCGACGAGCTCAAGGACGACGCGGGCGTGAAGAACGACGTCGAGCTGTCGGCTGACCAGCTGCAGAAGCTGGTCGCGACGTTCAAGAAGATCGTCGAGAAGGAGAGCGGCGCGCCGTTCCCGCAGGACCCGCGCGACCAGCTCGACCAGGCGATCCGGGCGGTCTTCGACTCCTGGAACACCAAGCGCGCGGTTCTCTACCGGCGCCAGGAGCGCATCCCCGGTGACCTCGGCACCGCGGTCAACGTGTGCTCGATGGTCTTCGGCAACCTGGGCGACGACTCGGGCACCGGCGTCGCGTTCACGCGTGACCCCGCGTCGGGCGAGCAGGGCGTCTACGGCGACTACCTGCAGAACGCGCAGGGCGAGGACGTGGTCGCCGGCATCAGGAACACCGTGCCGCTCGCGGACCTCGAGCAGCTCGACAAGAACTCGTACGACGAGCTGCTCGGCATCATGCAGAAGCTCGAGGAGCACTACCGCGACCTGTGCGACATCGAGTTCACCGTCGAGCGCGGCAAGCTCTGGATGCTGCAGACCCGGGTCGGCAAGCGCACCCCGGGTGCCGCGTTCCGGATCGCCATCCAGCTCGTCGACCAGGAGCTCATCGACCTGGACGAGGCCCTGCAGCGCGTGACCGGCGCCCAGCTCGCGCAGCTGATGTTCCCGCAGTTCGACCCTGACGCCGATCGCGACCTGCTGGCCAAGGGCATGAACGCCTCGCCGGGAGCTGCGGTCGGCAAGGCGGTCTTCGACTCGCCCACTGCAGTCGAGCTGGCCGAGGAGGGGGAGAAGGTCATCCTGGTCCGCCGCGAGACGACGCCCGACGACCTGCACGGCATGGTCGCGGCAACAGGCATCCTCACCTCACGTGGAGGCAAGACGTCGCACGCCGCCGTGGTGGCCCGGGGGATGGGCCGCACCTGCGTCTGCGGCGCCGACGCCCTCGACGTCGACGTGCGTCACGGCAAGTTCACGACGCAGGACGGCACGGTTGTCGAGGAGGGCGACGTCATCTCGATCGACGGCACCACCGGCGAGGTGTTCAAGGGCGAGGTGTCCGTGCAGGACTCGCTCGTCGTGCGCTGGTTCGAGGGCGACGAGGACGTGCGTGACGACGAGCTCGTCGACGCCGTCGCGCGGCTCATGGAGCACGCCGACGGGGCTCGCCGACTGCAGGTGCGCACCAACGCCGACACGCCCGGCGACGCCGGGCGGGCCCGCAGGTTCGGCGCCGAAGGCATCGGGCTGTGCCGGACCGAGCACATGTTCCTGGGTGACCGGCGCGAGCTCGTCGAGCACCTGATCCTCGCCCGCGACGAGCAGGAGCAGGAGAAGGCACTCTCCAAGCTGTTGCCACTCCAGCGCGACGACTTCGAGGCGATCCTGGAGGAGATGGACGGGCTCCCGGTGACGGTCCGGCTCATCGACCCGCCCCTGCACGAGTTCCTGCCCGGCTACACCGAGCTCTCGATGAAGGTCGCCGTCGCCGAGGCACACGGCAAGCCGAGCAAGCGCGACGTCAGGCTCCTCGGCGCGGTGAAGCGGATGCACGAGGAGAACCCGATGCTGGGCCTCCGCGGGGTCCGCCTGGGCATCGTGATCCCGGGTCTCTTCGCGATGCAGGCCCGCGCGGTCCTGGAGGCGACGGCTGCCCGGCTCAAGGCCGGGGGCGACCCGCGGCCGGAGATCATGATCCCGCTGGTCGCCGCGGTCCAGGAGCTGGAGCTGGTGAAGTCGTACGTGCTCGATGTGGCGCGCGCCGTCGAGGAGGAGACCGGGACCGAGCTGAAGTTCAAGATCGGGACGATGATCGAGCTGCCGCGCGCGGCCATGACCGCCGACGAGATCGCGGAGTCCGCGGAGTTCTTCTCCTTCGGCACCAACGACCTCACCCAGATGACCTGGGGGTTCTCCCGGGACGATGTCGAGGCAGCGTTCTTCTCGACGTACCTCGAGAACGGGATCTTCGGGGTGTCGCCGTTCGAGTCCCTCGACCAGTCGGGCGTAGGAGCTCTGGTGTCCGAGGCGGTACGCCGGGGGCGGTCGACCCGCAAGGACATCCATCTCGGGATCTGCGGCGAGCACGGCGGCGACCCCGACTCGATCCACTTCTTCGAGGAGGTCGGCCTCGACTACGTCTCCTGCTCGCCGTTCCGCGTGCCGGTCGCCCGGCTCGAGGCCGGTCGGGCAGCGGCCTCGGCGAGCTGAGCGGCCGGGGCCTTCCGCACGGTGTCGCCCGGGTGAACGGTGCCGTCGACGACGACCTTGGCATTGATGCCCCGCAACCTCAGCTCGCGGCCGACCCGGCCGTTGACGAAGCGCATGGCCTCCTCGCCGTAGCGTGACAGGAACTTCGCGCACCCACGGTGCGGCGGCTCGGTCACCTCGACGACCGCGGTGCCGATCGCGAGCCGGGTTCCGGCCGGGAGGTTCGTCGCGGACAGGTCCAGGTCGACGTACAGCTGGTCTCCGGCAAGGGCCCGGCGGTCCGGGTCGTCGCCCGCGAGGAACGCCACCATCCGGTGGTTCATGAGAGTGAGCTGCTTCTCGGGGTGGGGTGAGCGGTCTGGTGTGCTCGTCGTGGGCTTGACCGGCCAGTTGTCGCCGACCAGGCCGACCTCGGTGTCGAGCTCTCCCTCGGCCAGCACCTCGCGCTCTCCGATCGCGGGGCGGCGTACGACGAGCTCGAGGGTGCCCTCGTCGCGCGGTGAGCCGCGGAGCGTCCCGACGTACGCCTCCAGCTCGGCCCTGGTCCGGTGCATGCGCTGATCCTCTCAGCGGTGCCGCACCGAGTCATCAGGGTTTCCCGGGCAGGGGCGAAATCCGTTGCGGAGCAGGAGAGGATGGGCAGCATGGGTCATGTCGACGTCGCGGGGGTCCGCTTCGAGCTTCCCGACGGGCGCGTGCTCCTCGACGACGCGTCGTTCCGGGTCGGGGAGGGCGCCAAGGTGGCGCTGGTCGGCGCGAACGGCGCGGGCAAGACCACGCTGCTGAGGATCATCACCGACGACCTCGTCCCGCACGACGGCGCGGTGACGCGCAGCGGCGGGCTCGGGGTGATGCGCCAGATGGTCGGCCGTGACCTCGGCGACGATCCGACGGTGCGTGACCTGCTCCTGTCGGTCTCCCCTCCCCGGGCGCGGCGTGCCGCAGCCGAGGTCGAGCGCTGCGAGCTCGCGCTCATGGAGGCCGACGACGAGCGCACCCAGATGCGGTACGCCGCGGCGCTGGCCGAGTGGGGCGACGCCGGCGGCTACGACCTGGAGGTGACCTGGGACGTCGTCTGCACGGCGGCTCTGGGTGTGCCCTACGAGCGGGCGAAGTACCGCCGGCTCTCCACCCTGTCCGGCGGCGAGCAGAAGCGGCTGGTGCTGGAGTTCCTCCTGGACGGCCCTGACGAGGTGCTGCTGCTCGACGAGCCGGACAACTTCCTCGACGTGCCCGGGAAGCAGTGGCTCGAGGGCCGGATCGCCGAGTCGCCGAAGACGATCCTGTTCATCAGCCACGACCGGGAGCTGCTGAACAACACGGCGACCCGGGTCGTCACCGTCGAGCTCGGAGCCGCCGGCAACTCCACGTGGACCCATCCGGGGGGCTTCGCCTCCTACCACGACGCTCGACGCGAGCGCTTCCTGCGCTTCGAGGAGCTCCGCCGCCGCTGGGACGAGCAGCACGCCAAGCTCCGCGCGCAGATGCTCATGTACAAGCAGAAGGCCGCCTACAACTCCGACATGGCCTCCCGCTACCAGGCCGCGCAGACGCGGCTCCGGAAGTTCGAGGAGGCCGGCCCGCCGACCGGTCAGCCACGTGAGCAGCAGGTGCGCATGCGGCTGAGGGGCGGTCGCACCGGCAAGCGCGCGGTGATGTGCGAGCACCTGGAGCTCACCGGGCTGATGAAGGCGTTCGACCTCGAGGTCTGGTACGGCGAGCGGGTGGCCGTGCTGGGCTCCAACGGCTCGGGGAAGTCGCACTTCCTGCGGCTGCTCGCGGCAGGCGGCTCCGACCCCGACGTCGAGCACCGGCCTGTGGACGACCAGACGATCGAGGCGGTCCGGCACACGGGTCGCGCCAGGCTCGGGGCGCGGGTGCGGCCCGGATGGTTCGTGCAGACCCATGCCCACCCCGAGCTGGCCGGGCGGACGCTGCTCGAGGTCCTGCACCGCGGCGACGCGCACCGGGACGGCATGCCCCGGGAGCAGGCGTCGCGCGCGCTGGACCGCTACGAGCTCGCGCACGCGGCCGAGCAGCGGTTCGAGACGCTGTCAGGCGGACAGCAGGCCCGCTTCCAGATCCTGCTGCTGGAGCTCTCCGGAGCCACCCTGCTGCTCCTCGACGAACCCACCGACAACCTCGACGTGGAGTCGGCAGAGGCGCTGGAGGACGGGCTCGCCGCCTTCGAGGGCACCGTGCTCGCGGTCACCCACGACCGTTGGTTCGCTCGCGGCTTCGACCGGTTCGTGGTCTTCGGCGAGGACGGCTCGGTCTACGAGTCGGACGAGCCGGTCTGGGACGAACGCCGGGTCCAGCGGGCCCGCTGACGACGTCGGGAGCGACGGTAGGCATCGACGTCGTCGTCGCGGCGCTCGTCGGCAGGGCGCGCGTTCCTGCGTCGCTGGGCCGGGACCTGCGCGTACTGGGTCCAGGCGACGAGGGGGTTCGGGCTGATCGCCTCCGAAGAGGACGACCGGCCGGCCGTGATACCCGTGGGCGAGCCCGGTCAGGCGACTACTTCCAGCGCTCCTCGGCGGGGACGAAGTCCAGCCCGCGGTCGCCGGTGTAGATCTGCTTCGGCCGGGCGATCTTCTGGTCGGAGTCCTGCACCAGCTCCAGCCACTGCGCCAGCCACCCCGGCGTACGGCCGATGGCGAAGAGCACGGTGAACATCTCCGGAGGGAACTGGAACGCCTCGTAGATGAGGCCGGAGTAGAAGTCGACGTTCGGGTAGAGCTTGCGCTTGACGAAGTAGTCGTCCTCGAGAGCGATCTTCTCGAGCTCCAGCGCGATCTCGAGGAGCGGGTTGACCCCGGTCACCTCGAAGACGTCCTCGCAGGCCTTCTTGATGATCTTCGCCCGCGGGTCGTAGTTCTTGTACACCCGGTGGCCGAAGCCCATGAGGCGCTCGTTGCCGTTCTTCACCCCGTCGATGAAGTCCGGGATGTTCTGCTTCGAGCCGATCCGCTTCAGCATCCGCAGCACGGCCTCGTTGGCGCCGCCGTGCAGCGGGCCGTAGAGCGCGGCGATGCCGGCCGAGACCGCGGAGTAAGGGTCGACCTGCGAGGAGGCGACCGACCGGACCGCGTTGGTGGAGCAGTTCTGCTCGTGGTCCGCGTGCAGGATGAACAGCACGTCGAGCGCCTTGACGAGCCGTTCGTCGGCCTCGAACTCCTGCTCGCTCATCTTGAACAGCATGGACAGGAAGTTGGCGGTGTAGCTGAGGTCGTTGTCCGGGTAGACGTACGGCTTGCCCTGGGCGTGGCGGAACGCCCAGGCGCCCAGCGTCGGCATCTTGGCGATCATCCGGACGATCTGGATGTGCCGGTTGTCGGGGTCGCCGATCTTCCCCGCGTCCGGGTAGAAGGTGGACAGCGCCCCGACCGACGCCATCAGCATGCCCATCGGGTGTGCGTCGTAGCGGAACCCCTGCATGAACGTCTTCACGTTCTCGTGCACGAACGTGTGGTAGGTGATCTCGTGCACCCACGCGTCGTACTGGTCCTTGGTGGGCAGCTCGCCGTGGATGAGCAGGTAGGCGACCTCGAGGAAGCTCGACTTCTCCGCGAGCTGCTCGATGGGGTAGCCGCGGTACTCGAGGATCCCTTTCTCCCCGTCGATGTAGGTCACCGAGCTGCGACAGGACGCCGTGTTGAGGAAGCCGGGGTCGTAGGTCGCGAGACCGGGCTCCTCCTCTGTGACGCGGATCTGGCTGAGGTCCTTTGCCCGGATCGCGTTGTCCGTGATGTCGAGGTCGTACTCCTGGCCGGTCCGGTTGTCCCGGATCGTCAGGGAGTCCTTGCTTCCGCCGGAGGCGGCCTTGTCGGCAGTGGTGTCGGCCGAGGCCTGCGTGTCGGTCACGTGCACTCCTGGGGAGGGGGAGGTCAGTGGCGTGCTGGGCGCGCCGGGGTGTCCCACGGCATACGGTCAACCTATTCCCCCGCACCCAGGCCGGAAACTCCGGGACGCCCCCGGTACGACGGCCGGGAGTCCCGTTTTGACCCTCCGTCGCGCCCCCCGGTAGTCTTGACGGCTGCGGCTGCCCCCGGGCAGGTCCCCGTCCAGGATCGCTGTGCCCGGCGTGACGCCCGGCGCGACACCCGGCTGGGCCGCGCCAGGTCCGCCGATGCGGACCGCCCCGAACACACCGAACGAGACCAGAGGCAATCACCGTGCGCACGTACAGCCCGAAGCCTGCCGACATCCAGCGTGAGTGGCATGTCATCGACGCGAGCGACGTCGTGCTGGGACGCTTGGCTGTGCAGACGGCGAACCTGCTGCGCGGCAAGCACAAGCCGACCTTCGCCCCGCACGTCGACACCGGTGACTTCGTCATCATCGTCAACGCCGACAAGGTGGCGCTGACCGGCAACAAGCGGGTCACCAAGATGGCGTACCGCCACTCCGGCTACCCGGGCGGCCTGCACGCCACCTCCTTCGGCGCCCTGCTCGACAAGAACCCGCGCAGGGCCGTCGAGAAGGCCGTGTGGGGCATGCTCCCCAAGAACCGCCTGGGGCGCCAGATGATCAGGAAGCTCAAGGTCTACGCCGGCCCCGACCACCCGCACCAGGCCCAGAAGGCCAAGCCCTTCGAGATCGTCCAGATCTCCCAGTGACTGAGCAGCAACGACAGAGCGACGAGGACACCGTTTCGTGACTGACACGACCACCGAGCAGCAGGACGTCGAAGAGACCTTCCAGGTCGACGAACAGGGCGTCGCGTACAGCTCCGAGAGCACCGCGTCGCCGGACGCTCCGCCGCGCCCCGCGACGATCGCGCCCGCCGCGGCGACCGGTCGTCGCAAGGAGGCGGTCGCGCGGGTTCGCCTGGTGCCCGGCACCGGCAAGTGGACCGTCAACGGTCGCACCCTCGACTCGTACTTCCCGAACAAGCTGCACCAGCAGGTCGTCAACGAGCCGTTCGTGACCACCGACCTGGTCGACCGCTTCGACGTCATCGCCCGCATCCACGGCGGCGGCATCACCGGCCAGGCCGGTGCGCTGCGGCTCGGTGTCGCCCGTGCGCTCAACTCCATCGACCTCGAGGCCAACCGCCCGTCCCTGAAGAAGGCCGGCCTGCTCACCCGTGACGCGCGGGTGATCGAGCGGAAGAAGGCCGGTCTCAAGAAGGCCCGCAAGGCTCCGCAGTACAGCAAGCGCTGATCTTTGCGCATCTTCGGCACCGACGGTGTCAGGGGGCTCGCCAACGGCACCCTGACGGCCGAGCTGGCGCTGGACCTGTCGGTCGCCGCGGCCCACGTGCTAGGTGAGGCAGGCGCCTTCGCCGGGCACCGCCCGCGGGCGGTGGTCGGTCGCGACACCCGCCTGTCCGGCGAGTTCCTCGAGGCCGCGGTCGTGGCGGGGCTCGCCTCCGCGGGTGTCGACGTGCTCCGCGTCGGGGTGCTCCCGACACCTGGCGTGGCGTACCTGACCTCGACCCTCGACGTCGACCTCGGCGTGATGATCTCGGCGAGCCACAACCCGATGCCGGACAACGGCATCAAGTTCCTCAAGCGCGGCGGCGTCAAGCTCGACGACGAGGTCGAGGAGTCGATCGAGCGGCGTCTCGAGGAGCCGTGGGAACGCCCTACGGGTGCGGACATCGGCCGGATCACGACGTACTACCAGGGCATCCACGAGTACGTCGCCCACCTCGTCGGCACCCTGCCCACCGGGCTCGAGGGCCTGAAGGTGGTGCTCGACTGCGCCCACGGCGCCGCCTTCGCCAGCGCGCCGGCCGCGCTGCGCACCGCCGGTGCCGAGGTGGTCGCGATCAACGCCGCGCCAGACGGGCGCAACATCAACGACGGCTGCGGGTCCACGCACCTCGAGGGCGTGCAGAAGGCGGTGCTCCAGCATCAGGCCGACGCCGGGTTCGCGCTCGACGGTGACGCCGACCGCTGCCTGGCGGTGGACCGGGACGGCAACGTCGTCGACGGCGACCAGCTCCTGTCGATCCTCGCCCTGACGCTGCGTGACCGCGGCCGGCTCGAGCAGGACACCGTGGTGGCGACCGTGATGAGCAACCTCGGGTTCCTCCAGGCGATGGAGCGCTCCGGGATCCGGGTCGAGCAGACCAAGGTCGGGGACCGCTACGTCCTGGAGGCCATGAAGGCCGCGGGCTACAGCCTCGGCGGCGAGCAGTCCGGCCACGTGATCCTCAGCGAGCACGCGACGACGGGTGACGGCACCCTCACGGCGCTCATGATCATGAGCCGCATGGTCGAGGCCGGCCAGAGCCTGTCGGCGCTGGCCTCGGTGATGACGCGGCTGCCGCAGGTCCTCGTCAACGTGCCCGGGGTCGACAAGGACCGCGCCGGCACCGATCCGGAGCTGGCAGCCGCGGTGCAGGCAGAGGAGGTCGCCCTGGCCGGGAGCGGCCGGGTGCTGCTGCGGCCCTCGGGCACCGAGCCCGTGGTGCGGGTGATGGTGGAGGCCGAGTCCGCGCACGCCGCGAAGGCGGTCGCAGACCGCCTCGTCACCGTGGTGAGAAACCGGCTCGCTCTCTGACGGTGCGGCGTCCTACGGTCGCTGCATGACTGAGACGACCGCGACGGAACGCACCTTCGAGATCGTTCCCGTCGACAACGACGACGACGCCGCACTCAAGGCGTGGCACGACGTCTACCTCGCCGCGGACACCTTCGAGCGCCCCTTCGTCACGCCGTGGCAGTACGAGGAGATGCTCGCGATGGTGCGCGGCGACCCGGAGACGTGGGAACGGATCAGCTACCTCGGGCTGGAGGACGGGGTCCCCGTCGCCACCCTGGGCGCCCAGCTCCCGCTGCGCGACAACCTGTCCAACGCGATGTTCCTGACGCACACGCTCCCCGACCGCCGTCGCCGTGGCCACGCCACGCGGCTCTTGGAACGGCTCGAGTCCGACCTCGCCCCGCGAGGGCGCACCGTGCTGCAGTCCGACGTCGACTTCGCCTACGACCTCGGCCCTGACGGTCCTGGCGAGCCGGGGGTGGAGTTCCTGCGCGCGCGGGGTTTCGCCTTCGCGCTGGGCAACGTGCAGAGCAGCCTCGACCTTCCCGTTGACGAGACGGTGCTCGCCAAGCTCGCAGAGGGAGCCGCGCCGTACCACCGCGACTACACGATGGTCGAGTACGTCGGCCGCTGCCCCGACGAGCACGTGGAGTCGTTCGCCGCGTTGCAGGAGATCTTCATGGACGAGGCGCCGATGGGCGAGATGACCGTCGAGCGTGAGGTGTACGACGAGGCCCGGATCCGCAACAGCGAGGAGGTCCTCGTCGCGGCCCAGCGGGTCCAGTACATGACGCTGGCGCTCGACAAGACCGGCGCGGTCGTGGCGTTCACCCAGCTCGTCGTGCCGCGGCTCGACCCCGGGCGGGTCTTCCAGTGGGGCACGATCGTGCATCCGGACCACCGGGGGCACCGGCTGGGCACGGCGCTGAAGGTGGCCAACCATGCCCAGGTCCAGCGGCACGAGACCGACCTGCGCATCTGCCACACCTACAACGCCGAGGTCAACGCGCACATGATCGCGGTCAACCAGCTGCTGGGCTACCGGCCGACGGCGAGGCTGGGCGAGTTCGAGAAGCGCCTCGCCTGAGGTCTCGATACACCGCTCGCAAGCTCGCGGCACTCGACCCGCGAAGGGTCAGCGGACGGCTAGCCGACCGCGGTGGCGTCGAGCTCCCGCAGGAGGTTCGCGGCGAACCGCTCGCCCATCCGACGCATCACGCCGTCCATCACGCGCTGCACGGCTCGCTTCGAGGCCTTCGGCAGGGGAAGCTCCACGCAGAGCTCGAGCGAGATCGAGAGCTTCGTGCCCGACTCGTGCTCCTCGAGGACGTACGTGCCCTCCGCCGCGGCCCGCTCCGGCTTGCCGTTCGGCGGCGCGTGGTTGAACTCGATCCTGTCTTCAGGGTCGAAGCTCATCTTCTCGGTGAACGAGGGGGCGACGCTCACGCCCAGCACCGGGATGCGGGACATGTTCCAGCGCCACCGGTCGCCGTCCGCGTCGATCGAGGCCAGGAAAGGCGTGAGCCGCGGCAGCGCGTCCGGGTCGGTGAGGAGGCGCCAGACGTCGGTCCGCTTGGCGGACACGACGGCCTCGCTGTTCGTGCTGGCCGTGAAGCGGCTCATCGAGTCCCTCTCGAGGTGCGGTCAGGTAGCAACGGTGTACCCGCCCGCTGGGCGCCCGAACCGCTCACGGGCGGTGCAGGGTGGTGTGCCGGGCGCCCACCCGTTGCCAGTACCGCTTCTGCAACATCAGGGTAAGTGTCCCGGCCAGCAC
>Ga0190271_10002747_pt1 | contig 10829 bp, 10 predicted proteins | sample Popmic356T_FD_133747 | JGI IMG/M metagenome (GOLD analysis project Ga0190271, IMG submission 133747) | Populus adjacent soil microbial communities from riparian zone of Weber River, Utah, USA - 356 T | ecosystem: Environmental > Terrestrial > Soil > Riparian zone | place: USA: Utah | collected...
CGGGAAGGTGCGCCAGCTGGGCACGCCCGAGGAGGTGTACCACCATCCCGCCGACGTCTTCGTGGCGCAGTTCCTCGGGTCACCGCCGATGAACCTCCTAGAGACGCCGACCTACGTCTTCGGCTTCCGCCCCGAGCAGTTCCTCCCCGAAGGGATCGCCGAGAGCGAGGGGACGCGTGTCCCGTTCACCTTCCACGTGAACCGGATCGAGTACCTAGGCTCGGAGCGGTACCTGTATGGGTACATCAGGGAATATGACGAGACCAGGGTCATCGCCATGCTCCCCGCGACGGTCACCCTCCCTATCGCCATCGACCAGGACCACAAGTTCTCGGTGGCCAAAGACCAGCTGCGCTTCTTCGACTTCGACGACGGGCACAAGATCGCACAGCAAACCCTGATGCGATGACGACCACGACGGCGACGAAACAGCGCTACCTGGGCGACAACCCGAGGTTTCTCGCCGGCCTGTTCATGTCACCGGCGGTCCTCTACATCATCGCTCTGGTCGGCTTTCCATTCGTCCTCGCCATCATCTATGCGTTCACCGATATCAGCACAGGCAACCCGGAACTCGAATTCGTCGGCTGGGCCACCTTCCGCCGGGTACTGGCTGACCCGGTGTTCCGCGAGGCGTTGTGGAACACCTTCCTCTTCGCCGTCATCGCCAATGTGATGGTCGTGGTGCTCGCTACCGCACTCGCCGAGATCCTGGTCAGGGATTTCAAGGGCAAATGGCTGGTGCGCTTCCTGGTCCTGCTTCCGTGGGTCGCTCCGGTCTCTCTCGCCACGATCACTTGGCTCTGGACTCTGGACTCGATCTTCTCCCCAATCGACTGGGTGCTCCGTCAGCTGGGGCTCATCACCGAGAACATGTACTGGCTGGGCCAGCCAGGGACCGCGATGACCTCAGTGATCGCGGTGCAGACCTGGAGGATCGTGCCCCTGGCCGCCGTCATCGTCATGGCCGGCCTCATCGCCATCCCCAGCGACATAACTGATGCGGTGGCCGTCGACGGAGCCGGATTCTGGCGGAGGATGTTCCAGGTCACGATCCCACTGCTGGCGCCGATCATTGCGGTCGCTGTGTTGTTCGGGCTGATCCTCACGATCTCCGACATGAGCGTGGTCTACGTGCTCACACGAGGCGGGCCGACCAATTCGACGCAGGTGCTGTCGACGTGGGCCTTCATCAAGGGCATCGAAGGCGGGGCGCTGGCTCAGGGTGCGGCCGTGGCCCTGTTCTTGCTACCGGTGCTGATCGCGATCACTGCGATCGTCTTGCGTCTGGCCCGTCGCCGGGAGGTGATGTGAGTTGACCTGGGGTGACACCGACATCCAGACCTTGCAGCGCCAGGCCGATCGCCGACGCCAGTGGGGGCGATTCGGTCTCTACGCCGGCGCCATCCTCTTCGCCTTCCTCGCTGCCTTCCCCTTCAGTTGGGCGCTCATCTCGATGTTCAAGCAGTCGAACGACCTCTACGTGAAGGAGAACAACCCGTTCTGGTTCAACGAAGCACCAACCCTGGAGCACATGCGCCTGCTCTTCCTCGACACCAACTACCTGACCTTCATCACGAACACCATCTTCGTTGGGCTGGTCGTTACCGCCATCACCCTCCTCATCGCCCTCCCGGCCGCCTACGCCCTAGCCCGTCTCCGTCTGCGGTGGGGCGAGCGTCTCGGTATCGCGATCTTCCTCGTCTATCTGATCCCCCCGACGCTGCTTTTCATCCCGATGACCCGGGTCATCACCAGTCTCGGGCTCCAGGAATCGCTCTGGTCGTTGATCCTGGTCTATCCCACCATCACCATCCCCATCTCGGCGTGGCTGCTCATGGGGTTCTTCAAGGGGATCCCAATGGACCTCGAGGAGCAGGCCATGGTCGACGGCCACAGCAGGATCGGGGCGATAGCCCGCGTGGTCCTCCCGCTGATGTTCCCGGGCATCATCGCCGTAACGGTGTTCGCCTTCACACTGGCGTCACACGAGTTCATCTACGCCCTGGCGTTCAACAAATCATCGGCAGTCAAGACCATCGCCACCGGTGTCCCCACCGAGCTGATCAGGGGTGACGTCTTCTTCTGGCAGTCGCTTCAAGGCGCGGTGATCCTGATCGCCATACCCATCGCCCTTATCTTCAATGCCTTCCTCGACCGGTTCATCAAAGGTTTCACGATGGGGGCGGTCAAGGGTTAGCGCATCGTCCAGCCGCGGGCGTTGGTTACCAGTGTCTTGAAACCACACCGCTCGAGTAGCTCGAGATGCTCCTGCGGTTCCTGCTCGGAGTGGTAGGCCCAGCCCCCGACGCGTTGCTCCTAGCGAGCTCGGCCCTGAGCTGGCAAACCTCGATGTAGCCGAGTGCGGTGCCGTCCTGGCTGAGATCGAACTGTCCCAGGGTCCCGACGGAACGACGCTGTTCCCACGACTCTGGCCACGGTCGGTTCAGATCTGCGCAAGGCACGGCGAAGACGGTCTCCTCCCGAACAGGGGCGGAGCCAGCCCCTGAATAGAGGGAGCTGATGTGAGGCCAGGTGTCGCGTACTCCGTCGCAAGCGACCAGGGATCGACGATCGTCTCGAGTGGCTCCGTTCGAGCTGGAACATGACGGTGCTGACCGAGACCGCCACTCCGGGTCACCGCCGAGATGGTGAAGATTGACGAGTTCGGTGAGTCGATCGCGGTCGTGCCGCTCGAATGACCGGACTGTCTGGGGCATCGCGGATCAAATGTGATCGTGATCCAGGCCCCGAATCACCTTGCGATTACCTGCTCATCGACGAACACCCTGATCTCCTCGGCCAAATTGGCTCCCGACGCCAGCCCGGGGTCGTTGTGATCGAGACCTTCCATCTCCACCAGTCGCTTGGGTTGGTTCGCAGCCTCGAAGACGCTCAGGCTGAGCTGGGGCGGCACGATGGAGTCCGCAGCGCCGAGAATCACGAGGAGCGGCACATGCAACGCTGCCATCGCGTTCTCGACCTCATACCTGTCTCGCAAGAGGACTGTCGGGACGAATCGATAATGGGTACGTGCCATATCGGAAAGAGAAGTGAACGGGGAGCGCAGCACTAGAGCATCAGGTGCGACATCGGCCGCAAGGAGCGTGGCCACACCTGCACCGAGGGACTCCCCGAAGTACACGACCGGCAAGTCGGTGTCGAACGCGGGCCCCGCAACGGTTCTGGCATCCTCGAGCAGACCCTCTTCGCTCGGATGTCCCATCGTGTCGCCGTATCCCCGATAGTCGAAGAGCAGTACTTCCATCCCCTCCGCGGCCAGACTGTCGGCAAGGGGGAGACGATGGCTCTTGTTGCCGGCGTTGCCGTTGAATACCACCAACCGGGCCGCCGCTTCACCCTTCGCCGGGACAAGCCACAGTTCGTGAACGATCCCGTCCGACGTCTCGACAGTGCTCACCGTGACCCGTGCCGGTGGTGACGCCGGATTCTGTTCTGGCAGATAGATCAGCTGCCGCTGGAACAGCCACAGCGCCGCCATCAGAAGAATCCAGATGCCGGCAATTCCGGCCAACACCCTGATCATGGTTCGACTCTGCACACCGACCCCCAAGCATCGTCGGCTAATCACCCCGATGCATCGCCGTGGGGCTGCGAACCTGAGAGCATGGATGCCCCGGAGCTGATCGCAGTCAGCGCGGCCCTGGCGGAGGGCGCCGAGCCGAGCACGGTTGTGCTGGTCGAAGGTGCCAGCGACCAGGCAGCTCTATCGACTCTTGCAGGACGCTATCGCCGGGACCTAACGGCGGAGGGAGTCTCCATCGTCCCGATGGGAGGAGCGACGACCATCGGACATTTCCTCGCCCTGCTCGGCCCAAATGGCCACGACTGCCGACTTGCAGGGCTCTGTGACGCCGGTGAAGAGGGAGACTTCAGACGCGGGCTGGAGCGGGCAGGCATGGGCATCCACCCGACTCGCGACGATCTGGAGTCCGTCGGGTTCTTTGTCTGCGTCGCAGATCTAGAGGATGAGCTGATTCGCGCCCTGGGGCCGCAAGCCGTCGTCGAGATCATCGACGCCCAGGGCGAGCTAGGGTCCCTCCGCATCCTGCAGCGACAGCCATTCCACCGTAACCGCACGATCGAACAGCAACTCTGGCGATTCATGGGCACCCGCTCCGGGCGCAAGTCCGACTATGCCCGCCTGCTCGTCGAGGCATTGGACCTGGATAGCGTCCCGCCACCGCTGGACGGTCTCCTTGAGTACGTAAAGCCCTAGAGGATCCTGTTGACCTCGAGTGTCAGATGGATCAGTCCGGCGAGAGCAGAGGCTGCTGCAAACCCGGACCCGAGTCGTCGTTGAACGAGGCTCGGCTCGGTCTTCCCCCGAATCCGATCGATCCACCACCAGATGGTGACCAGCGCCGTGGCACAAACAAAGACACCGGTCCAGATCGGCGGGAAGGCACGCTCGTCGAAGCCCGGCATGAACTGCAGGAGCAGGCCGAGCGGGACGAAGATCAACCCCACGGCGGTGATCAACCCATAGACAACCACCGGCCCCGCGCGGTCGGATCGGGGGAGCTTGCCGTCGAGAAGACGGTCGAGGGCTGACAGAACCGCTCCGAAAAGGAACACAAGCGCCAACAGCAAGACGATGTCGAGAGCCGGCCCGTCGAGGATGTCGAAGTCTCTGTTGTCCGAGGAAACCAATTGGAATCCGCCGATCGCCGCTGCCCCGAAGCCGACGACGGCCGATTTCCGGGGAATCCACGGCTTCATCACCACCCACACCGGAGCCGCAATCAGCCCGCTGGCGACGCCGCCGAACAACAGCAGGCCGACAGTCCCTTCGACGGTGAACACACCCACCTCGTTGCCATTCTCGGTGAAGCGCCCGATCGCCTCTGGGTGGAGCAGGCGGCTGAGAAACATGACCAGCCGACCGCCAAGCCCGAGGATCACTGTCCCTGAGATGAGGCTGGCAATTCCACCGACAGCGATTTCCCGAAAGATTTGTGGCCCGACGTCTTGCATTCCGCGGCGAGATACCACAACTGCCGGTGTGTCCTTAGGGCCGTTGTCGGGATGGACTTCCGCCATCAACAACACCCCAGGGAACGCGACATAGTGCACAAGCTATTCGCCTGGATCCGCGGCAGGCGACCACGGGACCCGGTCGCACCTGCTGTTTCGTACCTGCGATACTTCACCGTGATGACCACCGCACCCGAGTTCCCTTCCGGAATGAGCGCCTACCCAGAACAGAGCCAGGCGACGATCGCACTGGTGCTGGGCATCTTGAGCTTTCTGTTGATCGGCATCCTCGCCCCGTTCGCGTGGTTGATCGGGAGCAACGAGTTGGCCGCCATCGATGCCGGCAGGCGGTCACCCGACAACCGGGGCACGGCCAATGCCGGACGCGTCCTGGGCATCGTGGGAACGGCCCTCGTCATCGGCATCGCAACTCTTTTCATGCTGGCGGTCGTGGGAGTGATCCAGGTCTCCTGAGATTCGGCTCTCAGCCACCTTCCGGTGCATGGAACCCGTCCCGCCAATCAGGGCCGTCCTCGCGAACGGCCCTGACCTGGGATTCTGAGTCGGGACGGCGGGATTCGAACCCACGACCTCAGCGTCCCGAAGTCTCCCGGCGTGGATCGGGGCGGACCCTGTGGACAGAAACCCTAGGCCAAAGCGATGCGGTGAGGCCTGCGGACTGGTGTGAATGTCGGCGGACGCGCGATGGAGCAGTTTTGCCCTGCGGTCAGGCCACCTCGAGGAATCGGCGGATTGCCGCGCGGATGATCTCGCTCGTCGTGGTGTGATCAGCCTCGGCTCGCGCTTCGATCGCCGCCCGCAACTCGGGGTCGATACGTACCGGCACCACGTCAGCGGGACCCGACCCCATCGAGGGGCGACCCCGACGCCGGGTCTTTAGCGCTTCGACGTCGTAGTCGGTCTCGGCGACCTCGGTGGAAAGGGCGTCGATCTCCTCGGTCAGGGTCCGGCCACTGCGGGTGCGATGAGTCTTCGGTTCAGTCATGGCATGTCCTCCCTGTCTGTGGGAGCAAGTCATAGAAGTTGGGTCGGAGAGGCATGGCGTGGATCACGAGATTGACCTCGTCAGCGAGCTCGATCCAGATGATCTCCAGCGGATTGCCGACATGGCCCGGTCCGATCCTGAGGACTTTGATGGATGGACGTCGGGTTCCAAGTCGACGACGGTGAGAGCATGGTCGAGGCGTGGACGATGGCGGCATCCGAAACGCCGTGCTTGCGAGCCGACCGATGGAGCGCCACATCCCGCAATATCGTAATACGTAATAACCTGGGAATGGAACACATCCCTCACTTTCTTGGACTCCCGGAGAGACGATCCGGGTCTCGACAAGCAAATCCGAGAAGGGCCGATATCGCGCACCCTTCAATTGTGCGTTATTCACTCAGAAACACTGTTCTGCGCAAGTTGTGGGGTGCCGATGGCCTGTGCGTAGTGGGCAGCACGGGAACATGTCAGCCGTTGAGGTCAGTACCGGAACCACAAGGTGTTCTTCTCGCTGCCCCGACGCCATGGAGCGGCATGAGAGGGCCTCGGTTCTCAAACCGAGGCCCTCTCCCTCTACTTACAGTCCCGATCTACGGGGTAGCGGCTCCCCGGATCATGATGAAATCGCCCGTGTTCTGGTTGCTCAACGATCCGAACGCATCGCTCAGATCGATTGCAATATCTCCCGTCAACCCGCCGGAGACGTCGGCGTCACGACTGGAGAACTTGCCCCGGAACATGATGCGAACACCGTCAAACGTCGACTTTTCCTTGAACTGGGACTTGGAGATACCCCCGACCCCATCCCAGACGACGTCGACGGTGACATCCGCCGAGCCGAGATCGTCGCATGCGAGGTCCTCGGATTCGAAACTCCCGGTGCAGGTCTGGCCAGACAGGACGAGATCGGTCTCAACAAAGGCCGATCGAAGCTTCTTGTCGATGGCGAACTGATCGTTGTTGAGATCTGCAAAGCCGAACCACTCGGTGAAGCTGAACGTGCCCTCCTCTTCGTTGACGGTCTCCTCGAACGTCGACACGAAAAGCGAAGAGAACTTGCTCGGCTTGCCCTTTTCTTGGGACTGCCCGTCGACGAGGTTGACCGATGTGAAGCTGAGTGCTCCCGTCGTCTCATCGAATTCCTCGATGACGGCATCCGCGATCAACCCTCTGAACTGGCTTTTGAAGATGATCGGCTTACCCGTCGTCTTCCCTGGTTCGCCAATGGAAATCTCCAGCAAGCCGCCGAACTCTCCACCAAAAGACCCAACCTGGACCAGATATGTGACCCCTGCCTCAGCCTCGAAGGTCAACGCGGCTTGGAGACCAAAGAAGGTGTCGTCATTACAGTCCATGAGGGAGAGGCCGCCGAACCCGGAACCGGTATAGACAGCCAAAGTGGTGTCATAATCCGAGCCGGCGGTGTTCACGGACACCGGTTGGGTGGTGTCGAGAGTCAAGGCGTACCAGACCGTGGAACCTCGCGGTGGGCAGACCTCATCACCTTCAACCGGTTCGCCCGGCTCGACGGTGGCATCCGTGGTGTCCACCGCCTCGCTGAAAGGCAAAGAAGTGACCCCAGTCGCCGCGGCCAGGTCATCGTTGGCCGGCTGAGCGAAAGCGGGCGTCATGAACGCCATGACGGTCAGCACAACCGTGACCGGGATAAGAAAACGTCTCATCGGGTTCCTCCGTGATGATCATGCCCCCCCGGAGACGCACTGCCGCCGACGTCGGCTCAGTGCGAGCCTTCGTTGCCCCCAAAGCTACACCAACGCAGTTCCCCTCCGTTATGGCAACTTTTCGCGACCTCACCAACGAGTCGCTCCCCGGTTCGGTTGGGAAGCTCGACAGCCGACTCGCCCCCCACCTGTATTCGCGCGAGTCGGTCAGTTGATGGCCAAACCCCGCCTCCAACACTTCTGGAGCCCACCATCCTGTCTGAGTTGAACACGAGACATTCCTCCTCCGGATGAAGGTCCCGGGCTGCACGGCCAGCATCGACAGTCAAGTCAACACGCAACCGAGCCGGACGTGCCGATCTGCTCGGTTCCGGGAAGGGGCGTTATCCGCACAAGAATGTTGATATGAGCGGAAACTCCGTGCCTCTCAGTGGACGTCCTACTGGCGTGGTCCGCCTCGTGGGTGCACTGTTGCCCAGAACTGGTGATCGGCGATTCCTACCCCGCCGGAACCGCGATCGAGGTCAAGGGCGTTGTCTGACGCGCGATGGACGCGCGATGGAAACCGGTCCCAAACAGGCAGGCCGCTCCGGAGAGCGGCCTGACCTGGGGCTCTGAGTCGGGACGGCGGGATTCGAACCCACGACCTCAGCGTCCCGAACGCTGCGCGCTACCAAGCTGCGCCACGTCCCGATTGATGGCCGAATGGTAGGCAAGGAGCGGGCCCAACCTCATTCCCTTCGAGCAAGAACCGCTTCCCTCCGGGAAAACCCCGGATACTCTTATCCTGCTGGTGCAGACAGGTCAGGGGAGGATGATGACTGCTTACGATGCGCGGCTCCGACTGGATGGAACCGACGAAGCCCCGATCAGCGTGCTGATCGATCTAACCGACGATCGGCTATCCATGATGGCTGGGGAGATCGAGGTCGGAGACTGGGCACGAGATGAGATCCGGGTCTCTGCGATGCCCGATGGGTTTCATGTGCGAGCGGAGGGTGAGGAGATCATCCTCGACGTCACCGATGACGCCCGCTTCGCCCTCGACCTCGGGCTACGCAATGCCCCGCCCCTCTTGCGGCGTCGCATGTCGGCATTGCTAAGGAACGACGGCAAGACCGCTGAACCGCCCCAGAACTAGAGCAACTCGGCGATCTGGACCGCGTTGAGGGCCGCGCCCTTGCGCAGATTGTCACCGACCACCCAAAGGTTGATGCCACCCGGGTGACCCACGGTGGGGCGGATCCGACCCACCAACACGTCGTCGATCCCGGCCGAGTCGAGCGGGGTTGGCACGTCGTCGGTCCAAACCTGGACGCCCGGCGCTGTATCCAAGATCTCGGTCGCCTCGTCTGGCTCGATCGGCCGCTCGAAGCGGAGTGAGGCAACAACACCATGGCCCACGAGCACGGGCACGCGGACACAGGTCGGCTCCACGTGGAGGCCGGGGAGGTCGAGGATCTTCCTCGACTCGTTCACCAGCTTCCACTCCTCATCGGTGTACCCCTGTTCGGTGACTGACCCGGCCAGCGGAAGGACATTGAATCCAATCGGTCTGCTGTAGAGCGACGGTTGGGGATCCGTCCACCCCCCGGTCATCAGGGCGTCGAGGTCAGGACGAAGAAGATCGGTCTGCTCCACCAGCTCCACAACCCCCTGCTGGCCGGAGCCGGACACCGACTGGTAGGAGGTGGCAACCATGCTGCGAAGACCGCCCGCCCTGTGGAGTGGGCCTGCCGCCATCATCAGGGTCATCGTGGTGCAGTTCGGGTTGGCGATGATCCCGCGGTGAGCCCCAACCGCGGCGTCGTTGACTCCCGCAACGATGAGGGGGACGCTCGGGTCCATCCGGAAAGCCGACGAGTTGTCGATCACCACCGCACCCGCATCTGCGAATCGTGGTGCGTGGGCACGGGAGCGATCACCACCGGCCGAGAACAGGGCAATGTCGACTCCGGACGGGTCGGCCAAGGTGAGATCCTCGACCTCGACCTCGCCCCATCTAGTCTCGATGACCGAGCCGGCAGACCGCTCCGACGCCAGAAGACGCAACGACCCCAGAGCGAAGTCCCTCGCCTCGAGAATCGCCCTCATGGTGCGGCCAACGGCGCCCGTAGCCCCGACCACCGCGACGACCCTGTCGCTCACGCCCCCACCTCCTCGTATATGGCCGGAGGGTCGAAGGCCGCATGAAGCGCCTGTACCGCCGCCTCGACATCATCCGCCCTGACCACGCAGGAGATGCGGATGGTGGAAGTGGAGATCATCTCGATGTTGATCCCAGCCGAAGCCAGGGTCTCGAACACCTTGGCGGCGACACCAGGATGTGATTTCATCCCGGCGCCGACCAGAGACACCTTGGCGATTTCGGCATCGACGTCGACGGATTCGGCATCTATCTCAGCAGCTACCTGCTTGGCGATCCGTTCGGCGTCGACCAGGTTTGCCCTGGGAACAGTGAAGCTGATATCGGTGCTGCCATCGTGTGACACGTTCTGCACGATCATGTCGATGTTCACCCCTGCAGCCGCCAAGGATCCGAACAGCGCCGCAGCAACCCCTGGTCGGTCGGGAACGCGGTTTACTGTGACCTTCGCCTCGGACCGGTCGTGTGCGATGCCACTGACGATCGCTTGCTCCATCGGTGACTCGCGCACCCAGGTCCCTTCACCATCGTGGAACGATGACCTGACGTGGATCGGTACCTCATAACGGCGTCCGAACTCGACCGCCCGCGACATCAGGACGCCTGCTCCCCCGGCGGAGAGCTCGAGCATTTCGTCGAATGGGATCTCTTCCAGCTTCATCGCATCAGGCACCATTCGGGGGTCGGCGGTGAAGACCCCATCGACATCGGTATAGATCTCGACACTGTCCGCGCCGAGCGCCGCGGCAAGGGCGACGGCGGTGGCATCGGAACCGCCCCTTCCGAGGGTGGTGATCTCCTTCGACTCGGGATCCACACCCTGGAACCCGGCAACGATCACAACGCGTCCCTGGGCCAGGCTGTCCCGAACCCTGGTCCCCTGAATGTCGAGGATCTTGGCTGAGCCGTGGGAGGAATCCGTCAGAATGCCCGCCTGGGACCCGGTGAAGCTGACGGCGGGGATGCCTCGTGAGTTGAGGGTGATCGAGAGCAG
>Ga0190271_10002748_pt1 | contig 10826 bp, 7 predicted proteins | sample Popmic356T_FD_133747 | JGI IMG/M metagenome (GOLD analysis project Ga0190271, IMG submission 133747) | Populus adjacent soil microbial communities from riparian zone of Weber River, Utah, USA - 356 T | ecosystem: Environmental > Terrestrial > Soil > Riparian zone | place: USA: Utah | collected...
CGCGCGAGCGGTTTGACAGAGTTGGATGCGCTACTGCGCGTTCTCCATCGGCGCCTTATTCGGTCGTTGCGCAAAATCCCAACCATCCCAAGCCGCGACTACGACGCTGTGTTGGCGAATCTGCAGGTAGCGGAGCGGCTGATGCCGCCAGAAGAAAACGAGATCGTCCACGGCATACTCTGGAGGGCGGTTCGCGATCTAAATACGCTCCGCATGGATCCTCTCAAGAAGCCGGACATGGCCCGCGAAGCCGAACGGCTGATGGCAGATGCGGCGTGGCTGCCCGAACCGATGCGCACACCGCCCGCTCCGGGCGATGCGGCTGGTCCCGACGCGACGGAGCCCTAGGTTTTTCTCATTCCTGCGACTTATCAATCATCCACCCTTCCGTGGCGTTCAAACCCCTTTCGTTCTCGTGAGAATCTTGTCCCACTTCCGTGAAGGCCTGATCCTCAACCCGCGCCGAACGCGCTTCCGGAGACCAGAATGTCGAAGTCCATGCCCACTATCACCCTGAGCCTAACCGATCTGGCGATCCTGCCGATGGTCTATCTTCCCGTCTTTCTGATGAGCCGGCTCTACGCCAAGGCGCCGTCAGCCGTCCGCTTTGAAGCCCTAGGATGGGGGATTTGCTTCGTCTTTGTCGCGGCCGGCGCGGCGGTGGCCTGGCGTTACCGCCAGCAGATGATCCTTAGTCTCGTTGTGGCGATGCTGCTCCTCATCGGCGCCGGTATGGAAAGTGCTGGATTGATAGCCTCCGCATTGGGTCAGGAGTTGGTCGGAGCCGATATCGCGAACGGCGCTCTCATCGGGATCTACAGCGCAGGCCTCGGCTGGATCGCGGCGCAAACCAATGGGCTCTTCCGCGATCGCCGCGCACTCCTTGCGGTGCGGCCTTAGGCTGCCCTCAGGTCAGCGTCGTGGAGCGGCTACGGTAATCCGTGCGCCGCCTCACGATTGCGGCCCGGCGGCGCGAGGTTTGACGTCATGGCTTCGCGACCAGAACCTCACAATCCGCGCTCGTACCTGAAGCCCGCTGTAGAAATCGCACGCGGATACCGACGACGATCGTAAGGGCTACTATTCTCCGGTTCTCAAATCAGGAAGAGACCGATGACGAAAAGGCTGGCCGACGAAGCCATAGAGACCTGCGAAACAATCCTTCGGGAAGACAAGCAGCAAAATCTCGAGCTCAAAATTCTGCCGAGCCGGAACCTCGTCATCGACCGGCTGCTGCTGCGTCGGGTTGAACTCGGCGAGGCCTATGTCGAGCTGCACGACAAGCTGGACCGACATCCTCCAGCCCTGGCCATATTCTTTGACGTGCTGCTCGGGGCAGCCGCGTTTTGGAACCCGGCTAAGGTCGCGAAGAGCCGCCAAGGCCGACGGCGTCTCGAGACGGTCAATGCAATGATCGCAGATCGCGCGGCGAATTTGGCCGAACTGCTTAGGGAGCGCGAAGCGCTGCACAATCACTCGGGGTTTGCAGGCGACACCGCCTCCCACATCGGCGATGTCATCGAAAGCGCCGCTGAGCGAAACCCTTGGTTTGATTCTTGGCTCCGCGAGCCCCTCGGGGCCTTGAGGGGCCAGTTCGATTCCAAATACTGGCCCGAAATCCACGAGGTCATCGATGCGGTCGGCCTGGACGCAAAGGCAGCTGTTCTCGAGCCCACCGACCCGGTGACTGCGGCGGCGACGACCGGGCCCAGAGGATCATTAGCGGATTTCTTCAAGGCGCTACACGCGGGGCTGAACGAGAATGGCGCGGGGCAAGGCGGCTTCCTGCCAAGCGATTTCCGCCTCAGTGATGAAACCCTCGCGGTGCTGGGAAGCTGCGCCCTGGACCTCGGTCCAGACGATCTGGTGGACGGCGCCTATATCAAGCGGCTCCGCCAGCGTGGCCGGGCCGCAGGTCGCTCAACATCAGAGGCATAGTCGCCATTGACGGACCCTACGCTTACGGCACGCAGTTCGACCTATATGCTGCTCTAATGAACACGACAGCCTCTTCGCCCGGCAAGCAACCCACCAAGAAGCGTGGGTCCTCAGGCGGCCCAGGGGCCGCCGGTGGACTGAACTTCCAAGCGGCCGTCACAGCTAATGCTATGGCTGCGTGCGCGGTCGGAACGTCGGTTGATTGGTGGCCTAATCTTTCGACCATCCCGTCGCGGGTCTGGGCCGAGAGCAAGGGCCCGGGCGACGATATTCGGTTGGAGCTGGACGACGGAAGAGTCGCCGAAATACAGGTCAAGAAGGGCCTGGAACGGGGAGCCGACCTGTGGGACGCCCTCCTGGCCCTCGCAACAGGTCTGGTCAGGCAGGAGATTGCGCTCGGCCTGCTCGCAGTCTCATTCGGAACCAGCGGCACGATCGTGACGGGTCTTAGCAACGATATCGGGCGGCTTGCGACAGGGCGCCAGGATGAGCTGACCGACATTGGCAAGGATTTCCTCCAGCGGCTCCAGGCGGCGCACCTCGATCCGGCGGTCGCCTGCCAGGGTCTGGCCATCCAGATGATCCACGCGCTCGAGGTCGACGGAGCCGACATCCGCAACGCAACCTCGATGCTCAAGGATCTGGTCGCCGACGCCAGGGATGCCTCACGCGCGTGGGGTGAGCTCTATCGTGATGCCGGCCGCATGATTGAAGCGAGGGGCGCGCGTGACGCGCTCGGCGTCGCCCGCCTCCTCGGTCAGCGCGGCATCGGTCTGACCAATCAGCACTGCGATGCGCCTGCGCTGGTGGCGCTCGCCCATCGCAACTGGGTGATGGAGACCAGCAGCCGGTTCACCATCATCGGCGTCAAACACCGCCTGAATCTGGCCGACGCCTGGATACCCGTCACCTGCGCCGTCAGTGAGGTCGGACCGGAAACCTCTCTCGAAGACGCGCTGAAGCAGTATCACGCGGGCGGCTGCCGTTCCCGCGACGCCAAGTCGCTCAACCCTCTGACCCTCGGCCGCTTCTATCGGCAGGCGATCGTGGTCGCCGGTCCCGGCATGGGAAAATCGACCCTGCTCAAACGTCTGGCCTGGACCTATGTTGCGGACGGCTATCCGGTGGCGCGCGCCTCGCTCAAGGCCGTCGCAAAGCGCATGAGCGACCGCGGCGAGAGCTTCAGGGAGGCCTTCTTTGGTGTAGCCCTCGGCGACGCGCCCCATCCCAACGCCGCCAACCTGATCGCCGGCCCTTGGGTCTTGCTCTGCGACGGGCTCGACGAGTGCGGGCCGCGGCAGGGTCTGGTTGGGGATGGGATGGTCGCTTATGCGATCGCACATCCCGATGACCATATCGTCGCAGTGACCCGCCCGGTTGGCTTCCAATCGGCGCGGTTCGCGGCATGGCGCCATTACCACCTGTCCTGGATCGACAGTAGCAGCGCCGTCGCCTATCTCGCCGGTCTTGTAGGCGATATTCGCGCCGCCTCGGGCGCGCCCCTCGATGACCCCTACAGCTTCGTTCGGACCCACGTCGCCGGCGGCAAGGCCGAAGCCCTGGCATCGTCCAGCCCCCTCTTGCTGAGCCTGTCCGCAGCCCTCCTAGCGCGCGGCGCGACCTTGAGCGGAGAGGTCGCTGACGTCTATCGGCGAATCTTCGACCTTCTCGAATCCGAGCCGACGGATCGCTCGGAAGTGACCACCGACAGTCCTTTGCGGAGTCGGATCCTGGATATCCTCGGTAAAGCCGTCCTGTTCGATCCGCTGCAGACCATCGACGCTGTGGAGACGGCCTGCGCCCGCCAGGTCGCGGTTGACACCGGCGCTCAGATCTATGCCGCCCGCGAGAAGTCGCGAGCGGCGATCGGGCATTGGGAAGGTCTCGGGGTCGTCGAACGTCTCCACCATGACGCCGGCGACATCTTCACCTTCGTCCACAAGACCATCGGCGAATATGCAGCCGCGCGTTATGCCAAGGATCTGGAGAAAAACGACAGACGCGCCTGGATTGCGAACCTCGCTGCACGCGACGACAGCGAGGTCGTGCTCGACTTCATTGCCAGTCTCGGTGACGCGGAAATGGTCTGCGAGGTGCTGCTGGATCGCGTCGGCGGCGAGGCGGAATACAGGGCCGCGTTACGCGCGCTGTCCGTTGGTTTCAAACACGAGACAGACATCTCACCAGCGCTCCATGAGCGCCTGTTGAATACCGCCTTTGGACTGGTCCGGTCGGCCAGCCGCGAAGTCGGCGTCGCAACTGGATCGGCGCTGATCAAGCTCGCTCGGACCGCGGCGAACCCGTCGCTGTTCGCGGCCCGCGCTCGCCCGCTGCTGACCAGCCCCGTGGAGTGGGCGCGACTTACCGCCTGGAGCGTGATGGCGGTTTGCGCGATCTACGAGGTATCCTATGAGGATATCAAGGCGACCTATGCCGAGATCGCAGCGCTCTATATGAAGGACGAGAGACGGACGTTCACACGCGGCCTGCGCCTCTTCGGGAACACGACGCGAGATCTGCTCGAGCCTTTTGCGCTCGCCGCGACCCGGCGCATCCTCGAAACCGAAACGCCGCAGGACGCCGAGCGGCTGATCAGAAACGCGCTCGACAGCGCGGTCATGCAACGAACCGGCTTCTACATCAGCCTGAGCAGCCTGCTGGCCGAGTTCAATCGAAAGATTGACTTCGCTCACCTTGAACCGACGCGCTCGTCCATTCTCGAACACATGGATCGCGTCGCCGGAGAATCCGAGGCGCTCTATGTCCAGATCATTCGGCCCTTCGCCGGCGACGACGACGAGGCCGTTCTGGAGCCGGAGTCTCTGCTGGTCGATCTGGCGGCGCTCGTGAACCTGTGTGACCTCGATAGTCGGATGAAGGCAGACGCTTCGATCGAAACGGAAAGTGCCCTGCTGCAGAGCCTCGACGCGGCGGCGCATGCGGTGGCGTCGATCGCAAACCTGTCGCCGAGCCGCCTGGCAGGGCAGGCGCGCCGCTTCCTGACCCGTCTCGACGATGCAGACGATCACCTCCGACAGTTCAGCCTTCCAGACGTCGATCACCCGCCGCTGGATTGGACCAAGATTAATGCCGGTGCTGATCTCTTCGCGTTCGAGCCTCTCCTGCAGGACGGCAATCATAACGCCTCCGTGCTGGCGGCGAAGCTGATCGATGGCGCGGGCCGACCCGATATCGCTTGGGAGATCGGTGCGCGCGCCTTGCAGGCGCCCCGCGGGTGGGGACCGGCCTTTGGCACTGCGCTGATGCGAAACGCCTGTCCCGACAGAGACCTCGCTCCCGTTTATGCTCGCATTCAGCAGCCGGAAGACGGAGGATTGAGGTCTCTCCTCTGCATCCTGCGTCAGCCTGCGCCGCCAATGTCTGAGGACGCTATCGCGGCTGTGACTCGGGGGCTGCGCGGCAGTGAGGACGTGGCGGAGGAGGCGGCCCGTCTCGGGAGGGAATATGCCAAACGCGGTGACGCCGAGATCCTGCCGGCGCTGTAGACCGGCTATGATCACTGGGTCACAGCCGAGCGACCCACCCAACCCAGCGGGCTCGTCCCTACATCCCCGCGTCCGACGCTGCTCGAAGCGATGTTCCTGCTGGAGCCTCCGGTGCCGAAACGACTGCTCGAGCTGTGCCGTGACAAGCGCAGCGAAGTCTCAAGCCTGGCGATGGAGCGATTGACCGAACAGGTCAAACGCGATCCGGAGATCCTCGAACTGGTCTTCCAAGCCACCGTGGACGATCGCCTTGGCGTCCGCGGCCTGTCTATCCTCATGGCGGCGCCGGAAGGGATCACGCCGGAACGACTGCAAGCGCTCCTCGTGTGGTTCGACAGCCCATCAGCTGCGGTGCGCGAAGCGATCGTGCCCCTGATCAGGCCAGCCTATATGACGCCGGGCGAGGTTGCCGCCTGGGCGGACAAGCTGCAGGCAGACGAGGACGAACATGTTCGTGAGGCGGGCCATCGGATCGCCCGTACCCTTCCGGGGCAAACGCCGAAGCAGAATGCGGTCATCGAGCTACGGCCGGCTGATATCGCAAGCCAATCGGACGTGCACGATCACTGACGAACCCCGCGGCTCGTCAGGCCGCGGCTGCCTCGTCCGTAGGCCACAAGTCGCGATAATCGCGCGCTCAAGCAGGGCGTCGTGCGTGCCGGCCGCCGCAAGGCGGCCGCTCTATGAACAGCACCAGGTCGGCGTCGGACGCCAGGCGCGCACGGTGAGTCACCAGCAGCAAGGTCGCGCGGCCCGAGATGCCGATCAGCGCACGGCACAGCCTTCAGGGCCTGGCCGCCGATCAGCACCTGTCCCTCGGTCGGCTCCAGCAGGCCGGCGATCAACTGGGCGAGGGTCGATTTGTCAGACCCCTTCGGTCCGACCATGGCGACGAAGGCCCTAGGGCGGATGACCGCGCTGACCTCGCGCACCCCGCCAAGCCGGGTCCGTAGCTGGAAGGCATCCATCTCCGCGCGAACTTATCGAGGTCAGCCCCTCGGGTCGTCACGGATCGCACCCCGGGCCCGGTTCATCATCCGATACGGCGGTAGCTGACTCTTCACTTGATTCCATGTCGGGCGAAGACGCGCCTCGTGCGCATCGAGCGCGTCTTTGTCAAAGCGATCGAGTCGTTCAGCCAGGTCCGCGTCGAGTTGGCCGATGAGCCGACGGAACGCTTCCATGGCTTCGGCATGCCAGCGCCGACCGTCCTCCAGACTGAATTCGGGGGCTCCGCGCGGGCGCAGAGCCTCGATGGCCGCGAGATTTGAGGCCAGAACGCGCGCGGTCACATGGACCCGGAACGCGACCGGCGGATGGGTTCTCGTCCAGACCGCGGAGTTCGTGTCCTCGCCCTCCGGGTCCAGACAAGCCCAGAGAACCCGGTTGGCAATCCCGACAGCGCGGATGGCGCGCCGAGGATCCCCGATCGTGACGGGAGGCCGGGGGCCGTCCGCGCCCTCCCAGTCTGCGGGATAATGTCCGGCGAGCGCATCGAGCAGGGTCACTCCGATGCCGAAGCTATCGGCATCGATTTCCAGGACCTGCCGGACCGCCCAGTCGGGGCTCACCCCTGCGTCGGTCGATGTCGCAAGGACGATGGCAGCCGCACCGCGCTCGTCGAAACTTTCAAAAGTCGCGCCGAACACGCCGCGATGTCCGTTGATCGCATGGCCGATTTCGTGATTGACCAGAACGCCTAGGGCCAGCTGGGCCAGCTCCTGGCCGGCAAGATACTGGTCGACAGTCGGCTCAGGCGTGGGGGAGGTCAGCAAGGCGTCCACCCAGTTCCCGCCAGTGATCGCCTGCGAGAAGTGATGGACCGCGCCGCCGATGTCGAACAGTTCGGCGAAGCCCTCGACATAGGAGAGCTGCAGCATCAGTGCATAGAGGTCCTCAATCAGGCCGGATGTCACCAGGACGAGGCCGCCCCGATCCGACGGCAGTACTTTCGCCTGCCAGTCATCCCGTTCGACAATCTGGAAAGCGAAGCGCTTGCCAGGAGCCAGGAGCCTTGAGCGGTAGTCGAGGATGTGATTGATCAGCCCCGCGCCCTGCCCGAGCAGATGGAGGTCCGGCGTCGTGAGGCGAGCCGGATCGACCACTTCACCCGGGAGGCCGATCACGGCCAGCCGTCGCGTGCTGACGTCGGCGTGCTCGACGAGATAATGTGACAGCATGGACGTCAGACCTATTCAGGACGGTCGGGGTAGACAACCGACGCAGCGCATTCGGGCTTGATCGCCGCGCGCGAAGGTTGAATGATGGCCCGGTCTTGGGGGGGCGCAATGACGCACATTCGCAGAAACGTCCATCGTCTTCAGCCGGGGTGGAACCCGGCAATATTCTGGTATGCGCGGGCCGTGCGCGAGCTTCAGCGCCGTCCCCTGAATGATCCCACCGGATGGCGTTTCCTCGCGGCCATGCACGGCTTTGACAAGCGTCTGTGGGGCGTCCACGGATATTTCAGCGCCTTCGACACGCCGCCTACCGCGAAGGTTCAGGACCGTCTGTGGCGGCAGTGCCAGCACCAGAGCTGGTACTTTTTGCCCTGGCACCGGGGTTATCTCGCTGCGTTTGAAGCCATCATCCGGGCCACGGTGGCCGATCTCGGCGGACCGTCGGACTGGGCCCTTCCCTATTGGAACTATCACGACGGCGGACCTCGCTCCAAGGGGATCCCGGACGTCTTTCTCGCACCAATCATGCCGGACGGCTCCGCCAATCCCCTGAGGGCCGACGGGCGCTGGGGCGGTCCCAACGAGGACGGAAGCGGCGCGCTGGTTGACCTCTCAATCGCCACCCTCAGACCAGCTCTGGAAGACGACCGCTTCGAGCGTCCCGCGCCGCAGGTCGGCGTAACCGGAGGGTTCGGCGGGCCGCAGACTCAGTTCAACTGGCACACCGGCGCCAATGGCGCGCTTGAGGCCAACCCGCACAACTTCATCCACGGGATGACGGGCGGATTTCAGCGCCGAGGATCTGACGCCCTGCCCGGCCTGATGTCCCATCCCTGGACCGCAGCGCTCGACCCCATCTTCTGGCTGCACCATGCGAACATTGATCGTTTGTGGGAAGTCTGGCGTACCCGAGCGTTGAACCATACGGAACCGACTGCCCCTGACTGGCTCCAAGGCCCGATCGACCGGGCTTTCGAGGTTCCGGACCCTTCTGGCGCATTCCACGTCTTCGTGGCGGCCGACATGCTCGACACGCGCGCGCCCAATCTCGATTACGAGTATGATGACATCACCGATCCGCTGATCGGCGGATCGGGCCGGCTGCTGTCGCGGCTCAACCGGTTTAGCCTGGGCTTTTCGACCGATAGTAGCTCCTTCTTGGTGAGGGTGATGGATGAGACGACCCCGATAGAACTCATCGGCGCGAACAGCAGCGCGGTGTCGCTCGCCAGGCCGGAGACCGTCGTTCCCGTTCGCATGGACCGTGAGGGATCGCGCAAGCTCCAGGCGAGCTTTCTCAGGGAGCGAACCGCGAGCGAGGTGATAGAGCCCGATCGCGTATTCCTGAACATCGAGGGCGTGCGCGGCCGTAACGACGCCCTGATTTTCAAGGTTTATCTCAACCTACCGCATGATGCGGAGCCCTCGGAGCATCCGGACCTGTACGCTGGTGCCTTCTCCCTCTTCGGGGTGGATCAGGCCAGTCGGTCAGACAGCCCACATGGCGGCGGAGGCCTGACCCAAGTCATCGAGATCACCCGGGTGGTCGACTATCTGCAGTTCGCCGGCGAGGGCCTGCCCGACCTGTCGGTCCGCTTCGTCGCCCAAGGTGACGTTCAGCCCGAGGACAGGATCACCGTTGACCGCATCAGCGTCTACCGCTTGGGCGAATAGGGCCCGCTCCGCGACGGCCTTTCTGCAGCCGCCATGGCCGGCCCTCTCCGCGATCGCTCTCGTTGGCTGGGCGGTGATGGCGTGGGCGCGCTGGGCACCGCAAACCCTGTCATTCTGCGTCGATCCCGTGGGGGCGGCCGTCTCGCTTCATGCGCCGGATCCGCACCTGCTTCTTGCGATGAACCCGCCTGGGCCTCTTCTGGGCGGCTGGATGGTTATGACCGTCGCCATGATGGCGCCTTCGCTCGCTCACCCGGTCGCTCATGTGCGCGACCGAAGCTTCCGGCGGATGCGGGCGGTCGGTCTGACGGGCTTCGCTGCCGGCTACCTCGTTGTGTGGGGACTGGCGGGTCTTGTATTGCTGCCCGCGGCGCTGAGCATTCTCAGCCTCGGGCTTTCCGCCTGGACGACTGGCGTGTTCGGGGTGCTGGTCGTCGTCGTTTGGACCTTCTCGCCGATCAATCGAGCCTGTCTCCGGGCCTGTCACAGGACAGCGAGGCTTTCCGCCTTCGGCCTCGCCGCTGTTCTGGATTGCACGCGATACGGTCTTACCCACGGGGCCGCCTGCGTGGGAGCCTGCTGGCCTCTCATGTTCGCGCCCCTGCTGGCGGGTGACCTTCATATTCCAGCGATGCTAGCCGCAGGTGCGTTTGGCCTTGGCCTGCGGCTTCAGTGCTTGAGGCGTCCGCCGGTGCGCGGCGTCGGCCTCATGCGCCGGTCCGACGCGAAGCGCGTTTCGCTTTCTTCACCGCCTTGCGCGCCAGCTTCGCGTCCATCCTGAACGTCGACAGACCGGCTATCGCCGCGATCATGGCGGCGTCGCGACCGGTGTCGGCGCCGTCGGCCAGAATCGCCCGGGCCTTCTTGATTGCCGCCTTGTAGTGCGTGCGCAGCCAGAGATATTTCGTCTGCACCTTCGGACTGTCGTGACGCAGTCCGTCGCGGATCAGGTCCCCGAGGCGTCCGAGGTATTGATCATAGCGGTCGTTACGGCTCCCGGCGACATCGACCACGGAGTCCCAGGATACATAGTCGAAGAAATAGCGGCCGTCTGTGTCCTTCGTCAGATATTTCGAGACGTAGCCTGCCTCTTCCTCTGGAGTGTGCCCCTTGCGCCGCGCCTTTCGCGCCACAGCCAGGAGCGCCGGGTCGATCAGGACGCGGGGGCTGTCGGCGACATCGGACTCTAGGCGCACGGCTTCATTCATCGCCGGCCCCACCACATGTCGCTTCGAGTGATGGAGGTCCCCGAGCGTGACGGCACCGCGAACGAGGAAGCCGCGGTTTGCGAGGTCGATCACCCCTATTGCGATGGCGTTTAGGAGGGTGAAGGCGGCCGATAGATCGTCAAGGCGGTAGGACACCACGATGCTGTCGGAAAACTGGGTCACCTTCTGGGATTTGTGAAATGGACCGGTGGCGGCTCCGATCTCGCTGACGGCGTCCATCGCCGCGACCAGCTTCTTCAGGAAGCGCGCATCCCTGGCGGATCGCTCGACGTGCGCCTTAAAGCCGAGGAAGTCCAGAA
>Ga0190271_10002749_pt1 | contig 10826 bp, 4 predicted proteins | sample Popmic356T_FD_133747 | JGI IMG/M metagenome (GOLD analysis project Ga0190271, IMG submission 133747) | Populus adjacent soil microbial communities from riparian zone of Weber River, Utah, USA - 356 T | ecosystem: Environmental > Terrestrial > Soil > Riparian zone | place: USA: Utah | collected...
GAGCGGGCCGAGCTTGCGGCCGAAGCGGCTCTCGTCGTCGCGGTAGTCGACATTGATGCGCGGGATCGTGTGCGGCGTGGCGCGCCTCTGGCCATAGGCGGTGGGCAGCGAGAAGGCGTAGCTGTAGCCGCACTCGCGAGCCGCCACCGCCACCTCCTCGCTCCACTCCCCGAACGGGTAGGCGATCGTCTCGCAGCTGCCGAGCCGCTCGACGAGCCGCTGCCGCGAGTCCCAGAGCTCCTCGCGCAGGGCCTCGCCCTCGAGCCGCTGCAGGTGCGGGTGGGTGAGCGTGTGGCTACCGACCTCGAAGCCGCCCTCCCGCATCTCCCCCAGCATCTCCCAGTCGACCGAGCGCATCGTCGCCGGGAAGCGCTGCTGGTCCTCGGCGACCTCGGGCCACTCGAAGGCGGCGCCGCCGTCGAGCAGCGGCGGCAGCACGAAGACGAAGGCGCTGAGGCCGTGCTCGCGCAGCAGCGGCAGCACCGTCTCGTGGTTGTCGCGAAAGCCGTCGTCGAAGGTGAGGAAGGCGGTCGGCGCCGCGATCCGCCCCGCCGCAGCCTCCTCCAAGTCGGCGAGGCCGCCCGTGCGAACGCCACGACGCCGCAGCTCGGCCAGCTGCCGCTCGAAGAGCTCGGCACTGACGGTCAGGTAACGGGGGCCTTCGCTGGCGACCGAGTGGTAACAGAGAAAGGTCGCCCGGCGCGAGCGGTTACGCAGCAGGCGAGCGGGCAAGGGCGGCAGTCTAGAGATGTCCGGCCGCTGCAGTCCTTTGGTTCAAAAACTCGGTACATCTTGAACTCTCGGCCCTGTTATAGATGCTTAAGGGGCGTCCAATAATCACACAGGCAAGGGGGATTTCTGGTGACCAGTGGGTCAGCGTCGGGTCGTGCGCGATGGGCGATTGCCTTCGCAGTCGTCTTTTCGATCAGCACCTCAGTGCCTGTCTTCGCTGCCGATTCACCTAGCGCCGTCCCGGCCGAGGCGGTTCGAGTAATACCGGAAGAGCTCGACTCATCGAGGCTCCCGAGCGGCGCGGAAGTAGACGATGCGGTGCAGAAGGCCCAGCGTGAGGAAGAAGAGTGGGAAGCCTGGCTCAAAAGCCCAGAGGCAGCCCAAGAGCGAGAGGAGTCGCGATTCGCCTTCGCGCACCTCGACCGTGGGGGTGCCGAAGAGCTGCTGAGAACGGTCTTCGCCGAGCAGCTTGCCCAGCTCAATCGGGACCCGGCACGGTTTCTCAGCGATGCCAAGCTGCTGAGCACGAGCGAACCGACCTCGGCGACGGTCAAAGACGATGGCGACAGCTTGCTGCTCGATTCGAGCCTGCCGGTGAAGGCCGAGGACGAGCAAGGAGATCTCCGCAAAGTCGATCTCAGCCTCGAAGGCACTGGCGCGGGCTTTGAGCCTGAGAACGCCTTGGTCGAGGTGCGGATTCCCAAGTCGGCCGATCAGCCGATCGAGGTCGGGAACCAAGGCGTGGCGATCAAGTTGGCCGGCGCCGACGCGCAGAGCTTGGCCCGGCCCTTCGGCGACGAGAACACCTTCGCCGCCGAGGTCCTGCCCGACACCGACATGCTGGTCTCCCCGATCGCCACCGGCGTGGAGCTCTTCAACCTCCTGCGCTCCGAGGACAGTCCCGAGACTTTCCGCTTCAAGGTGGAGATGCCCGCGGGGGCCGAGCTTCGCACCAACGACGACTGGGGAGCCAAGGTGGTCGAGGGCGACGAGCTGCTGGCGATGATCCCCGAGCCGGTCGCCGTTGACGCGCAAGGGACCGACGTTCCAGTCGAGATGACGCTCGAAGGGAACTCCCTCGTCCTGCAGGTCAACCATCGCGAAGGCGACTACGCGATGCCGATCCTCCTCGATCCGATCCTCGAAAACGACGAACTTTGGATCTACGGGCAGAACCTCGACACGATGGGCCACTGGGCCAACGTCAGAAACGACACCCGCTTCGTTCACAGCACCTGGTGCATCTTCACCTGCTTTGGGCCCAGTGGAAGCAGCACCCGTGGCCTCTATATCTCCTCACAGCCGAGCTGGTACGGGTCCAACATCGACGCCCACTGGGCCTATGGGGCTCCCAACATCCACAGCTACATCTCGAGCGTCACGCTGGGCGCTCCCTACGTGCGAGAGGACCACGGCTGTCCCGACGCGAGCTACAAACAGCCGCACGACTATTTCGGGGTCTGGTCCAGGCAGGGATTCTGGGTCCAGTTCTCGACTCGATCGGCCAATTTCCCCGGCGGCCACTACACGCTGCCGTCCTCCGGCGACGCGGCGATCTTCGGCCTGAACACCGCCAACGCCAACAACTATGGGATCGGCTGCCCGCGCGACCTCTACGCCGGCGGCGCCCACGTCTGGCTGGACGATTGGAGCGCGCCCTCGATTCAGTCGGTCAATGGCGTCCCGAGCGGCTGGATCGGCAGCACCACGCCCGTCAACGTCACCGCGCAGGTAACGGATAGTGGTCTCGGGGTCCAAAACGCGGTGATCTGGGGCGAAGGCTCCGGGGTTGTCTACGACTTTCCCACCCAGAGCCAATGCGCGGGAACTAAGCGGAGCCTCTGCTGGACCAGCTACACGGCGAGCTTCGCCGACAACGGGATAACCGGGGCCAGCTTCCGTGAGGGCCAGAGGCTTGGCTACGTCAACGCCTACGACGCCACCGGGAAGTACGCAGGGGCATCCTGGTTCGAACTAAAGGTCGACGGCACCGCTCCGGAAGTCACCCTGGACGGCCAGCTGGCCGAAGCGACCGAAGAGGACCTGGGACCTGTGATGGGCGGCGCAGACGTCGAGCAGCTGAGCCTCCCCGCCTACAACCTCGAAATCGAAGCCAAAGACGGCAGCAACCAAAACGGGACGACGATGCGCTCGGGCGTCAAAGAGATCGAGGTCTATCTCGACGGCGTCGAGCAGGAAGTCCCCTGGTCCCCGGCGCAGTCCTGCACGAGCAGTTGCCCGATGACGCAGACCTACCAGCTGAAGCTGAGCAAGCTCAACACCTCTGGCCTTCACAAACTCAAAGTCAACGTCCGCGACTTCGTCGGCAACGTCCGGGAACGCGACATCGAATTCGAATACTTCCCGGCGACGGGGATGAAAGACGAGTACGTGATGCAGTATTTCCCGCTGGACGACGGCAGCGGCAACGAAGCCGCCGAAGAGCACCCCGAGCGCCCCGAACTGGCGGTCAACGTGATGAACGGCAACCTCGTCTATCGCGAGACCGACATCGACGTCGAGGGCTCGGCGGCGCTCGACCTCGAAGTCGAGCGCTACTACAACTCGATGCTGCCGACCGCGGAGAACAGCGAGTGGGGCGATGGCTGGACGCTGGCCCAGACGCCTGAGATCGACTCGCTCAAACCGGCGGTGGTGCCGGTGAAGGCCGAGCTCCTCGACGAAACCGGCCTGATCGAAGGGAACGTCGCGCTCCCGACCGCAGCCGGCCAATCGAAATTCGATCCGGCACTGCAGGCAACCATCACCAAGACCGGAGGCGGCGGTTACCAGCTGACTGACGAGACGGGCGAATCGGCCGGGACGATTGCCTTCGATGCGAACGGCCAGACCGAGGCGCTGCTCAGCGACGGCTTTGCCAAGGTCGACTACGACTACGAAGCCGGCAAGCTCTCCGAGATCGAGGTCAGCGATCCCGCAACCTTCAGCGCCGATCCCTCGGAACTGGTGATTCCCGAGCCGGAGGAGATCACCGCGCCCACCTACTCCAGCACCTTCGGCTCGAAAGGCTCGGCTGATGGGCAGCTGCAGTATCCGATCGACGCGGCGGCTGACTCCCAGGGCAACGTCTGGATCCTCGATTACGCAAACAACCGCGTCCAGAAGTTCGATGCAAACGGCAAATTCCTGGCGAAAGTCGGCTCGTCCGGCACCGGGAACGGACAGCTCGGCATGCCAACCGCGATCGCGCTCGCCGCCAACGGCGACCTCCTTGTCGCCGATGCCGGCAACTCGCGCGTGCAGCGCTTCAGCTCCTCGGGGGCCTTCATCTCCAAATTCGGCTCGCTGGGCTCCGGCAACGGTCAGTTCCAGTGGCCGAGGGGAATCGCAGTCGATGCCTCAGGCAACATCTGGGTCTCCGACATGACCCTGGGGCGAGTGCAGAAGTTCAGCTCGACCGGCGCTTTCTTGCAGACGGTCGGCAGCAAAGGCTCCGGGGCCGGTCAGCTCGGGGAACCGGCTGGCATCGACATCGCGCCCAACGGCGACGTCTGGGTCTCCGACTGGCAGAACGACCGCGTCTCGGTGTTCAGCGCCGCCGGTGCGTTTCTGAAATCGATCGGTTCTTTCGGATCGGGCGATGGTCAGTTCAACGACCCCGGCGAGGTCGAGATCGACAAGCTGGGAAATGTCTGGGTCGGCGAGTTCGGCAACGACCGCGTCCAGCAGTTCGACCTGACGGGTCAGTTCAAAGCCAAGTTCGGCTCCTTCCCAGTGCCCGCGGGGATCGCGGCCGACTCAAAAGGCCGGTTGTGGGTGGCCGACTTCAACAGCGACAACGTCCAGCAGTGGCTGGTGCCAATCGAACGCCCGGCTTACATCAGTAGCTTTGGCTCTAGCGGCACCACCGACGGGAAACTTCAAGCTCCCGGGGACGTTGCGGTCGGGATCGAGGGCAGCCTCTGGGTCGTCGACAAGTCGAACAACCGGATCCAGAAGTTCGACTCGACCGGCAACTTCCTGGCGAAATTCGGCACGCTTGGCTCCGGCGACGGGCAGTTCAACCGCCCGACGGGGATCGCGATCGACCGCGAGGGCAACCTCCTCGTCGCCGACGCCAACAACAACCGCGTCCAGAAGTTCAGCTCCGATGGCCAGTTCATCTCCAAATTCGGCGCGCCGGGCTCCGGCAACGGGCAGCTCTCCAATCCGGAAGGGATCGCCACCGACCTCGAAGGCAACATCTGGGTCGCCGACTCGGACAACGGCCGCATCCAGAAGTTCGACGAGGATGGTCAATTCCTCGCCACCCTCGGCACGAAAGGCACCGGCAACGGTCAACTCAGCAAGCCGACCGGAATCGACGTCGATCCCGAGGGCAACCTCTGGGTGGGCGACCTCCTGAACCACCGCGTCTCCGTCTTCGAGCCCGACGGAGACTTCGTCGCCCAACTCGGCACCCTTGGCACCGGCCCCGGCCAGTTCACCCGCCCCAGCGGCGTCGAGATCGATTCCCGCGGCAACGTCTGGGTCGCCGATCAGAGCAACCAGAGGATCCAGCGCTTCGACCTCGAGCGGAACTACATCGGCCAGTTCGGAAGCTCGGGGTCAGGGGAAGGCCAGTTCTCCTTTCCAACGGCGAAAAGCCCGGCCGGGATTGCGACCGACGCCACCGGGGCGCTCTGGGTGACCGACATCAACAACCATCGCATCCAGCGTTGGCAGCTGGGGCACTATCTGGCCGCCCCCCCGCAGCCGCTCGATCTCAACGACGGCGACGCCAAGGTCGAGATCGAGACCAGCGGCGGCCTCGTCGACACCGCCGCCGGCGCCGCGGCGGGCGAGCACACCTATGCCCACTCGGGCGACGACCTCACCGCGCACGACGGCCCAGAGGGCGAAACGAAATACGAGTACGACCCGGCCGGTCGAATGACGAAAGTCACCCTCCCCAACGGCACCTCGGGACAGATCGCCTACTTCCCCGACGGACGGGTCCAGTCGGTGACCGTCGACCCGGCCGGCACGGCACCGGCAAAGGAAACCGATTTCGAATACCAGGACGCGCCGTCCCGCCGCACGACCGTGCTCCCGCCCGACGCCCCGCACATCACCTACGACATCGGCAAAATGGGCGACGTCTTGAAGTGGTGGAACACGGTCAAACCGCCGACCATCGAACCGCTGATGGGCACCCTCTACGACGCCCGGGAAAAAGCGGCGATCTCAGCCGGCGACTACTACCTGACCGCCCGCGCCTACTCCCCCGAGGGCATCGCCTCGATCGACATCATCGTCAACGGCAATCAACTCGTCGACGAGATGCGCTGCGAGCAGGATCCGAGCAAAGCGGGCCTTGAGTGCGTGAACCCGCCGCCAGTTAACGAGTGGGTCATGGAAACGGGGGATTTCGCCCCTGGGATCGTCTGGATCGAGGTCCTCGTCACCGATCGGATCGGCCATACGGCCTCCCGGCGATTCTGGGTAAACATCCCGCCCCCGCCCGCGCCTTCGATCGGCGCGCCGGTGCCCCCGAAGTTCAAGGACATCAAGAAGTTCCGCGAAGACTACGGCCTGGAGGTCGTCTTCCCGGTCGCGAATGAGATCGAGCTAAACGAACGGGTCTTCAACCTAATCGGTGCGTGGCATGACCCTCAAAGTCCCGAGGGTCATGTTGCGAGGGCTTCGTTCGATCGTTGGGGCGTGCCGCTCAGGCCAGCAGACGTAGCAGAGATGGAATATCGAGAAGAGTATTTGGCAGCCAGCGGACCATTGATCGAGAACTGGGGATACTCACATTATCCCGATACCTACGCTGGCCATCACATGGATCATGCGGCTGGGGGGATCATTCGGGTGGGATTCACCGAAGCACAGGAGCAACGCGCAACCGAACTCCAACAAGCAGCGTCTGCTCCCGCGGATCGGATTGACACGTACACCAGCGTCCCAACTAGATCGCGGCTCTCTCTGGAATCACTCGAGATGGCAGTTGAAGCTGCGGTGGATTCAAACGGGGAGCTGATAGACCTCGTGACTGAGGTTGGAACTGAGGACGACGGCAATTCAGTTGTCGTCGGGGCACTACATGTCGGCCAAGCAGAACACCTTCTATCGCAACATCTAGGGTCACTTGCGGGAATCGAGATGCAATATCACCCCAGTCGAGTTGAGGCCCAAACTGGACGCAACCGCATCCATGGACGACTCCTCGCTGGCGATCGCATTTTGACTGAGTGGGCGGATAAAGTGCGCACGGGCTGCACTGCCGGCTTCGGTGCACGCGAAGATCGTCGCCGACAGAGTGACGGGCGGACGGTTCGAGTACGGTTCCTTCTAACCTCAGGTCACTGTGCCCATCTGAATCAGCAGATGTTCAGAGCGGACGGGAACAAACCGCCCGAAGAAGAAAGTCGCTTGAATTGGCACAGCATCGGGCATGTGACGCGCAATCCATACTGGTCTCCACCCGACTTCGTCGACGCAATGGCCATCAAACTTAACGCCGATGGTCTGGCGCCGCACGAAATCTATGGTCACGCCGGGAACCGGCCGCCGGTCGAGCTTCCGGATACGGCAAAGCGTGGCCAGAGAGTATGTGTGTCAGGCGCCGTAAGCAATCGTGTCCGCTGTGGCAACGTCGTCGGAATAAAGCGCATCTACGTCGACGAATTAGGACGGAGGCAAGGACTCATCAAAGTCGACGACCTTGAGACGGTTGATGGGGATAGTGGCGGACCCGTGTGGAACGCTAGGACCGGTGCCGCAATTGGTCTCCTGTTCGGTGGATACCAGCACGCGAGTGACCGCTTCGTGCAGCCCCTGCTCAATACCCCAACGGGTCGCGGCACTCATATCCTCGGTGGCTTGGAGGCTCCTGAGATGTACAATCTTCATATAATTCCGGGAGACTAGAGGCCTATGGCGCGCCAGAATGCATGTAGTGTGACGTTGATAGTTTCTTGCATAATGTTGTGGGGTTGCGGATCGTCATCGTCGGATCAGAGCGACGTACAATCAGCAGACGCGTTGACGGTTCGCCACGACAAGAACCTCTCACAAGGTCATGTTAAGGAGGTCAGACCCACCCGCTGGCAGTTGGGATATCCGCCCCCTCAGGGGAGAACTGTCCATCTGATCAGCACGGTCGGATGGTGTGTGGGACGGCCGAAACCGCGTATTTCCGCTGTCCGAACGCGAGAAGATCGAAGGGGGGTGCTGATAACGGTACTTCTCTCCTCTCCTCGAACTTCCTCAAAGCGCAAGCTATGCGCCAGCCTTGAACTGGGGCTCAAGCGAACGATCCGCCTCTCCTCCGCACTGGGCTCAAGGCCAATCTATGACGGAAGTACTTCTCCTCCCTCTCAGAAGTGGCCACGGCCGGGGGGACCCGCGAATGAAGCCAAGTTGAGTAGATGACCGCAATCGCGAGAATGAAGGCTCGAGAGTTTGTCATTGCCGTCTGTGCGATCGGTGTGTTTCTGGTGCCCCCTGTACTGGCGGCGGCGAACCCATTCATGTCCGAGGGGTCGACCTTCTGCGACCAGAGGAAGCCGGTGCGGGACTTTGGTCTTTCGGGGCTTCCGCCTGTGAGGGAAGCGCCGGAATCGTTGAAGGGGCTCGGCTACGGGGCGGTGACCATGTACGGAGGCTGGGACCGGGTGATGTCCGAGCCGTATCCATTTGGCTACGGGTTCTCGGAGCGCAGGTACGACGGTAGCTTGCCCCTCGACTGGACTGTGTCCGCCCAGTTGTGGGCGATCGACCGCCGTGGTTCCGATCTCGAAGAAGTCGATCGCGATGAATTGTTCATCGGTCGCCTCAGCGCAGCCAGCCAGCCCAAGATCGAAGTCCACCCCCCTGAGGACCGGCGCGGCTTTTACCGGTTCGACATGCAGATCGTCGGCAGCGAGGGCAGGGAGATCGCCTCCTACAGCGCCCATTTCAAGGTGGTACAGCCTTCATGGCGGCCCCGCCTCCGCCTGAACAGGACCGTTGTGCGCGCCGGGGAGCGATTGCTTGCCAGGCTTGAGAATCTCGGGAGCAGGACCGTCTCGTATGGGGAATCGTTCGGGGTCGAGCGTCGCGACGGTGGCACCTGGACCCCGGCCCGGGATCTGCTTCGCGGCCGCTGGCTTATGTGGCTCGGGCTCCTCGGGCCTGGGGGTTCCGGGAAATGCAACTCATTGTCTATTCCCCCAGATACCCCACCCGGTAGCTACCGGATCGTGAAGGGCGTTGGGAGCGACCGCTGGCCGAAGGGCAGGGAGGAGAGACTGGTCGCCCCGTTCAAGGTCGTCGAGGCAGGGGCAGATATCGAGTACTAGCGCGGTCGGGGCAACCCCTTGGCAGTTGGGATGGTCCCGCCGGCAGCGAGCTTACGAGCGGCGCTCGCACTAGGGTGAGGCCGATGCGCGTCTTGCTCGTCTGCTCGCCCGGTGGCCACCTGCAGCAGATGCTGGCGCTGGAGCCGGCCTGGCGGGGGCACGAGCGGTCCTGGGCGACTTTGCCAGGGGCCGACGTGCGCTCGCTGCTGGCCGACGAGGAGGTCGTGATCGGGCACAGCCCGACCAACCGCAGCGTCAAGAACATGCTTCGCAACACGGGGGTCGCCTGGCGGGAGCTGCGGCGGCGGCGGCCCGACGCGATCCTCTCCACCGGGGCCGGGCTGGCGGTGCCGTTCTTCGTGGTCGGCAAGCTGCTGGGGATCCGCCTCGTCTACGTCGAGAGCGTCACCCGCACCGAATCGCTCTCGCTGAGCGGCCGCATGGTCTACCGGCTCGCCGACCGTTTCTTCGTGCAGTGGCCGCGGGTCGCGGAGCGGTTCGGGCGGGCCGAGTACGCCGGGGGGATCCTTTGATCTTCGTCACCGTCGGCACCCACCACCAGCCGTTCACGCGGCTGCTGGACGCGCTCGGCTCGCTCGACCCGGCCGAGCTGGTCGTCCAGTACGGGCCCGGCGAGCCGCCGCCCGGGGTCGCCCGGGCCGCGGACTTCATGCCCTTCGAGGAGATGGTCGCCAACTTCAAGGCCGCCGACACGGTCGTCACCCACGCCGGAGTCGGCAGCATCCTCTGCGCCCGCCGCGAGGGCCACACGCCGCTGGTGGTGCCGCGCCGCCACGACCTCGGCGAGCACGTCGACGAACACCAGACCGAACTGACCCGGGCCCTGGAGGCGCGGGGCAGCGTCGTCGCCGTCTGGGAGACCGAGCGCCTGGGCGAGCTGGTCCGGGCGGTGCCGCCGCGCGTCGGCGTCGGCCACAGCCAAGAGCCGCCGCTCTGCCCGGCCGTGCGGCTGGCGCTCGCCGGCTCGTCTCAGAGCAGCGACGCGTAGAGCGAGTCGAGGCGGCCGGCCACCTCGTTGGCGTCGAGCGACTCGGCGCGGGCGCGGGCGGCGGCCCCGAGGCGCTGACGGCGCTCGGGGTCGGCGGCGAGCCCGGTCAGCGCGGCGGCCAGGGCGACCGGGTCTTCGCCCGCCACCAGCAGGCCGTCGACGCCGTCGTCGACCACCTCGGGGATCCCCCCCACTTCCGTCGCCACCGCGGCCATCCCGTAGGCCATCGCCTCCAGCAGCGCCATCGGCAGGCCCTCCGAGCGCGAGGGCATGACCAGCACCTCGGCCTCGCGCAGCAGCGCGTCCTTCTCGGGCGGGCCCAGCCAGCCGGCCCACTCGAGGTTCGCCTCGCGGGCGACCAGGCTCTCGCCCTGCGGTGGCAACTCGCCCGGTCCGGCCAGGGTGAGGCGGAGCGGCGCCCCGTCGAGGCCTTCGAGCGCCTCCAACAGCACGTCGCCGCCCTTGGCCGGGTTGGCGAAGCCGCCCAGGTAGGCGACCCGGACCGGCTCGCTCGCCTGGCGCTGGAAGGGCGGCACCGAGGGCGCCGCGTTGGGGACGACGCCGACGTCGGCGATCCCGTAGCCGCTTTCCAGCGCCGCGGCGCTGGCGGCGGAGACGGCGAGGACGGCGTCGGCGGCGCCGAAGGCGGCCCGGAAGAGGGCAAGGCTGAGGCGACCGCGACTGCCGGCGAAGGTGGCGATCTCGGCGGCTCCGGAATGGACCTGGAGGACGACGCGGCGGCGCAGCGCCCGGGCCAGCAGCACGCAGACCGACTTGCGGTACATGCTGCCCCGCAC
>Ga0190271_10002750_pt1 | contig 10823 bp, 4 predicted proteins | sample Popmic356T_FD_133747 | JGI IMG/M metagenome (GOLD analysis project Ga0190271, IMG submission 133747) | Populus adjacent soil microbial communities from riparian zone of Weber River, Utah, USA - 356 T | ecosystem: Environmental > Terrestrial > Soil > Riparian zone | place: USA: Utah | collected...
ATGCCGGAGATCTATGCGCAGGTGCTGACCCGCGCGCAGTTGCGCGATCTCGTCGCCTTCATGGGCGTGCTCGCGCGTTCCGACCGGCCCGATGGTGAGTTGCCGTTTGGCCAGAGCAATCGCGCGATGAGCTCTACCGCACAGGAGACGAAAGCCGGTGGCCACCCGTAAAATTTCGCGTCGCGGCGTCATTGCGACGGCGCTCGCGGCCAGCGTCGCGAGCGCCGTGCATGGTGAGGAGCGAAAAGTGAGCAAGTCAGCAACCTGGGACTCTGTCGTCATCGGCGCCGGCGTGTTCGGCGCGTGGACCGCCTGGCACCTGCACAAGGCCGGACAACGCGTGCTGCTGCTCGACGCATTCGGCGCCGCGCATGCGCGCGCGTCGTCGGGTGGTGAGTCTCGCCTCACGCGTGGCAGTTATGGCCGCGACGAGATCTACACGCGCTTCGCGTTCGATTCGCTCGCGCAGTGGAAGTGGCTGTCGGATCTGGCGGGGCTGCCGGTCCTGCACCAGATCGGCGTCCTGTTCTTTTTTCAGAAGCGCGAGGCGTATGTCGATCAGTCGCTTGAAGTGCACAGTCGGCTGAAGCTCTTCACGCAGGAGCTCGATCGCGCCGCGCTGGAACGGCGCTACCCGCAGGTTTTCTGGAACGACATCGAGGTCGGGTTGCTGGAACCCGAGTTCGGCGTGCTCATGGCGCGCCGCGCCGTGCAGACGCTGGTGAAGCAGTTCGTGAAAGCCGGTGGCGAGTATCGCGTCGCGGCCGTGAAGCCACCGGATGCATCCGCGCCGCTGACTTCGATTGCGCTGTCGGATGGAACATCCGTGTCGGCAGCCAACTACGTGTTCGCGTGCGGACCCTGGCTGCCGAAGGTGTTCGGCCACCTGCTCGGCCCGCGCATCTTCCCGACGCGCCAGGAAGTGTTCTTTTTCGGCCCGCCCGCGGGCGATGCGCGTTTCGCACTGGGCGCGTTGCCCGGCTGGGCCGACTTCAACAACGGCGACATCTTCTACGGAATGCCCGACATCGAGGGGCGCGGTTTCAAGATCGCGCACGACAAACACGGCCCGCCGATCGATCCGGATCGCGGCGACCGGGTGGCGTCGCCGGGTGCGCTGGCCGATGTGCGCGCGTATCTCGCGCGACGTTTTCCCGCGCTCGCCGGAGCGCCGCTCAATGAAGAGCGCGTGTGCCAGTACGAGAACAGCAGCAATGGCGACCTGCTGATCGACAGGCATCCCACGGCGAACAACGTGTTGTTAGTCGGCGCGGGAAGCGGACATGGATTCAAGCATGGCCCGGAAGTCGGGCGGTATGCGGCGGAGCTTCTGACGGGGAAGCTCAAGAAGGTCGAGCCGCGGTTCTCGCTGGAGACCAAGGCCGAGCAGCAGAATCGGGCGGTGCATTGACGCGCGCCACGACCGTCTGACACGCAGCAGCCCAAACAAAGAGGGGCCGCGCCTTGTTCAGGTGCGGCCCCTTTTGCTAGGAAATGGGGAGTGTCCCCATTAAACCCACACTTCCATGTTCCCATCAAAAGTTCATGTGGAAATTCACGCCGTAGGTCATCGGCGGGTTGGTGAGATAGCCCACGCGTGCGCTGCGGCCACGCTCGCGGTCGATGGACAGGAAGGCGCGCTCGTCAAACAGGTTGTTGACGAACAGCGCGGCTTCCCAGGCGTCGGTACCGAAGCCCCAACGCAGGTTGGCGATGTCATACGACGGCAGCTCGGCATCGAACGGGATGTTGGTGTTGGCCGGGATGCCACCGAGGTTGATCAGTCGCGCGGAACCGGCCGGACGGCCGGCGGCGTTGGAGATCAGGCCGAAGTTCGGCTCCTGGTCCGCGAGCTGCGTGAACGACGATCCGACATGCTGCAACGTGAGTCGCACGTAGCTCGTGAGGGACTCGGTCAACGGCCAGTTGTAAGCCGCGCTGGCCGCGGCCTGCAGCTCGGGCGAGGTCGGCAGGCGATTGCCATCGCGAATGCCGGCGATCGGCGCTGTGCCGGCGAGCTGCGACTCGGTGATCTCCGCCTGCACGTAGGTGGCCGACAAACCCAGGTCCCAATGCTCGTTCGGACGGAGGAACAACTCCATTTCCGCGCCGATCGACTCGGCCTGCGCATTGAGGATGATGCGTGACGAGCACGTGCCCGCGTCCGCGATGACCTGCAGACCGTCAACGTCGCTCATGAAGACCGCGGCATTGAACGTCACTCGGCCATCGCTCGATCGGGTCTTGGCGCCGATCTCGTAGTTGGTCACCTCTTCGTCTTCCCAGTTCTCGTGACCGGAGTAGGTGACGCGATCGTCGGCCGAGCACAACCCGACGTTCAACGGATCGTTGATGCCGCCGAGCCGGAAGCCGCGCGCGACCTGCGCAGTGAATTGCACGTTGTCGTTGGGGCTGAACGCGAGGATGACGCGGGGTGACACGCCGTCGGAGCTCACCGATCCCGGCTCATCGACGTAACCCTGATCGGCGAACAGGCCCGCGAACGTCAGCGTGCGGTCTTCGTCGAAGTCGTAGTAACGCAGACCGCCGGTCAGCGCCCACTGCGGGCTGAACCGGTAGGTGGCTTCACCGAACAGTGCGAACTGCTTGAAGTTGTAGTTCAGGTCGGAGAAGAACGGCGTGTCCGGCGGCGAACCGAAATCCGCGCTGTCCGCGCCGATGAGCGCGTTCGAGAGCGCGTCATAGCCCGGCGTCGGCAGGTTCTGGCCGTACTGGCGCTCCACATCCTGGTAGAACGCACCGGCTACCCACTGGAAGGCGCCCTCGCCCGTCGAGGCGAAGCGGATTTCCTGGCTGAACACCGAAAGTTCGGTGTTGTCGTGCAAAGGCGAGTTGAGCCGCGCCTGTGCGTCGGTGCCGCCGAGGTCCTTGGTGACGCTGCCGGTGAGCTGGCTGGCATCGCGCAGGACTTCGACGCTGCGATCGATGTACGAGGTGACCGAAGTCATGCCGACATCGCCGAAGTCGAAGTCCAGCTTGAGATCGCCCATCGTGAATTCATCGGTGAGGCCTTCGCGAATCTGCGTGACCTGTCCGCGCTCACCCGGATCCACGTCCGGCTCGGTGGTCGTGAAGGTGTTGCCGAGAATGTTGTAGACGTCGATGCGCGGGTAACCGTCCGTCTCCAGCTTCTGGTAGACGATGCGCGGTGTGATGGCGAAGTTTTCGGAAGGTTCGAAGCGGAACGCCAGCCGCCCGCCGGCGCGTGAGCCGCCGTTCACGTCTTCGCTGACCGCGCGCCCGGGGTACGCGGAGTCGATGAAGCCGGGCAGTTCGGTGAAATAACCCACCGCGCGCATCGCGGCGTTTTCGCCGATCGGCACGTTGATGCTGCCGCGTACGGAGCCGCCGAACTCGCCGTCGGTGACGCCGTTGCCGGTCAGGTCCACGGAGCCGCTGAATTCGCCGACATTCGGTTGCGCGGTGATGTAGCGCACCGTGCCCGAGGACGAGCCCGCACCGAACAAGGTGCCCTGCGGTCCGCGCAGCACTTCGACGCGATCGAGGTCGTACAGATCGAGATCCGGCGTGAACAGGGCCACGGAGATCGGCGATTCATCGAGGTAGATGCCGACGGATTCCTTCACGCCCGCCTGGTCGCGCACGACCTGGCCCGCACTGATGCCGCGGATAGCCACCTGGCTCTGTCCGGGCCCGAGGTCGGCGATGTAGAGGCCGGGTACGCTGCGTGCGAGCTCGACGATGTTGGTTGCGCCGGATTGCTCGAGATCTTCGCCGGTAACGGCGGCGACCGAGAACGGGACGTCCTGCAGCGAAGTGGCGCGCTTCTGCGCCGTGACGATGATTTCGTCGATGAGTTCTTCTTGCGTCGGCGAGTTCTGCTGCGCCGAAACTGCAATCGGCACGGCAATGAGCAGCGCGGCGGCGCCGCGCGGGATCCACGATTTCATGCGACCTCTCCTGTCGTTATTGGCGCACGGCATCGGGGTCTGGAGCGACCATCCCCCCGGCTGCCGCGCTTGTGGGGCGGAGTGTAGCGGAAAAGGCGCGGTTGTCTGCTAGTGGGCCTGTTTCCGACAGATAGCACGACGCTTGCGCACAACGGGGGGTCTAACAGTCAGACATCGTCACGGTGACAGGCGCCGCCCGCCGACTGACCAGGCGGCCTCAACTGCATAGGATACAAAAGCTTTCGCCCCCTACGTTCTGGAGTACGCATGCACGCGAAGAATTGGCTCTCCCTCTGTGTCGTCCCGGTCCTGCTTGCCGGATGCGGACAACGCGATAAACCGGCTGAAACGAATGCGCCCGGAACGACCGCTGCTGCGGCGAATGCCACCGCGCCGCCTCCTGGCGCGGGTAACTCGGTGCAGCTCGCACCCACACAAGGCCACAACGCGTCGGGCACATTGGCCCTGGCCGCGGAAGGTGATTCGGTGCGACTGACCGGGACGCTGCAGGGGCTCTCACCGAACGGCAAGTTCGGCTTCCACATCCACGAGAAGGGCGACTGCAGTGCGCCCGACGCCAGCAGTGCCGGCGCGCACTTCAACCCGGCGAATATGCCGCACGGCGACCCGCAGGCACTCGCGCATCACGCCGGCGACATGCTCAATGCAGAGTCCGATTCGCAGGGCGCGGCAAGGGTCGATGCGATCGCGTACGGCGCGAGTCTCGGCAGCGGCCAGCCCAACGACGTGCGCGGCAAGGCGATCGTCCTGCATGAGAAGGCCGACGATTACTCGACCCAGCCGTCTGGCGATTCCGGCGCGCGCATCGCCTGCGGCGTGATCAATTGAAAGGAATGGGGTCCTTCTTTACGCCGGCGAATCCTTCGTTTCCCGCAAGAACAACCCGCCGATGACGATGGTGATGGCGGCGACGATCACCGGGTACCACAGGCCGTTATAGATATTGCCCGTCGCCGCGACGATGGCGAACGACGTGACCGGCAGGAAGCCGCCGAACCAGCCATTGCCGATGTGATAAGGCAGCGACATCGACGTGTAGCGGATGCGCGCGGGGAACAGCTCCACGAGCCACGCCGCAATGGGGCCGTAGACCATCGTCACGTACAGCACGAGGATCGTCAGCAGCAGGATGACCATCGGGTAGTTGAAGGCCTGCATGTCAGCCTTCGCGGGATAGCCCGCCTTCGCGAGCGCTTCCTTGAGGCGTGCCGTGACCGCGTCCTGTTCCTTCTTGTATTCGGCGCCAGACAGCGTGCCGGCGAGGCTCTGGATCTGCACCACGTCATTGCCGATCTTCACCCCGGCCTGGCGCGAATAACCCGCGGCCTCGTTCGAGTACGAGATGCCCATGCGCGCGAGAGCGCCTTTGGCGAGATCGCAGCCGGTCGTGAACTGCTTCTTGCCGACCGGATCGAACTGGAAGCTGCACTCATCGGGGTTCGCGACCAGGGATACTGGCGCAGTCTGGACGGCGTGATCCAGCGCCGGATTCGCGAAATGGGTGATGCCCTTGAAGATCGGGAAGTACGTGAGCGCCGCCAGCAAACAACCCGCGAGCACGATCTTCTTGCGGCCGATCCGGTCCGACAGCGAACCGAACACCACGAAGAAGGGCGTGGCGATCAGCAACGCGGCGGCCATCGAGAGCTGCGCGCTCGTCGGATCGACCAGCAGCGTCTTCTCCAGGAACAGCAGCGCATAGAACTGGCCGCCATACCACACGACGGCCTGTCCGGCCGTGGCACCTAACAAGGCGAGGATCACGATCTTGAGGTTCGCCCACTTTCCGAAGGAATCGGTCAACGGCTGCTTCGACAGCTTGCCCGAGGCCTTGATCTCCTGGAACACCGGCGACTCCTGCAATTGCAGGCGGATGTATGCGGAGATAAAGAGCAGGAAGATCGAGAGCAGGAACGGGATTCGCCAACCCCAGTCATCGAATTGCTCGGGGCTCATCGAGGAGCGGCACGCGAGGATGACGAGCAGGGAGAGGAAGAAACCCAGCGTGGCCGTGGTCTGGATCCAGCTCGTATAGAGACCGCGCCTGCCCTCCGGGGCGTGTTCGGCGATGTAAGTTGCCGCTCCACCGTACTGACCGCCGAGCGCGAGGCCCTGCAGCAGCCTCAGCATGATGAAGATGATCGGCGCAATGACGCCCGCCGTTTCATACGTCGGCAACACACCGACGAGCGCGGTCGAGGCGCCCATGATCACGATGGTGACGAGGAATGTGTACTTGCGGCCGACGAGGTCGCCGAGCCGGCCGAACACCAGCGCGCCGAAGGGCCGCACGAAGAAACCGGCCGCGAACGCCAGCAGCGCGAACAGGAACGCCGTGGTGTCGTTCATCCCCGAGAAGAACTTCTTGGTGATGACGGTGACCAGCGAGCCGTAGAGGTAGAAGTCGTACCACTCGAATACGGTGCCCAGCGAAGACGCGAAGATGACGCGCCGGTGTGCGGCGTCGATGCCTTTTTGTTCTGCCACGGATCCCCCAGTTGTGGCGCTTACGATACTTGAAGCCTTTGGAAATCGCCGCATTTCCCCGGGCCCATCGCTGCACCCGCTCCGGGCACCCGGATTTCCACACAGCCCGCTTGACATGGTCGGTACAATGACCGATCCGCGTCACCGCAAAACCTTCACTACATGAGACAGCCTCGTTCCCCACGCAAGCCCGTCGCGCACGTGCATTCGCGCGCCTGCATCGCCGTGCACGGCGCGCGCCAGAACAATCTCAAGAACCTGAGTCTGGAGATTCCGCTGCACGAGCTCGTGGTGGTCACCGGCGTGTCGGGTTCGGGAAAGTCTTCGCTGGTGTTCGATACGCTGTACGCCGAAGGCCAGCGTCGCTACGTCGAAACCTTCTCGCCGTACGCGCGGCAGTTCCTCGACCGCATGGACAAGCCGGCGGTGGATCGCATCGACGGCATTCCGCCCGCCATCGCCATCGACCAGACGAACCCGGTGCGCACCTCGCGCTCCACCGTCGGCACGATGACCGAGCTCAACGATCACCTGAAGCTGCTGTTCGCGCGCGCCGGCACGCTCCACTGCCGCAATTGCGGCAAGCCGGTGCGGCGCGACAGCGCGGAGAGCATTCACGCCGACGCCACGGCGCGCGCGGCCGCGGCGGGCGATCCGCGCGTTTACGTCTGTTTCCCCGTGACGGTGCCGAAGAACTTCAAGGAAGCGGAAGTCCGGCAGCTCCTGGAATCGCAGGGCTACGCGCGCATCCACGAACGCAACGGTGACACGCTGGAAGTGGTGCAGGACCGCCTGCGCCTGGATGGCGCGGAACGTTCGCGCGTCATGGAGTCTCTGGAGACGGCACTGCGCGTGGGGCGTGGCCGCGTGAACCTGCATGTCGTCGACGAGAGCCCCTCTTCCATGGAAGAAGGGCGGAAGTCCATCGAGCGCTGGAAATATTCGAGCGAGCTGCACTGCGCGGACTGCGATCTTTCGTACCGCGACCCGGTGCCTTCGCTGTTCTCGTTCAACTCGCCGGTCGGCGCCTGCGAATCGTGCCGTGGCTTCGGCCGCATCATCGGCATCGACTACGGCCTCGTGGTGCCCGACGAAACCAAGACGCTCGCGGGCGGCGCGGTCAAACCCTGGCAGACCAAGTCGTACAAGGAATGCAAGGACGATCTCGTGAAGTTCGCGAACAAGCGCGGCATCCCGCTCGATACGCCGTGGTATGCGCTCAGCGACGCGCAGCGCCAGTGGGTCATCGAAGGCGAAGGCAAGTGGGAAAAGAAGGTCTGGTACGGCGCCAAGCGATTCTTCGAGTGGCTGGAGACCAAGGCCTACAAGATGCACGTGCGCGTGCTGTTGTCGCGTTATCGCGCCTACACGCCCTGCCACACCTGCAACGGCTCGCGCCTCAAGCCCGATGCGCTCCTGTGGCGCATCGACGGCCACAATGTGCACGACCTCGTCCTCATGTCGCTCGACAAGAGCCGCGCCTTCTTCGCGGCATTGAAGTTGCCGGCGCCGCTCGATGAAGCGGCCGACCTCTTGTTAGGCGAAGTGCGCTCGCGCTTCGCATACCTGTGCGAGGTGGGCCTGGGTTACCTCACGCTCGACCGGCAGTCGCGCACGCTCTCGGGTGGCGAAGTCCAGCGCATCAACCTCACCACCGCGCTCGGCACCTCGCTGGTGAACACGCTGTTCGTGCTGGATGAGCCCTCCATCGGCCTGCACCCGCGCGACATGCAGCGCGTCACGCAGGTCATGCACCGCCTGCGCGACGCGGGCAATTCACTGGTGGTGGTCGAGCACGATCCGCAGATCATGCTGGCCGCCGACCGGCTGCTGGACCTGGGTCCGGGCGCGGGCGAACGCGGCGGCGAAATCGTCGCGTTCGACACGCCCGATGCCGTGCGCGCCAATCCGAAGTCGCTCACCGGGCAATATTTGTCGGGCGCGAAAATCGTCGCGCCGCGCGCGCCGGCCACGCTGGCACGCGATGCGCCGGAGAGTCGCGAGCTGAAGGCGCGCATGGTGCCGGCGCAGCGCGCCATCAAGCTCCGCGGCGTCGCCCAGCACAATCTCAAGAACATCGACGTGGAGTTCCCGCTGCGGCGCCTGGTGTGCATCACCGGCGTGTCCGGCTCGGGAAAATCCACGCTCATCGAAGACGTCTTGTACAAGGCGCTGCGCAAGGCCAAGGGCCAGCCCAGCGAAGCGCCGGGCACATTCGACCGGCTCGAAGGCGCGGAGCTGGTCGACGACGTCGTCATGATCGACCAGAGCTCGATTGGCCGAACTACCCGCTCGAATCCCGCCAGCTACGTCGGTGCGTTCGACGTGGTGCGCGAGTTGTTTGCGAATGAGCCGGTGGCCAGGGCACGCAAGTACACGCCTGGCACCTTCAGCTTCAACTCCGGCACGGGTCGCTGCCCCGCCTGCAGCGGCAACGGGTTCGAGCACGTGGAGATGCAGTTCCTGTCGGACGTGTACCTGCGCTGCCCGGATTGCGACGGCAAGCGTTATCGCGCCGAGACGCTCGAGATCCGTCGCGAGGGAGCGGACGGCACGCGCAGGAACATCGCGCAGGTGCTCGACATGACGGTGACCGAAGCGCTCGCGTTCTTCCGCGGCAATTCGAACGTGGCGATTCGCCTGCAGCCGCTCGTCGATGTCGGTCTCGAGTACGTGAAGCTCGGTCAGCCGGTGCCCACGCTTTCGGGTGGCGAAGCGCAGCGTCTGAAGCTCGCCGGACACCTGGCCGAAGCCGCCGCCGACGACACTCCATCGATCCGCGGCAAGCTGTTCCTGTTCGACGAGCCGACCACGGGCCTGCATTTCGACGACGTGGCCAAACTGCTGCGCGCGTTCCGCAAGCTGCTGAAGATCGGCCACTCGCTGCTGGTGATCGAGCACAACCTCGACGTAATCCGTTCGTCGGACTGGTTGATCGATCTCGGCCCCGAAGGCGGCGATGCGGGTGGCCAGCTCGTGGTCGCGGGCACGCCGGCGCAGGTGGAGGCGAACCCGGTGTCGCATACCGGCCGGGCGTTGCGTGAATACGAGGACGCGATCGGCAAGAAACCGGTACCGATGCCGGAAAGCAAAGTCGCCGAGAGCCCGGAGCGTTACGCGGCGCGCAACAGCATCGTGATCCACAACGCGCGCGAACATAACCTGCGCAACATCGACGTCACGATCCCGCGCGAAGCGTTCACCGTCATCACCGGTGTCTCCGGCTCAGGCAAATCCACGCTGGCGTTCGACATCATCTTCAACGAAGGCCAGCGCCGCTATCTGGAATCGCTGAACGCCTACGCGCGCCAGTTCGTCCAGCCCGCGGCGCGGCCGGATGTGGATGCGATCTACGGCATTCCGCCGACGGTTGCCATCGAGCAGCGCACCAGCCGTGGCGGCCGCAAGAGCACCGTGGCGACGCTCACCGAGATCTACCACTTCCTGCGCCTGCTCTACGTGAAGATGGGCACGCAGTTCTGCCCGACCTGCGACGTCGCCATCGAACCGCAGACTGCCTCGAGCATCGCCGAGCGATTGCTGAAACAGCACAGGGACTCGCGAATCCTGCTGCTCGCGCCGCTGGTCGTGGCGCGCAAGGGTTACTACACCGAGCTCGCGAAATGGGCGAGCGCGCGCGGCTACAAACAACTGCGCGTCGACGGCGAGATGATGTCGACGAGCCAGTTCCCGCGGCTGAACCGCTTCAAGGAACACACCATCGAGCTGCCGGTGAACCAGATCAACGTGCAGAAGGACAGCGGCGACCTGCTCGAGCGCAATGTCATTCGCGCGCTCGACATGGGCAAGGGCCTGGTCCACGTGCTCGACCTCGATTCCACCGCGAAGAAGCCCAAGGTGCAGGTGTTCAGCGTCAAGCGCTCCTGCCCTTCCTGCGGCACGAGTTTCGCCGAGCTCGATCCGCGCCTGTTCTCGTTCAACTCCAAGCACGGCTGGTGCGAAGGCTGCTTCGGGACCGGCCTCGAACTCGAGGGGTTCGACGAGGAACAGAGCGGCGAAGAGCGTGCGTGGAGCGACTCGCCCGAAGGCGAGGCGCACACCTGCGAGACCTGCGCGGGCCAGAGGCTCAACCAGGTCGCGCTGCATGTGCGCTTCCGCGACATGAACATCGCCGACCTCACGCACCTGGCCATCGACGAAACCGTCGCATTCGTGAACAAGCTGCGCCTGACGCGGCGCGAAGCGGAGATCGCGCGCGACCTGATGGCGGAGATCAAGTCGCGCATGGCCTTCCTGCAACGCGTCGGACTGGGCTATCTACCGCTGGAACGTTCCGCGCCCACGCTCTCGGGCGGCGAAGCGCAGCGCATCCGGCTGGCGGCGCAGCTGGGCTCGAACCTGCAGGGTGTGTGTTACGTGCTC
>Ga0190271_10002751_pt1 | contig 10822 bp, 9 predicted proteins | sample Popmic356T_FD_133747 | JGI IMG/M metagenome (GOLD analysis project Ga0190271, IMG submission 133747) | Populus adjacent soil microbial communities from riparian zone of Weber River, Utah, USA - 356 T | ecosystem: Environmental > Terrestrial > Soil > Riparian zone | place: USA: Utah | collected...
CAGGCTGGCGCGCAGCGCCAGCAGGTGACGCACGTCATCGAGCGCGTATTCCTGCTGCTCGGCCGAAAGTGGACGGCGTGCCCAGTCGGTGCGCGTGTGCGCCTTGTCGAGTTCCACCCCGAGCAGGCGCCGCGCCAGTTCCGCGTAACCGACCTGCGCGGGAAAGCCCGCCAGCGCCGCCGCAATCTGGGTATCGAACACCGGCTGCACGAGCCCCACCGCGGGCAGCAGCACTTCGAGATCCTGGCGAGCGGCGTGCATTACCTTGAGGATCGACGCACTGGTGAGCGCCGGTACGAGTGCTGCGAGATCCGGCAGCGCCAGCGGATCGATGCACACCGCTTCCCGGGCGCCGGCAAGCTGCAACAGGCACAACTCGGCGCGATACGTCTTCTCGCGCATGAATTCCGTGTCGAGCGCGAGCGTGGGCTCGTGCGCGGCGCTGGCAGCGAAGGCGGTCAGCGCGTCGGCGGTGTCGATCATCAAGGCAGTCCTGCTCCTTTATTCGATGCTGGGGGTGACGTGTACAATCCGGCCGTCATTATGCTTGCGAATCTCCGCGCATTGTTCGGCTGCCTGTTCGACATCATCCTGTTGCGCCGCGGGCCGGAGAGTCTGCCGGCGTCGCCAGTGCTCCTCGTCATCGCTGTTGCCCTCTACGTCGTCCTCTATGCGATCGGCTATCACCTGTTTCTGCGGCCGATCATGCCCGAAGCGTCCGAGACCTCGTTCGTGCAAATCGCGGCCGGTTCCCTGCTGACCTTGCTGTGGTTTCGCATCGCGTTCCAGCTCGCACGCAAGCCCGAGCGTTTCCTGCAGACAATGATCGCGACATTCGCGGCCGACACGATGGCGATTCCCGCCTTGCCGCTGCTGGCGGCAATCATGCAATACACCAAGCCGGGTGACACTGCGGCGCCGATCCTGTTGCTGCTGTCGGCAGCCGTGGTCGGCATCTGGATCCTCGCGGTGCTCGTCCACATTGTGAAATCGGCCTTTGAATGGTCATGGGTGCAGGCGGCGCTGATGGTGATCGGCAGCAACATCGGCGTCGCCATCCTGCTCGCGCTAATCTTCGGCGAATCACCCAAACCTTCCTGACAAGTACACTGCATGCACGTCCATATTCTCGGCATCTGCGGCACCTTCATGGGCGGCATTGCCGCCATTGCCAAGGCAGCGGGCCATCGGGTCACCGGGTCCGACAAGAACGTCTATCCACCCATGAGCACGCAGCTCGAGGCGCTCGGCATCGAGCTCATCGCCGGCTTCGAGGCGACGCAGCTTCGGCCGCGTCCGGACGTCGTGGTGGTGGGAAACGTCATGACACGTGGCGTTCCGGTCATCGAAGCCCTGCTCGACAGCAACATTCCCTACACCTCGGGGCCCGACTGGCTGGCGCGCGAAGTGCTGAGCGACGTGCACGTGCTGGGAGTCGCAGGCACCCATGGCAAGACCACGACCTCGAGCATGCTGGCGTGGATCCTCGAATACGCCGGCCTCGCGCCGGGATTCCTGATTGGCGGCGTGCCAGGAAACTTTTCCACCAGCGCCCGCTTTGCGCCGGGCACCAGACATTTCGTCATCGAGGCCGATGAGTACGACACCGCGTTCTTCGACAAACGCGCCAAGTTCGTTCACTACCGTGCCCGCACGCTGATTCTCAACAACCTCGAATTCGATCACGCCGACATCTACGACGATCTCGGCGCCATCCAGAAGCAGTTCCATCACCTGGTGCGCACGGTGCCGGCCACCGGCCGCATCCTGTGGAACGCCAGCGACGCCAATCTCGTGGCGACGCTCGGCATGGGCGCATGGACACCGCGCGAGGCCTTTGCGCGTGACGCCGGCAACGACATCACCTGGTCGCTCGATCAGCCCGAGGGTGCGGATTTCTCCAAGTTCGTGGTGCTCGAAGCGGGGCGGCCAGTGGGCACCGTGCGCTGGAACCTGTTAGGCGCCCACAACGCCGAGAACGCGCTCGCGGCCATCGGTGCGGCGCGCCACGCCGGCATTCCCGTGACGCAGGCCATCGCCGCGCTGGCCGAGTTCAGGGGCGTGAAGCGGCGCATGGAACTGCGCGGCGAAGTACGCGGCATCGCGGTGTACGACGACTTCGCGCATCACCCGACCGCGATCGCCTCGACCATCGACGGACTGCGCCGCAAGGTCGGCAACAAGCGCATCGTGGCCGTGCTCGAGCCGCGTTCCGCCACCATGCGCATGGGTGTGCACCGTGAGACGCTCGGGCCGTCGCTGGCGGGAGCCGATGCCGTGTGGATGTTCGCGCCGCCCGATCTCGGCTGGGATGCGGATGCCGTGGTGGCCACACTCGGCGGCAAGGGACGACTGGCGCGTTCGCTCGACGAACTCGTCGACGCGCTCGCGGGCAGCACCGGCACGGGCGACCAGGTGCTCATCATGAGCAACGGCGGCTTCGGCGGCCTGCACGGCAAACTTCTCGAGGCGCTGGCGCGCGGGTAAATGAGTCACGCGGAAAACAGACGTCTAGCCCTGTTTCCGCTGCACACGGTGTTGTTCCCGGGCGGTCCGCTGCCGCTGCGTATCTTCGAGACGCGTTACACCGACATGGTGCGCAAATGCACGCGCGAGCAGCAGCCGTTTGGCGTGGTGCTCATCCAGGAAGGCGAGGAGGCAGGCCCGGTGGCCACCACCGCCACCGTCGGCTGCAGCGCCCGCATCGCGGACTTCTACACCATGCAGGATGGGTTGTTAGGCATCTCGTGCGTGGGCGAACGCAAGTTCCGCGTGCAGCGCGTGTGGCGCGCGCCCGACGGACTCAATCTCGCAGAGGTGTCGTGGCTGGAGCCCGAGCCGAGCATTGCGCTGCCGGAGGAATACGCGCAATTCGGCGCAACCGTGCGGCGCGCGCTCGATGAGCTCGCGGAGCATTACCAGCACGTGGAGAAGCTGTTCGACGACGCCGCCTGGATCGGCGCACGCATCACCGAGCTCTTGCCGATCGGCCTCAACGACAAGCAGGCGCTGCTCGAGCTCGAGGATCCCATCGCGCGACTGGACGCGCTGCTCAGCCTGGTGCCCGAGGAGAAATAGAAAAAGGGGACAGGTTTATTTTCCGGGACCGGAAAATAAACCTGTCCCCTTTCTAGGTCCCCATTTTCCGGCGGCGGTCGTAGCAGCGATAGAGGATCCAGCCGATGACCGGGATCCAAGCCAACACCATCCAGCCGATGAATCCGTCGTATTCGCCCATGAGCCAGGCCGCGGGAGATTCGGGGTTTGGCAGCGTGGTCTCGCGCACCACGTAGATCACCATCACCCACCCGGCGTGCAGCCCGATGCAGGCGGCGATGTTTCCGGTGACCAGGCGCACGCAGCCCAGCAGCACCCCGACGGCCGTGAGACAGAGAAACGAGTCGAGGATACGCAGCGGGTCGGCGAAACCCTGCAGGACCTCTCCGAGCATGTCGAGTCCGCTGCCGAAGCCGACATCGGCTGGCGCCACCCGGTATTTGCCGGCGACGAAGTGAAACGCCGCGTAGACCACCGAGGTCAGCCCGATCGCAAGCGCCGCTCCGGATTCGCGCGTAATTGCAGTCTGCATCGCGCCGCGCAGAAAGGTTTCCTCGATCAGCGCCACGACCAGGCCTGATGCAGCGCCGACCAGCACGAGCTTGAGCAGGCCGGGAATTCCGGGCGCAATGCCCGGCTCGAAATCGCGCATGCCGGTCAGCAGCATCGTCCCAACCGGCAGCAGCATGAGCAGCGCGCCCAGCAGGAAGGCGATCGCGACTTCGCGCGCGAATTTCCCTGCCGGCAGGCCAAAACCGAGACTCTGACGATCGGCCACTTTCAGGTGGCGCGCCACGAATACGAAGCCCACCAGCAGGATCAACATGCCCACGCGGCTGGCGATGCGCGAGAACTTCGGATTCTCGAGCAGCGGTGAGACGAGTAACCAGGCGGGATAACCGAGCAGGATGATGCCGGCGAACCCAAGCGCGATCAGTCCAAGGAAGATCGCGAAGCTGCGCATCCGTTCAGTTCGGCAGGATGACGGGCTTGTGCCCCGAGCGCTTCAGGAGCTCCAGCAGGCCATCGCGGCCCACGAAATGCAGTGTGCCCACCACCACGAGGTAGTTGCGATCCTCGTCGAGCAGCGCTTCGATCTGCGGCAGCCATTTGCGATTGCGCGCGCCCAACAATTCATCGTAGAGCGCCGGGGCCCGGGCCCGTTCCTTGCGGAATTCCTCCTCGAGTCCACTCAGGTCGCCGGTACGCCAGGCGGTGACGAGCCGGTCGAGATCCTCCTGCAGGTCGGGCACGTCGTTGGCGGCGTCGACCAGGAACTTGGTCTGCTCCTGGAGACTGCGCGAGTCGAAGATGCTGAGCTGATCGCTGATGGTCTCGAGGCCTTCGATGGGTTTGCCATCGGCGCGCGCGCGTTCCACCAGCTGCATGTCGATGCCGAGTTGCGGATCGAATCCGGTCTTGACCAGCGCGAATTGCGTGAGCACCATCGCGGCGGCCCAGGGCTCGAGTCGTGAGATTGCCATCTCGGGCAGGTCGATCGAGGTGGCGAGCTGCACCACCGTCGCGTACTTGTCCCGGCCGATGACTTCCTCGAGGGACTGCTGCTCGGGCAACGTACCGCGGCTTGTGAGGAACTGGATCGCTTCGAGGGGATTCAGATCGTCGAGATCCACTTCCATGACGATGGCGTCGGCTGCGTCGTAGGCCAGCTCGAGCTGCGGAGAAAGCTGCGACTGGTTCTTCGGCAGGGCATGCACGGAACCGGCGAGGTACACGGTATTGCGCTCACCCTTGAGGCTCCACACCGCGGAGCCGCCATCGGCGCGCGCCAGCGCACCGCAGGACGCGAGCAACAGCGTTGCTGCGAGGCCGCGAGCCAGGCCCCGCCGCATCACTGGATGAAAAGTCATGCCGCGGATTCTGCGGCAGTCAGGAAGTGCACGCCAGTATCGATGGCGCCGTTGGAATGCAGCGTGAGCAAGCGGTACGCCGGCGGCTGGCTGTCGATGACGAACTGGTCGGAGCGCGGCTGGAACTGCGCGCAGGTCGACGGCGTGGCGATCAGCCGCACGCCGCGGCGCGTTCCCTCGAATGCCTGGTGCACGTGGCCCCAGACCACCGCCCGGACCTGCGGATGGCTGTCGATGACTGACCAGAATTCATTTGCGTTCGCGAGGCCAACGTTGTCCAGCCAGCGGCTGTGCATTGCGACCGGATGATGGTGCAGGCACACCAGCGCATGGCGCTGGCGCGCCATGCCGAGTTCTTCGTCGAGCTTGGTCAGCATCTCCACCGACATGCTGCCGCCCGCCTGGTTGGGCACCACGCTGTCGAGCAGCACCACGCGCCACGCGCCGATGTCGGCCGGGCCGTCGAGTTCAAACGGACGTGCGCCGAGCGCGGCGCGCATCTCCGGAACGAAGTCGTGGTTGCCGGGAATGCACAATACGGGTTTACCGAAGCGCGCAAACAGGCGCCGGAAATGTTCGTAGCCACCCGCGTCGTCCTGCACCAGGTCGCCCGTGACCAGGATGGCGTCGCAGATGGCCAGATGACCGGAAGCATCTGAAAGCGTGCGTTCAAGGGTCTCGAGCGTATTCACGCCGCGAAGTGTCCCTGCCGCATCGCCAAACAAATGTGGGTCGGTGAACTGGATGACTCGGATGGCACTCATTCAATCGCACTCTACAAACATGCGCCAAATTGGCGGGTGATCCGCGTCACGACCCGGTTTTGTCGCGCCGTAACGTGGTGAACCACGTCGCAAACTACCGGAGGAAAAACGTGAAGCCGCGTCTGCATATAGCGACCGCCGGAAAAATGGTAAATCGTAGTTCCACACACTAAAGTGTCAGCCGACATGAAGAAACCCGGAAAGAGTGATCCGAGCCGGCCGCGGGAAGACGGTTACGACTACAAGCGCGAGTTCTATCGCAGCTCACAGGTTGCGGAGGACTACGACTTCCACAGATTCAGCTCGCCCGAGCGCCAGAAACGCAACACCCGTAAGTGGGCCGCGATCCGCAAGGCGCTTTCTGCGACCACCGGCGTGCGCACCATTCTCGACCTGCCCTGTGGCACGGGCCGCTTCACCGGCGCGCTGGCGCGCGACGGGTACGAAATCATCGGCAGTGACATCTCGCTCGAGATGTTGCAGAAGGCCGCCTCGCTCGATCTCGGCAAGACGGGCGATGGCAAGCAGCCCGCGATCCGCGGGTACGTCCAGGCCAACGCCGAACACCTGCCGCTGCGCGGTGACTCGCTCGACTGCGTGGTGTGCATCCGCTTCATGATGCACGTGGATCCCGCCACGCGCGTGCGCATGCTCCGGGAGTTCCACCGCGTGTCACGCCGCTGGGTGGTGGTCGACTACCGCCACAAGTACACGTTCCGTTACCTGCTGTCGCACACCTTCGGGAAGTTAGGCCTCGGCCGCACGCCGATGTCGCGCGTGTCGCGCAAGGATCTCGAGCAGGAATTCCACGACGCGGGTTTCGCGATCCGCGAGGTGGTGCGGGTGTCTGCGCCGCTGTTGTCCGACAAGTGGGTGGTGCTCGCCGAGCGAGCCTGAGCCCGCACCGCGCGACCCGGTTCACGGCGTTGACATCCGAGCTGCCGCGGCGTTTGCCGGCTGTCGGGGATTCGAGGTTCGCCCCGTAGTTGCTTTCCGCGGCCGGAAATGTCTCTCCCGGGACAACCCGCGGCGGGTCAGAAAGGGTCTATTTCCCCGGTTTTCGGTTGCCCCCGGGCTCCCGCCTGTCGGACAATGCGCGCCCTTTATGGATACCCCAGCCAACACCCCCACCCGCCGCGCCCTGGCGAATGCCATCCGCGCGCTCTCCATGGATGCCGTACAGGCCGCGAATTCGGGACATCCCGGCGCGCCCATGGGTATGGCCGATATCGCCGAAGTGCTGTGGCGCGACTTCCTCAAATACAACCCCGGAAATCCGAAGTGGTGGAATCGCGACCGATTCGTGTTGTCGAACGGCCACGGCTCGATGCTGTTGTACTCGCTGCTGCACCTGACCGGTTACCCGGTGGCGATCGACGAGCTCAGGAATTTCCGCCAGCTCGGCGCGCGCACCGCGGGACATCCGGAGCGTGACCTCGAAATGGGCATCGAAACTACGACGGGCCCCCTCGGCCAGGGTTTGGCCAACGCCGTGGGCATGGCCCTCGCCGAGAAGTTGTTAGCCGTCGAATACAACAAGGACGGCTTGACCCTCGTCGACCACCACACTTATTGCTTCGCCGGTGACGGCTGCCTCATGGAAGGCATCTCGCACGAAGCCGCGTCGCTTGCCGGCACGCTCAAGCTCGGCAAACTTATCGTGCTCTACGACGACAACGGCATCTCGATTGACGGGAAAGTCATCGGGTGGTTCACCGATGACACGCCGAAGCGTTTCGAGGCCTACGGCTGGCACGTGGTCAGGAACGTCGACGGCCACGACAGCGAAGCGGTGACCGCCGCGATCAAGAAGGCGCGCGCGAAGAAGGACCAGCCCTCGCTCATCTGCTGCAAGACCATCATTGGCTGGGGCGCGCCCAACAGGCAGGGGACCAAATCCGCGCACGGGGAGGCGCTTGGCGCCGAGGAAGTCGCCAACGCGCGCACAACCCTCGGCTGGGATTCCCCGCCATTCGTCGTACCCGACGACATCCGCGCGGCCTGGGATCACCGCGAGGCTGGCGCCGCGGCGGAAAAGAAGTGGAACCGCCTCTGGAAGAAATACAAGCGCGAACACGCCGCCGAGGCCGTGCACTTCGAACGCCGCATGAAAGGCGAGCTGCCGCAGAACTGGAGCGAGATCACGCAGCAAGTGATGGCGGCCGGCGCCACCGTCAGCGGCTCGCAGGCCACGCGCGCCTCCTCGCAGGTGGCGCTCAACGTGCTCGGGCCGCACCTGGCCGAGCTGCTCGGCGGTTCGGCGGATCTCACGGGCTCGGTCAATACGCGCCGCAAGGACTCGATCGACCTCACCTGCGAAGTGTTCCGCGCCAACTACGTTTATTACGGCGTGCGCGAGTTCGGCATGACGGCCATCATGAACGGCCTCGTCGTACACGGCGGCTTCCGCCCGTACGGCGGCACTTTCCTGGTGTTCTCCGACTACGCGCGCAACGCGGTGCGCGTGGCGGCGATCATGCACGCACCGGTGCTGCTCGTGTACACCCACGATTCCATCGGTCTCGGCGAGGACGGCCCTACGCACCAGCCGATCGAACACCTTGCAAGTCTTCGCGCGATGCCCAACCTGCACGTCTGGCGTCCCTGCGACGCGGTGGAATCGGCGGCGTGCTGGATCGCGGGACTCGAACGCATGAAGGGCCCCACGGCGCTGGTGTTCACGCGCCAGGGATTGCCGCAGCAGGCGCGCACGCCGGAGCAGCTCGTCGCCCTGCGCAAGGGTGGTTACGTACTCATCGACAGCCACGGCCCGCCGGAAGCCATCGTCATCGCCACCGGCTCCGAAGTGAGCGTCGCGGCGCCGGCCGTCAGGGAACTGCAGGCCGCCGGCAAACGCGTGCGCCTCGTGTCCATGCCGTGCTGCGAAGTCTTCGACGCGCAGCCCGCGCCGTATCGCGAGAGCGTGCTGCCGTCGTCGGTGACGCGTCGCCTGGCGGTGGAAGCGGGCGCCACGCAATCGTGGTGGCGCTATGTCGGCGCCAGCGGCCGCGTGATCGGCATCGACGGCTTCGGCGCCTCGGGCAAGGGCCCGGACCTGTACAAGCACTACGGAATCACCAGCGACGCCGTCAAGGCGCAGCTCGAACATCTCCTTTCTCAGTAATCAGACGATCAAGAGGAAAACGACAGATGGCCATCAAAGTGGGTATCAACGGTTACGGACGCATCGGCCGCAACATCCTGCGCGCGTTGTACGAAGCCAAACGCAACAATGAAATCCAGATCGTCGCGGTCAATGACCTCGGCGATGCCCAGACCAATGCCCACCTCACGCAATACGACACGGCGCATGGCAAGTTCCCCGGCACCGTGGGCGTCGAAGGCGATTCGATCGTCGTCAACGGCGACAAGATCAAGGTGTTCGCGCAGCGTGATCCGTCGAAGATCGACTGGGCCTCGGTTGGCGCCGAGTACGTATTCGAGTCGACCGGCTTCTTCACCACCAAGGCGGACGCGGGCAAGCACCTGGCCGGCGGCGCGAAGAAAGTCATCATCTCGGCCCCGGGCGGCAAGGATGTGGACGCGACGGTTGTCTATGGCGTGAACCACAATGTGCTCAAGGCGTCGCACACGGTCATCTCCAATGCTTCCTGCACGACCAACTGCCTCGCGCCGCTCGCGAAGGTGCTCAACGACAAGATCGGCATCGTCAGCGGTCTCATGACGACCATTCATGCGTACACCAACGACCAGCGCCTGACTGACGTCTATCACGAGGACATCCGTCGCGCGCGTTCGGCCACGATGTCGATGATCCCGGCCAAGACCGGCGCCGCCGCCGCGGTCGGCCTGGTGCTGCCGGAGCTCAAGGGCAAGCTCGACGGCTTCGCGATTCGCATTCCGACGATCAACGTGTCGCTGGTCGACCTCACCTTCGTTGCCAAGCGTGCGACGACCGTCGAAGAGATCAACAAGGTCGTCAAGGAAGCCGCCGACGGCGGCATGAAGGGCGTGCTCGCGTACACCGACAAGCAATTGGTGTCGATCGACTACAACCACGATCCGGCTTCATCGACCTATGACTCCACTCTCACGCGCGTTACCGAAGGCACGCTGGTCAAGGTGTGCTCGTGGTACGACAACGAGTGGGGCTTCAGCAACCGCATGCTCGATACCACCATCGCGTGGTCAAAGGCATCGTAAGGAGCGCGTCATGAACGTGCTGCGCATGTCAGAACAGGATCTTGCTGGCAAGCGGGTCCTGATTCGCCAGGATCTCAATGTGCCCGTCGAGGGCGGCAAGGTCACCAGCGACGCGCGCATCCGCGCTTCGCTGCCCACCATCAAGCTGGCGCTGGACAAGGGCGCGAGGGTGTTCGTCACCTCGCATCTCGGCCGGCCGGAAGAAGGCGTGTACGCGGAGGAGTTCTCGCTTGCGCCCGTGGCCTCGCGGCTCTCGGAGCTGCTCGGCAAGCACGTGCCGCTCAAGAAGGACTGGCTCGGCGGCGTGGACACCGCGCCCGGTTCGGCGGTGCTGCTCGAGAACGTGCGCTTCAACAAGGGCGAGAAGAAGGACAAGGAAGATCTGTCCAGGCAGATGGCCGGGCTGTTCGACGTGTTCGTCATGGATGCGTTCGGCACGGCGCATCGCGCCGAGGCTTCGACGCATGGCGTCGGCAAGTTTGCCAAGGTGGCCTGTGCCGGCCCGTTGCTCATGGGTGAGCTCGAGGCGCTCGAACGGGCGCTTGCGAAACCGGCACGTCCGATGATCGCGATTGTTGCCGGCTCCAAGGTCTCAACCAAGCTCACGGTGCTCGAGTCGCTGCTGACCAAGGTGGACAAGCTCATCGTGGGCGGTGGCATCGCCAACACCTTCCTGGCGGCTACTGGCATCAACGTGGGCAAGTCGCTGCAGGAAGCCGAGATGCACGACATCGCGCGCCGGCTGCTGGAGCAGGCCAAGGCTCGCGGCGCGGAAATTCCGCTGCCAACCGACGTGGTCGTCGCCAAGGAATTCGCGGCCACGGCGCACGCCGACGTGCGCAGCATCCACGACGTGCGTCCCGACGAGATGATCCTCGACATCGGACCGGATACCTCGGAGCGCTTCGCCGCGCTGCTGCAGAAGGCCGGCACCATCGTGTGGAACGGGCCGGTGGGTGTGTTCGA
>Ga0190271_10002752_pt1 | contig 10821 bp, 7 predicted proteins | sample Popmic356T_FD_133747 | JGI IMG/M metagenome (GOLD analysis project Ga0190271, IMG submission 133747) | Populus adjacent soil microbial communities from riparian zone of Weber River, Utah, USA - 356 T | ecosystem: Environmental > Terrestrial > Soil > Riparian zone | place: USA: Utah | collected...
ACGCACCGCGGCAAGGGCCCGCGTCACGTCGTCGTGCGGCGGCGCGAAGCGCTCGAGCCTGGCGATCGCGCTGTCGAAACGACTGGCGTCCGCGTCGCGACGGGCTGCCTCGATCTCCGCGTGCGCGGCACGGTCGTGCTCTTCGCGGGCCTGCCGCGCCTCTTCCTCGGCCTGGCGCCGCCGCGCCGCCTCATCCTCCAGGCGTCGACGCTCTGCTTCAGCCGCGAGCCGTTGACGCTCCGCTTCGGCGGCCTGCCGCCGCTTCTCCTCTTCCTCCTCGATGGCGCGCTGGGCCCGCCGCCGCACGTCGAGCGCCTGCCCCTCGTCCGGCTGGACGCGCAGCGCCGCGTCGCACCGCACGATCGCCGCGTGGAACTCGCCGGCGTTGAACTTGGCGATGGCCTCGCCGATCAGCGCGGCGGCCTGGGCGCTGCGCCGCGCCGCCGATTCGGCCTGCTGCCGCGCCAGCTCGATCTCGGTGCGCAGGTTCGCGAGCACGCGCGGGTCGGCGCGGTCGCGGGCGGCCTGGTCGGCCTGCGCCTGCGCCTCGTCGAGCGCGCCGTGGACGATGGCCCGGCGGACGCCTTCGACGGCGTCGCGGATCCGTTCCAGTCGCGCCCGTTCCCGGACCGCCTGCTCGTCGATCGCGGTCTGGGCGCGATTGCGGATCTGCCGCGCTTCGTCGATGCCGGGCTGGTAGAGCTCGGCGTCGGTCGTGGCCCGGATCGCCCCGGTCCAGTCCTGGCGCTCGAGCGCGGCGCGGGCCCGCTGCAGGGCGGCGGCGAGCGCCACCTGGTTGCGGGCGCGGGCCACCGCCTCGCGCAGCACGCCGATGCCGGTGTGACCGGGCCGCACTTCGATGGCCTTGGCGACGAGCGCGTCGGCGGCGTCGATCTCGCCCCGGCCGAGGGCCGACCCGGCGTCGGCCAGATGCTGGTTGGCCTGCTGCTCGTCGAGCGCCGCCTGCGCCCTGTCCCGCAGGTCGTGCGGCCCGCTCTCGTGCTCGTCGACGGCGCTGGCGCGATAGCTGTGCTCGATCGCCTCCTCGTAGAGGCCGGCGTCGAACGCCTTGGCGGCCGCCTCCATGTGCTGGACGAGCTGTTCCTTGCGGATGCGATCGAGGACGCTGTCCTTGCCCGGCCGAGGCGTCGGCCGGGGCGTCGGCCGGGGCGTCCCCTGCGACTGGTGCGGCGCGCGCGTGGCGTCGTGTTGCTCGGGGCGCGGGTACTCGCCCGACGCCGATTCGTCGCGTTCCAGGCGACGGCGGACCCGTGTCAGGTCGCGGTGCATCGCCGGCAGGTCGGGATAGCGCCGGCCCGCATCTTTCTCCAGCGCCTTGTTGATGATCTGCTCGACGTCGGCGTCGGCGTCCGCGATCACCTCACGCAGCTGAGGCGCGGCCTGCTCGGCGATCCGGCCGAGGACGCCGTCCCCGAGCCCGCCGGGAAAGGCCTGCCTGTAGCTGAGGAGCTCGAACATGACCGCGCCGACCGAGAAGATGTCGGAGCGGTGGTCGATCGGCAGGCCGCGCACCTGCTCGGGCGACATGTAGTTGAAGCTGCCGATCAGCGCGCCGGCGTTGGTGATGCCGGAATCGGCCAGCTTGGCGATGCCGAAGTCGAGGATCTTCAGGCGGCCGCGCCGCTTCTCGACCATCAGGTTGGCCGGCTTCACGTCACGGTGGACGATGTTGAAGCTGTGGGCGTAGGCCAGGCCGTCGCACAGTTCCTCCATCAGCCGCAGCTTGCGGGTGACGGCGGCCGGCTCCTTGCGGCGGATCCACATCGACAGCGTCTCGCCGTCGATGTACTCCATGGCGATGAATGGCTCGCCGTCCTGTTCGCCGACGTCGAAGATGCGGACGATGTTCTCGTGCTCGAGCACGCCGGCGGCGTTCGCCTCCTGCATGAAGCGGCGCCGGATCTCGTCGCTGTCGATGCCTTCCTTGAGCAGCTTGATGGCGACCGTGCGGCCGCCGATCTTCGGGTCGCGGGCGCGCAGGAGCGTGCCCATCCCGCCCGACCCGATCGAGCCGATGATTTCGTAGCGACCGATGGTGTGGGGAAGTGCCACGGGCGCAACGAATTATATGTTCGTTGAACGGCGCGTTCGCCGCGCCGTCAACCTCGCCCCTTGGGCGGCACAGCTAGGCGATGAAGTTCAGATACTGGCGGTAGTCACCGCCGAGGACGGCGACCGAGTTGCTGCCCAGCCAGCGGTCGAGGATCTCGGCGTAGACGCGGCGGAAATCGATGTCCCAGCGGACGTCGCCGCCGCCCGAGGAGAGCGTGGGGTTCCCGGCGAAGGGATTGAGGTTCGGCGCCGTGCCGTAGACGCCGCCGCGGACGCCGCCGCCGATGGCGAACATCACACCGCCCTCGCCGTGGTCGGTGCCCTGGGTGCCGTTCTCGGCGACGCGCCGGCCGAACTCCGAGAACGTCAGGAGCGTGGTCTGGTTGATCAGCCCCTGATTCTGCATGTCGGTGTAGAACGCCGTGATGGCGCCGTCGATCGTCGCCATCAGGCTCTGGTAGGCGCCGGTGGCCGCCGCGCCGGAACCCTGCTGGGCGTGGGTGTCGTAGCCGCCGGTCTGCACCCAGAACACCTTGGTGCCGATGCCGCGGACGATCGCCCCGGCGACCGCGCGCAGGGCGTTGCCGAGACCGGTGTTCGGGTAGGTCGCGGTCGGCGTGTACTGCGCCACCTGGGCGACGCGATCCATGGTCGCGAACGCGCCCTGGGCGGAGGCGTTGACGAACGCGAGGTGCGGGCGGTTGACCGGCACGTGCGACGAGATGCGCGTCGCCGACGTGCGGGCGAAGTTCTGATCGGGCGTCCCGGTGTTGGGGCTCGAGAATGCGTACTGCGATGGGCTCGGGATCGACGGCACCGAGACGGTGCGGGCGATCATCGTCCGCGGCATTTCGCGGTTCGTGTTCCAGCCGACCAGCGGATCGACCGGCATCGGCAGCGTGTCGAGGTAGCGCCCGAGCCAGCCCGGCCCCTGCGGCGCGGACATGCTCGCGGTCGACCAGATGTCGGTGCCGAGGAAGTGCGAGCGGCTCAAGTTCGGATAGCCGGTGCGCTGGATGACCGCCATGCGGCCCTGGTTCAGGATGTTGCGCAGGCCGATCAGGTTCGGGTGCAGGCCGAGCGCGTTGCCGGCGCCGTCGTTGGGGATCGGCAGGACCGATCCCGGCGGGATGGCGATCGTCGGCCGGCGCGAGTAGTAGAAGGCGTCTCCGTACGGGATGACGGTGTTCAGCGAATCGTTGCCGCCGCCGAGATAGAGGACCACCAGGTTGCGCGAGGCGGCACCCTGGGCCTGGGCCACGTCCGACAGGAACGCCGGCGCGGCGAAGCCCCAGGTGAACGCGGCGACGCCGCCCTTGACGAAGTCACGTCGTGTGAATGCCATAACGCCTCAGACCAGCTGGTAGTACGACGAGCCGAGCACCAGGTGCATGACCCCCGCGACCTTGGCGCGGAGCTCGTTGTCGGACGCCGTCCAGTTCGTGCCGGCGCGCAGGTAGGCGAGCAGCTCGTCGTACGACTGCGGCTCCAGGGTCGCCGGCGACAGGCGTTCCATGACGAACGACATCACGCCCTGCGGCGTCTGCGCGAACGGCCGCGCCTCGTTGCGGAGGTTGATGCGCTGGTTGGTCGTCAGCGACGCGGCGTAGTTCATCCGGTTCAGCATCGCGCCGGTCGAGAACCAGCCCTGCCCGAGATCCCAGCCGTTGACGTCGGGCGGCTCGAACAGCGACTGCCCCATGTTCAGCATCGGGTTCAGCGCCGAGTCGACCGAGTAGCCGGCCCAGCCGGTTTCCTTGATCGCCCGCACCACGAACTCCACCGGCCACGAGTAGCGCGCGAACACCACCGACGGATCCCAGAACTCCGGCGACGACAGGATCGCGTGCACCACCGCGCGCATGTTGTAGCCGGTCGAGTAGTAGATGCCGGCGATGCGGTCGACCCACGGCTGCGGCGCGTCGGCGATCTCGCTGACGAAGTAGGCCCACAGCTTCCGCACGAGCCGCGGCCCGGTGGCAGGGTGGGCACACAGCGCGTTGATCAGGTCGATGCCCTCCTGCTCGCCGTTGGCGGCGATGGCGCCGCTGCCGTTCGGGTAGATCGGGAAGGTGAAGTCCTTGATGGTGTTGTCGTGGCGGTTGGCGCGGAACTCGTAGCGGTAGTAGTAGGCGCCGCTTGGGCCGAGACGGGTCAGGTTCCAGCCGGTGAACACGCGCGCCGCCGCCTTGACGTCGTCCTCGACGACGTTGGCGACGCCGAACGTGAACAACTCCATGATCTCGCGGGCGTAGTTCTCCTGGGGGCGGGTGGCGATGTTGTCGCGGCCGTCCAGCCACACCAGCATCGCCGGATCCTTCGACACGGCGACCAGCAGGTCGCGGAAGTTGCCGAGGGCGTGCTCGCGGAGCAGCTCGAGCTGGCCCTTGGTGCCGTCGCGATCCTCGGACGGCTTGGCCGCCAGCATCCGCGTCGCCTCGGTGCCGTCGTAGGCGCCGGCGATCTTGGTGTAGGCGGTCGCGAAGTGGTTGTGCCAGAAGAGCGCCATCTTCTCCTGGAGCGGGCGCTCGGAGTGCGCCAGCCTGAACAGCCAGCGCTGGCGCGCGTCGGTGATGTTGAGGTGCGGCGCGAAGGTGCCGCGGGTCGTAACGCTGACGAAGCCGGGCTGGCCGATCTTGCTGTCGACGTCGTCCGGAACCTGGTCGTAATAGACCAGAAGATCGATCGTGCCGCGGACGCCGACCTCCGCATAGAAATCGATCTCGTTCGGGCTGCCGCCGAAGCCGGCGCGCCGGAGGAGATGCTCGATCTGCTGTTCCCGTCGTCCCATGCGAAGACCTTCCTGACGCCGCCCCGCCCTTGAGCAACCGGCACTGTCCGCCGTGTCCCCTAATCGGACCCTGGCCGCCCCACCCGCATCGTGGCCCGCGCGCACGGGCAGCGCCGGGCGCGGTCGAGCCGTCGCAAACCGCGTGCCCATGAGGTTCGAGGCGAACGCCTGCCCTCAGTGCGGTTTAGCAGGGGTTTTGCTCGTTGTCGGCCGCACCTCCCCAGGGGGGCTCTTACGAAACCGTAAGGATACGCCTCATTAGCGGGGGTTGAGGAGGGGGGGCCGGCCGAGCACTTTCTGCGGAGCCGAAGCACTTCTTGCACGGTTGTGCAGGCGGTGGATATATAGTCCGCCAGTCCCGACAATCCATGCCCTGGAGCCAAAACTACGACCCCCTCGGTGCGTGGCCGCTGTCGACCGCCGTCGCCGCCCTGCCCGTCGTCACCCTCTTCTTCGTGCTCGTCGCCCTCAGGGCGCGCGTCTGGGTGGCCGCGTTCTCGGGCATGGTCATGGCCATCGCCCTGGCCCTGGGGGTCTTCGGCATGCCGGCGAAGCTGGCCGGCGGCGCCGTCGTGGCCGGCGTGGTCTTCGGCTTCTTCCGCATCGCCTGGATCATCGTGGCGTCGATCTTCCTCTACCACGTCGCGGTGGAGACCGGGCAGTTCGCGGTGATGAAGCGGTCGATCGCGCGGCTGTCGTCCGATCGCCGGATCCAGGCCGTGCTCATCGCCTTCTGCTTCGGCGCCTTCCTGGAAGGCACCGGCGGGGGCGGCGCGCCGGTGGCCATCGCCGGCGCCTTCCTGATCGGCCTCGGCTTCAAGCCCTTCGAGGCCGCGGTCCTCTGCCTGATCGCCAACACCGCGCCAGTCGCGTGGGGCGGCGTCGGCAACCCGATCCGCACGCTGTCCGGCGTCACCGGACTGCCCGAGTTCGAGCTGTCGGCGATGGCCGGGCGGATCCTGCCGCCGTTCTCGCTGATCCTGCCGATCTGGCTGGTGCGCACGATGACCGGCTGGAAGGGCACCTTCGAGGTGCTGCCCGCGCTGCTCGTCGCCGGCGCCTCGTTCGCCGGCATGCAGTACTTCTGGTCCAATCACGTCGAGGTCGGCCTGGTCGACATCACCGCCGCGCTCGTCTCGCTCATCGTCACCGTCCTGTTCCTCAAGGTGTGGCAGCCCGCACGCGTCCAGCTCGTGGAGGCTCCCGCGGCCGGCTCCGCCGCCGCGGCGGAAGCCGAGGCGCTGCTCAGCGGACCGCGGCTCAGCGCCCGCCAGATCGCCAAGGGATGGTCGCCGTTCATCGTGGCCTCGGTGTTCATCTTCGTGACCGGCGTGCCGGCCTTGAACGCCTGGCTGAAGTCGCCGGCCCTGAACGTGCCGCTGCCGGTGCTGCACAACCAGGCGCAGAAGGTCCCGCCGGTGGCGCCGAAGCCGACCCCCGAACCCGCGGTGCTCGACTTCAACTTCGTCTCGCTGCCCGGCACGGCGGTGGTGGTGGCGACCTTCCTCGTCGCGCCGTTCCTCGGCATGCCGTTCGGACGCACGGCCCGGGTCTTCGGCGCCACGATGCGCCAGCTGGTGCCGTCGCTGACCGCGATCTCGTGCATGGTCGCGCTCGCCTACGTCACCAAGTACGCCGGCATGGATGCCGTCCTCGGCTTGAGCCTGACCCATACGGGCTGGGTGTACCCGTTCTTCGGTACCCTCCTCGGCTGGATGGGGGTGGCGCTGACCGGCACCGACGCCGGCTCGAACGCGCTCTTCGGCAACCTGCAGAAGGTGACGGCGGAACAGCTCGGGCTGAACCCGATCCTGATGGCGTCGGCCAACACGACGGGCGGCGTGATGGGCAAGATGATCGACGCCCAGAGCATCGTGGTGGCCAGCATCTCGACACACCAGGAGGGCAACGAGGCCGCCATCTTCAAGGCGGTGTTCTGGCACAGCCTGACGCTGGCCTCGCTCGTCGGCGTCCTGGTCATGCTCTACGCCTACGTCTGGCCGTGGGTCGTACCCACAGTCCCCTAGAGGTACCTGTCATGAACGCAACCCGTCTTCGTGGTCTGACGCTCGCGGCCCTCGCCGTCGTCCCGGCGGGTCTGCTCGCGGTGCAGGCGGTGCCGCAGACGCCGCCCCGGCCGACCGGCCTCAAGCCGGCCGCATCGGCGGCCGCCACGCCGGCCGACCCGATGCTCGCCCGCTTCGCCAAGGTGAGCCCCGCCAACATCTCGGACGCGATGGACCAGGTCGGCGGCGGCCGCGGCTTCCTCGATCACGACGTCCGCCCCTACGTGGCGGGCGCGTTCGTTGGGCGCGCCGCGACGTCGCTCCTGCGCGCGGTGCCGGCCGATCAGTCGACGCCGGCGACGGCGGCGAAGCACTCGGTCGAGATGATCGACGCGTCGAAGCCGGGCGACGTCGGCGTGCTGGTGATGGAAGGCTCGCTCGACGTCGCGGCGATGGGCGGCCTGATGGGCACGGCGGCCAAGGTTCGCGGCATGGCCGGGATGGTGATCGACGGCGCCCTGCGCGACGTGCGAGAGATCCGCGCCCTCGGCCTGCCGGTCTACGCGCGATCGATCTCGCCCGCCAACGCCGTCACCCGGTTCGCCAGCGTCGCCAACCAGATCCCGGTGAAGTGCGCGGGCGTGACGATCACGCCCGGCGACATCATCGTCGCCAGCGAGGAAGGCGTCGTCGCCATCCCCAAGGACAAGGCCGACGCCGTCCTGAAGCGCGCCGAGGAGATCGCGCTGCGCGAACAGCGCATGCTGCCGCTCATCCGCAAGCACAAGTCGGTGGGCGAGGCGATCAAAGCCTACAACTGGATTTAGCGAGGCCGCGATGGTGATCGTCCACGTTCACGTGCGCGTCGTACCCGGCGGAATCGACCTCTTCCGCGAGGCCAGTCTCGCCAACGCCCGCGCCAGCGTGCAGGAGCCCGGCGTCGCTCGCTTCGACGTCATCCAGCAGGAAGACGATCCGACGCGGTTCGAGCTGATCGAGGTCTACCGCACGGCCGAGGCCGCGGCGGCGCACAAGGCCACGGCACACTACGCCGCCTGGCGCGACTCGGTCGCGCCGCTGATGGCCGAGCCGCGCTCGAGCACGAAGTACCGCACCGTCTTCCCCGAGACCCTTTGAGGTCGCTGTGAACCTGCCGTGATCGGCGCTTCCGGCTTCGAATTCGCCACGGCGTCGCGCATCGTCTTCGGCGCGGGGCGGGTGCGCGATCTGCCGGGGCTGATGAGCGGGCGGCGCACGCTGCTCGTGACCGGCCGCCGCGGATCGCCGATCGCGATCGACGCGGCATACCACGTGCGGGTCGAGGGCGAGCCGACCATCGACGACGCCCGTCGCGCGGCGGCTTTCCAGTTTCCCGACGTCGAGATGGTCGTGGCGATCGGCGGCGGGTCGGCGCTCGATCTCGGCAAGGCGGCCGCGGCGCTCATCCCCAACGGCGGCGATCCGCTGCGCCATCTCGAGGTGGTCGGCGAGGGCCAGGGGCTGGCGCGTCCCTCGCTTCCGTGCGTCTGCGTGCCGACGACGGCCGGGACCGGATCCGAGGTGACGCGCAACGCCGTCCTCGGCTCGCCGACGGATGGCGTCAAGGCCAGCCTCCGCAGCCCGCGCATGCTGCCCGGCGTGGCGCTCGTCGATCCCGAGCTGACCTACGACCTGCCGCCAGCGCTGACGGCGTCCACCGGCCTCGACGCCTTGACGCAGCTGATCGAGCCGTTCGTATGCGCTCGGGCCAACGCCTTCGTCGATGCGATTTGCCGCGACGCGATCCCGCGCGTGATCGGCGCGCTGCCGAAGGCCTTCGCCGGCGACCGCGCCGCGCGCACCGAGATGGCCTACGCCAGCCTGTGCGGCGGGCTCGCGCTGACCAACGCCGGGCTCGGCGCCGTGCACGGCTTCGCCGGCCCGATCGGCGGCCGCTTTCCCGCCCCGCACGGGGCGATCTGCGCGGTCCTGCTGCCGCACGTCGTGGCGATGAACGCCGCGCGCACCGGTGATCCGAAATTCGCCGAGCTCGCCGCGATGACCGGCGACCTCGCCGCGTTCGTGGCGCAGTTCGCGCTGCCGCCCCTCTCCTCGTACGGCATCGGCAAGGACGACGTGCCGGCGCTGGTCGCGCAGGCGAAGCAAGCCAGTTCGATGAAGGCGAATCCGGTACCGCTGTCGGACTCCGATCTCACCGAGGTCCTGACCCGCGCGCTATGAAACGACAATGACCAGACTTCGTGCCGCGTTGGCGGCCGCCTGCCTCGCCGCGTCGATCGTCTCCCTGTTCGCGGCCGACGGCCCGCTCGATCGGGCCGCTGCGGCGCTTGGGGTGGACGCCATCCAGAGCCTCGAGTTCGAGGCCAGCGGCCGCTACTACCAGTTCGGCCAGGCGCCGGCGCCCGAGCTGCCCTGGCCGGCCTTCGAGGTGACCGGCTACACGGCGACGCTGGACTACGCCCGCGACGCGGTGCACGCCAAGTACCGCCGCGTCCAGGTCCAGGAGCCGGGCCGGTCGCGGCCACACACCGATCAGACCCAGGACCAGTACGCGGCCGGCGGCTTCAGCTGGAACCTCACGCCAGCGCCGACCTCCATGCCGACCAACCTCGCCGAACGGAACGCCGAGCTGTGGACGTCACCGCAGGGCTTCGTGAAGGCGGCGCGCGCGCACGCCGCGGTGGTGAAGCCGGCCCCCGGCGGCGGCGCGACCGTGACCTTCACGATCGATCGGGTGTTCCGCTACGAAGGGGTCGTCACCGCCGCGGGCGACGTGCTCCGAGTGCGCACGTTCCTGGATTCGCCGGTCACCGGCGACACGCCGGCGGAGTGGCGCTTCTCCGAGTACCGCGACTTCGGCGGCGTGCGCTTCCCCGCCCGCATCGAGCGCGTGATCGCCGGCCTGCCCTGGTACGACCTGACGGTGACGGCCGTGCGGACCAACACCGCGACGTCGTTCACGGTGCCGCCGGAGGTGGCCGGGGCGCCGGTCCCGGTCGTGACCGACGTGAAGACGCAGGAGCTGGCGCCCGGCGTGTTCTTCGTCACCGGCACGACCCACAACAGCGTGATCGTCGATCAGGCCGGCGGACTGATCGTCGTCGAGGCGCCGCTGAACGAGCCACGCTCGGAGGCCGTGCTCGCGAAGATCCGCGAGCTGTTCCCGGGCCGGACGATCGCGGGGGTGATCAACACGCACACCCACTTCGACCACGCCGGCGGGCTGCGCACCTACGTGGACGCCGGCGTGCCGGTGATCACCCACGCCCGCAACGCGGCCTACTACGCGCGCGCCTGGGCGGAGCCGCGCACGATCGTCCCCGATCGCCTTGCGGCGTCGAAGCGCAAGCCGGAATTCAGGACCTTCACGACGAAGCTGGTGCTGCCGGACGCGCGCAACCCAATCGAGATCCACGCCATCGCCGGCAGCGGCCACAACGACGCCTTCGCGATGGTGTTCCTGCCCAAGGCCGGCCTGCTCGTCGAGGGCGACGCCTGGACGCCGGCGGCGACGCGCCCGGCCACCCCGAGCCCGCTCTGGGTGAACCTGCACGAGAACATCCAGCGCCTCGGGCTCGGCGTGCAGCGGATCGCGCCTCTTCACGGCACGCTGCAGACGATCGACGATCTGCGCGCCGCGATCGTGCGCTAGCTCCAAAGCCGATCGTTCGAGCGGAACGTATCCCACTCCGGCGTCGGCGCGAAGTAGGTCGCGTTCGGCGCCAGGTGCGCCTTGACGACCTCCTCGTTCAGTTCGACGCCGAGGCCGGGCAGGTCCGGGACGATCGCGAAGCCCTTCTCGATCATCGGCTTCGGCGTCGTCACCATCTGCTCCCACCACGGCACGTCGATCGAGTGGTGCTCGAGGGCGATGAAGTTCTCGGTCGCCGCCGCGCAGTGGACGTTGGCCATGAACGAGATCGGCGTGCCGGCGAAGTGCATCGCCATCGG
>Ga0190271_10002753_pt1 | contig 10821 bp, 12 predicted proteins | sample Popmic356T_FD_133747 | JGI IMG/M metagenome (GOLD analysis project Ga0190271, IMG submission 133747) | Populus adjacent soil microbial communities from riparian zone of Weber River, Utah, USA - 356 T | ecosystem: Environmental > Terrestrial > Soil > Riparian zone | place: USA: Utah | collected...
CAGCGACGACACCAGCGTCAGGATTCCCGGCGAGATCGACGTGCAGCGCGTACGCCGCATTCTCGAGGAACTGCGCCGCCGCTTCTCCGATCCGCAACGGCCGCAGCTGGAGCTCGATTACCTTGAGCGTCTTTTGAAAGACTATTGAACACGGCGATCACGACGCGATCGGTTCATTTGAATGAGATATTGGGTTTGCGGCGCGCGCGCCGCCCTCTGCATGATCGTGCTCTGTCTTGCGGTGCCCGCCGTCGCGCAGGACTGTCCTGTAGCGACCGGCAAGGTGTCTTTCGTCGTCGAGCGAGGGGCGGACTCAAAGACCGAGGTGTTCGCGGGCGAGGGTGCGGTCGTGCGGTCGATCCTGCGTTATCGCGGGCAGACGATCCTGGAAACCACGCTGTATGAAGGCCTGTTCGAGCTCGATCGCCTCGATCGTGGCCGCAAATCCGCGCTCAAGCCCAAGGCCGATCTGGCCAGGCTTTTTCCGCTGAAGCAGAAGCAGAGGATCGACGTCGAGTTCGACATCGAGCAATCCGGCGGCAAGGCGGCGAAATCGCGCGTCAAGCTCGTCGTCATTGGTGCCGACACGCTCTACATCGGCTCCTGCAAGTACGACATTCTCAAGATCGATCGCGATGAAACCGGTGCCAGGCTGTTTCAGAATATCGACTACTACGCCCCCGCACTGAAGCTCGTTGTCGCCAAGGAGTACAAGGAGAGCGACGGGCGCACTACGCTCATCAAGTTCGACAAGATCTACGCAGCGCCTGCGCGTTAAGGATCAGTCCGCAGGGCGCGCGGCGAGTGCGTCGGCAACCGCAGTGCGGATGTCGGCGACCGCAAACGGCTTGGTGATGACGTCGTGTACGATGGCGTCGAGGCCGGAGGCGCGTTCGCGCTGGTCGGCGAAGCCGGTCATCAGCAGGATGGTGAGCTTGGGAAAGTCGCGGGCGGCGGCAAGCGCCAGCGCAATGCCGTCCATGATCGGCATCTTGATGTCGGTCAGCAGCAGGTCGAAGCGGCCGTCGTTCCGGACGAGGATCTCGAGCGCCTCGGCCCCGTCTTCCGCGGTCGTCGTCTCGTGACCATCCATGGCGATCGCCCGCGCCACGAGCTGGCGCATCGACTCCTCGTCATCAGCGATGAGAATCCTCGCCATCACACACTGCCGGAAGCCAGATCCCGCCGGTGGAAGAAGCGGACGACGACGCTATGCGCGTCGGCGGGGGGCGAGGCAAGGCGGGACTTGAACGCGACCCGTTCGCCGGGCTGCACAACGGCCTGATCGACCACCGCGTTCCACGCGTAGATGTCGGTGCCGCTTGCGTTCTGGACGACAAACCGAAGTCGCGGAATCTCGACGGGCTTGCGCGAGGCTGCCGCAATGGCTCCCTCGATCACGAAGACAGGACTGCCATTCACCGTCTCGGTGGAAACCTTGACGCCTTCGAAGCTCAGGTTGCGCAGGTTGACGCTCAGGCCGGTGAACTGAAAGAAGGTCGCGGTCTGCGGCATGATCCGGACAACGTCATTGCGCCAGTAGATCAGCGCAAGCACCAGTGCCGCCATCGCCGCAATCGCCATCGGCGGGCTGAAACCCAGGCTTTTTGCGGGCCCCGAGCCGAACGCGAATTTCCGGAGCGTCCCCCGGCGGCTTTTTGCCGGACGCGGAACGGCCGGCCCATCCTCAGCCACGCATTCCCGGGCGGCTGAGGAAGGGCCATCATGCGCCAGCGGCGGGCTCTCGATTTGCGGGACCTCGCGCCCGAAGTGTTCGTCGGGAACGGCTTCGGCGACCGCCGGGCGCTGGGCCGGTTGATCCCATCCGATCTCTTCGGCCGCCTGGGCCAGCGCGTCGGCGCGCGCCATGTCGTCGACGCGTGCGAGCCAGGTTTCCTTGCAGCGCACGCAGCGAACGGTCCGCCCGGCTGGGCCGAGCGTCGATGGATTGACGTCGTAGGAAGTTCCACAGTTCGGGCAGACGATTTGCATGGCCGATTCGCCTCATTAGTGGCTTAAAAGCTAGCAGCGGTCTGTTAACGAATCGGAAACCATAACCGGCCCACAAACGTGACGGGACCGGGGCCGAAGGGGTGGCCGGGCGCAGCGCCCGGATTTTGCATGCGGCAAAGCCGTGCAAGGTGTCTGCCTGCCATGGAGCGGAGCTGACCATGGTCCGGTTCGAAAACGTCGGCCTGCGTTACGGGCTCGGCCCGGAGGTTCTCCGCGACCTCAGTTTCGACATTGGCGCGCACTCCTTCCAGTTCCTGACCGGCCCGTCGGGCGCAGGCAAGACCTCGCTGCTGCGGCTGCTGTTTCTCTCGCACCGGCCGACCCGCGGCCTCGTCAATCTGTTCGGCTATGAAGTCTCGCGGCTGAACAAGGAGGGAGTGGCAGGTCTGCGCAAGCGGATCGGCATCGTGCTGCAGGACTTCCGCCTGCTCGATCACATGACGACCTATGAGAATGTGGCGCTGCCGTTCCGGGTCATGGGCCGCGATGAATCGAGCTATCGCCGCGAGGTGATCGATCTGCTGCACTGGGTCGGCCTCGGTCACCGCATGGACGCGCTGCCTCCGATCCTCTCCGGCGGCGAAAAGCAGCGTGCTGCAATCGCCCGCGCCGTGATCTCGCGGCCGGGTCTGCTATTGGCCGACGAACCGACAGGCAACGTCGATCCGACATTGGCAAGACGGCTGCTGCGGCTGTTCATCGAACTCAACAAGTCGGGGACCGCCGTCATCATCGCCACCCACGACATCGCGCTGATGGATCAGTATCCGGCAAAACGGATGGTGCTGCACGAGGGGCGGCTGCATATCTATGAGTGAGATGCCGACACCGCGAGCGCCGCCGGTGCCCGAGACCGGCACCGGCCGGCCGTTGCCGCTCAGCGCGCGCAACGTCTCGCCGATCGTGCCGCGTGCGACGATCTCGGGGCGCGCGCTGATCGCCGTCGTGGCGATCATGACGTTCCTGGCCTCGATCACAACCGGGGCGGTCCTGCTGGTGCGTGCCTCCGCGGCGGAATGGCAATCGGAGATTGCGAGCGAGGTGACGATCCAGGTGCGGCCCGCGCAGGGCCGCGATCTCGATCGCGACGTGCGCGCGGCCGTCGAGACCGTGCGCGGCACGCCGGGGATTCTCGATGTCCGTGCGTTTTCCGACCAGGAGTCGGGACGGCTGCTGGAGCCGTGGCTCGGCACCGGCCTGTCGCTGAACGATCTGCCGGTGCCGCGCGTCATCGTCGCGCGGATCACACCCGGCGGCGGCGTCGATCTGGCCGGCTTGCGCCAGCGGCTTGCACAAGCGGCGCCGTCGGCGTCCGTCGATGATCATCGCGCCTGGATCGAGCGCATGCGCACCATGACCAATGCCATCGTATTCGCCGGCCTCGGCATCCTCGCGCTGGTGATCATGGTGACGATCATTTCGGTGTCGTTTGCGACGCGCGGCGCGATGGCGTCGAACCGGCCGATCGTCGAAGTGCTGCATTTCGTCGGCGCCGGTGACCGCTATATCGCCAACCGCTTCATGGGCCATTTCCTGCGGCTCGGTCTCGAGGGCGCATTGATCGGCGTCGGCGCGGCGATGCTGTTGTTCGGATTCGCCGAATCCATTGGCGGCTGGTTTTCGGGAACGCCGGTGGGAGACCAGTTCGCTGCGCTCTTGGGGACATTCTCGCTGCGGCCGTCGGGGTACGCGGTGCTGGTCGGGCAGGCCATGCTGATTGCCATCATTACGGCATGGTCGTCGCGGCGGACGCTGCTTGCGACCCTGGCCGATATCGAGTGAGCTTGACAATTGCGCCACAGCGGGGCCGGAATCCCCGCTAAAGTCGGGGCAAGAGGATCGCTTCAACAACCGCCATGACCACGGGTCAACCAGGCAAGCGCACACCTACCGCCTCGCTGATGCAGGGCGCGCACATGCTGTTGCGCGTCTTTGGCGTCGTGGTCGTCGTTGTCGTCGGCGGCTTCCTGTGGTTTCTCGCGCAGCTGCAATCGGACGAGGCGCGGCCGAAAAATCCCGCCGACGGCATCGTCGTGCTGACCGGGGGCTCGTCGCGCGTCGCCGATGCCGTCGATCTGCTTGCTGGCGGCTACGGCAAGCGACTGCTGATTTCCGGCGTGCACTGGCAGACCGGAACCGGCGAACTCTCGCGTTCGCTGCGCGACAACAAGTCGTGGCTCTCCTGCTGCGTCGATCTCGACTATTCTGCCGTCGACACCCGCAGCAATGCTACCGAAACGCGGCGCTGGGCGCAGGAGCGCGGCTTCCGCTCGCTGATCGTGGTGACGTCGAACTACCATATGCCGCGCGCGATCGTCGAACTCTCGCACAGCATGCCGGACGTACTGCTGATTCCGTTCCCGGTGATCGGCGAAAAGTGGCGGGATGAACCATGGTGGTCGAGCGGTGCCGCGGCGCGGCTGCTGGTGACCGAATACGCGAAGTTCCTGGCCGCAGGTGTTCGCGTCCATATCGACGACTGGGTCTCGACCGAGCCTTCGGCCAATCCACCGATCGAGGTGTCGCGCAAGCGCGCCGCGGCCGGCAACTGACGAGTGCCGATGTTCTCCATCTTTATCCGCTCGGCCGTTTTCAACGCCGGTTTCTATCTGTCGTTGCTGGTGCACATGGCGGTGGCGATCCCGACATTCTTTCTGCCGCGGCAGGTATTGATCAATCTGGCGAAGTCATGGTCGCACAGCATGATCTGGATGCTGCGCGTGTTCTGCAACATCAACGTCGAGTATCGCGGGCTGGAGAAGATCCCGAAGGGACCGCTGCTGGTGGCGTCGAAGCACCAGTCGGCCTGGGAGACGATCGCGCTGCTGCCGCTGTTTCGGCAGCCGCTCTTCATTCTCAAGCGCGAATTGACGTGGACTCCGCTGTTCGGCCTGTTTCTCCTGAAGGCGCAGATGATTCCGATCAATCGCAAGGCGGGCGCCGGCACGATGTCGATGATGACTTCGCTTGCGCGCGAACGCGTGCGCAACGACCGGCAACTCATCATCTTCCCCGAGGGCACGCGCCGGCCGGTTGGCGCCAAGCCGCGCTACAAGTTCGGCGTCGCGCAGGTCTATGTCGACTGCGGGGTGCAGTGCCTGCCGGTCGCGCTCAATTCCGGTGTGTTCTGGCCGCGCCGCACCTTCCTGCGCTATCCGGGAACCGTCGTGATCGAATTCCTCGACGTCATTCCGCCGGGCCTGTCGCGTGACGAGTTTCTCGATCGCGCCAGGGAGCAGATCGAGTCGGCGACCGCGAAGCTGGTCGACGAAGGCCGCCGGGAGCGGGCGCGGTTGATGGGCGATCTGGCTCCGGTCGACGAACCGGTCGCCGGGAACTGACGGCGCTAGAACGCAGTCTGGCCCGCAGCTTTGCCGGAATGGAATACTGGGTCCCCGCCTTCGCGCGGACGACGGCCGAGAAATGCGCACGCCTGTGTGCCTAGCCGCGCACCGGCATCTCGTGGCGTAGCGCCGCGGCGAGGCGGTGCAGGCTGGTGTCCCTGTATCCCTCGCGCTCGAGCGCCTCGACGGTTGCGACGACGTATTCGCTGTTCGGTCCCGAGTGTCCGTGGCCTTGACGTATCAGATGCAACTGGGCGTCGAGCGAAAGCCGTCCGGCATACTGCACATGGCTGCGGTCGGTGACGTAGGCGAGCGCGCCGACGCGTTCGCGCGCATCGCCGTCGAGCCAGACGCTGCGGACGACCTCGCGGTATACCGTCGTGACCTGCTCGCGCTCGCGCAGGTAGGCGATGGTCGTCAAGCGATTGCTCTCGGCGATGCGGAACGCCATTCCGTTGCAGGCGCCGCCGCGGTCCAGCCCCAGCACGAGGCCCGGCTTTTCCGGCGTTCCGCGGTGGTGGAAGGAGTAAATGCAGAGCGCGCGGTGCTCGCCGATCAGCTTTGCCTGCCGCTTTTCAAGATAGTCGAAACCCGGCCGCCACATCAGCGAACCGTAGCCGAACACCCAGAGGTCGCCGTGTGGGAGATCGTGTTCCTGGACGGTTTTGGCGGTCATGCGGAAGCGGTACCTATCAGCCGGCCGACAGCCGCGCAACGATCTGGACTTGACCGCAATTTGGGCAAACATTGCGGTAACAAGGCGCCGGTCCTATAGCCACCTGGAAGCTCATGTCAGATACATCGAATCCGCCCCGCAAGCGTTCGCGCCTCGGCCTGTTCATCATGCCGGGCGTGCTCGTGGTCCTTGCGATCGGCTGGACCGGCTTCTGGTTCTACGCCTCGTCGCAGGTGGGCGCTCAGTTTGAGCGCTGGCGTGTGCGCGAGGCGCAGTCGGGACGGGTCTATGACTGCGGCAAGCTGAACGTCGGCGGCTATCCGTTCCGTTTCGAGGTCCGTTGCCAGAATGCGAGCGTCGATCTGATCTCGCAGACGGCGAGCCGGAAGTTCGGCAAGGGCGAACTGACGCAGATTCTCGCCGTCGCACAGATCTACAACCCGAGGCAGCTGATCGCGGAATTCACCGGGCCTTTCACGGTGACGGAACAGGGCGAACGGCAATCGCTGATCGTCGACTGGAGCGCCGCGCAGGCCAGCGCCTTCGGCCTGCCGGTTGCGCCGCAACGCATGTCGCTGGTGGTCGATGCGCCGACACTGGAACGGGGCGTCGGCGCGGTTCGTACGCCGCTGGCGCGCGCGAAACGGTCGGAACTGCATGGCCGCATTGCCGAGGGGTCGGCTGCGGCCGACCCGGTGATCGAGGTGTTCTGGGACCTCGCGCAGGCAAGCGCCGATCCGATCCACCCGGCGCTGGGTGAGGCCATCGACATGACCACGCAGGTGCGCCTGAGCGGGCTGAAGGATTTTCGGCCGAAGCCTTGGCCGGAGCGCTTCCGCGAGATCCAGGCGGCGAACGGCCGCGTCGAGATCCAGCAAGCACGCCTGCAGCAGGGCAATCTGATCGCCGTGGCAAAGGGCTCGCTCGGCATTGCGCCGACCGGCATGCTCGAGGGCGAACTGCAGATGACGGTGGTGGGGCTCGACAAGATCGTGCCGGCACTTGGCATCGACAAGATCCTCGAGCAGAGCGTGCCACAGGAGACCCTTGACCGGCTGGCGCCAGGTTTGAAGACGGAGCAGGTCGACCGGCTCATGGGTACGCTCGACAGGATGCTGCCCGGTCTCGGCAATGTCGTGCGCCAGAAGGCACCGGCGGCGCTCGGCGCCGGCGTCTCCATGATCGGGCAAAAGACCACGCTCGAAGGCAGGCCCGCACAGACATTTCCGCTGCGGTTTGCCGACGGTGCGGTGCTTCTCGGCCCGTTCCGCGTCGCGCAGACGCCGCCGCTGTTTTAGGCTTTTTTGTCCGTCGGCAGCCCCTGATGCGGCCGGCCGAAATCGGGGCTCGCTGCGTCCTGGCCGATGTTCAGGATGCCGCGGCGGATGGCGCGGGTGCGCGAGAAGTGCTCGAACAGGGCGTCGCCGTCGCCGCGGCGGATGGCGCGGGTGAGCTTCGACAGGTCTTCCTGGAATTCGCCCAGCATCTCCAGCACGGCGTCCTTGTTGTTCAGGAACACGTCGCGCCACATGGTCGGATCGGAGGCGGCGATGCGCGTAAAATCGCGAAAGCCGCCGGCAGAGAATTTCAGCACTTCGGACTCGGTGACGCCCTCCAGTTCGTCGGCGGTGCCGACGATGGTGTAGGCGATCAGGTGCGGCAGGTGGCTGGTGATGGCGAGCACGAGGTCGTGGTGCTCGGCGGTCATGCTTTCGACATTGGCGCCGAGCGCCTGCCAGAACGCCTTCAGCCGTTCGACGCTTTCGGCTGACGCCGTCTCCGACGGTGTGAGAATGCACCAACGGTTGACGAACAGTTCGGCGAAGCCCGCATCCGGACCCGAATGCTCGGTGCCGGCGACGGGATGCGCGGGGATGAAGTCCACCGTATCCGGCAGGTGCGCAGCCATGTCCTTCAGGACTGCGCTTTTCACCGAGCCGACGTCGGAGACGATCGAGCCTGCCTTCAGGTGCGCGGCAATGTCCTTCGCAACCGTTCCGCAGGCGCCGACCGGCACGCAGGCGATGACGAGATCGGCGTCCCTCACGGCCTCCGCGTTCGTCTCGGCGATGCGGTGCGCCAGGCTGATTTCTTTCGCGCGCTTGCGCACATCGGCCGACCCGTCGGTGGCGACGATCTCACCGGCCAGGCCAAGCGCCGTCGCGCCGCGTACGATCGACGAGCCGATCAGTCCGAGGCCGATGATCGCAACGCGCGGGAACAGAGGCGATGCGGTCATTCAGGTCCCCAGAAAGTCGCGCAACCCGGCGACCACGAGGCGGTTGGCCTCCTCGGTGCCGACGGTGAGGCGCAGCGCATGCGGCAGCTTGTAGTTCTTCAGGGCGCGCAGCACGAGGCCGCGCCGCGTCAGGAACGCGTCGGCTTCGTCGGCGGTGCGGCCTTTTGTTTCCGGGAAATGGATGAGAACGAAGTTGCCGACGCTCGGCGTCACCTTCAATCCAAGCTTGCCGATTTCCTCGGTCAGCCAGTTTCGCCACTGCTCATTGTGGGCGCGCGCCTTCTCGAGGAAGGGCGTGTCGGCGAGCGAGGCGACCGCGGCCTGCATCGCCGGTGTGGAGACGTTGAACGGTCCACGAATGCGATTGACCGCATCGACGACGTGCGCAGGCCCGTACATCCAGCCGATCCGCAGGGACGCAAGGCCGTGGATCTTCGAGAAGGTGCGGCACATCACCGTGTTGTCGGTGGTCGCCACCAGTTCGATGCCCGACTCATAGTCGTTGCGCGAAACGTATTCGCTGTAGGCCGCGTCGATGATCAGGAGAACAGTCGAAGGCAGGCTGCGTTGCAGCCGCTTGACTTCATCGAACGGCAGATAGGTGCCGGTCGGGTTGTTCGGGTTGGCGACCCAGACGATTTTCGTGCGCGGCGTGACGGCGGCGAGAATGGCATCGACCTCGGCGGTCAGATCCTTCTCGGGCACGACGACGCACTTGCCGCCGTTCGCCATGGTCGCGATCGGATAGACCAGGAAGCAATGCTCGGTCATGATCGCTTCGTCGGCGTCGCCGAGATAGGCGTGCGCCAGAAAGTTCAGCACCTCGTCGCTGCCCGCGCCGCAGATGATCCGGCTCGGATCGAGGCCGAAGCTGCGGCCGATCGCTTCGCGCAGGATTGCGGACGAGCCTTCCGGGTAATCTTCGAGGTGCGCGGCGGCGGATCTGTAGGCCTCGATCGCTTTCGGCGAGGGTCCAAGCGGCGTCTCGTTTGCCGACAGCTTGAAGACCTTCGCGACGCCCGGCGCACTGCTCTTGCCCGGAACGTAGGGGGCAATATCGAGAACGCCGGGGCGCGGCATCGGGCGGGACATTGAAAACTCCGAAGGTCGTCTGGTCTTTGCGAGGGACAGTGGTCAGGCGAGGGGGCGTGCGCCATGCGGCGTCACGGTATAGCGGCTCGCATGACTGCCGACGAGGGCTGAGGAGCGCACCGAGGCGCCGGCCTCGATCAGCGCGGTCTTGAGCCGCTCCAGGCCGTCCTTGCCCCTGATCGAGGCGAGCAGGGCAGCACCGTCGAACGCCGTATCCGGTACTGCGACGATCTCGGCGAGCGGCGAGACGGCGCGCGCGACGTCGGCGCTCCAGCCGGAGACCCGGACCGAGAACATCTCGACCTCGGTGACCATGGCGTCGTCGGCGACGCGCGAGACCACGAACACCGGCAGGGCCGCCGGATGATCGGCACGCTCCAGAAACGGCAGGCGTGCGATGACCTTCGGTGCATTCGCCGGCTCCAGCGCCGTCCACCAGGCCGCGCGGCTGTCGGTGGCCGACACCAGCGCAAGATCGCCCTTCGCGCGCGCCAGCGCCTCGACGGCGGCTATGGCGCTGAAGTGCGGAATGAACGGCACCGAGAAGCCGAAGTGGAAACGCGCGGAGTCGCGCATCGCCGAGTCGCCGGCCGACAAGTCGGCATGCATCGCGAACGGCGCCTGCACGTAGGTGAAGGTCGAGATGATGACGCGCCAGATGCTCTCGACCGTGTCGAGCGGCAGCTTGCCCTTGTGGCGCTCGACCAGCCGCTTCATCATGTCGGCCTCGCGCGCGGGGCGAAATGCGGAGCCGACTTCCTCTGTCTTCTTCACCGAGATCAGCGTGTCGATGATCTGGCCGCGCTCCATCAACAGACCGTGCATCGCCTCATCGATGCGATCGATCTCCTTGCGCAGGTCCTGCAGGGACAGCGCGGGTCCCTGTGGCGCGGGGGCCGGCGATTTCGACATGGATCAAGCCTTCGCGGCGCCTTTCGCGCCGGCCGCATTGATAGGAAAGACGAGGGCCGAAATCAAAGAAAACATTGGCGATTTCGCCCTACGGGTTTGGTTAACTGGCGCTGGTGCTTGACGAAATCCGCCGCCGGGACTAACCTCTTCCGACTTCGTGGTCATTTGAGCCGGCCGGCTTGCAGCCACGTTAAACAACTCGCTAAACAGGCCGGGGACAAAGTGGATCCCGGCCGAACTTTCGTTCAGGCCGGTTTTTTATTGGCCCGATCGCAGGTCCACTTGGCGAGATGAGGACGTGCCGCGGGGCGCGTCCGCGTCAGGGAGGCGTACGCATATGGTCAATTTGCACACGCTGCCGAGCCAGAGAGCGAAGGCGCAGGAACGCACGCGCGAGGCGGATCATCCCTCGTCGCAGGTCCTGACATTCGGCGCCGACCAGCCGCTCAAGCTCGATTGCGGCATTTCGCTGTCGCCATTCCAGATCGCCTACCAGACCTATGGCGAACTCAACACCGAACGGTCGAACGCCATCCTGATCTGTC
>Ga0190271_10002754_pt1 | contig 10821 bp, 9 predicted proteins | sample Popmic356T_FD_133747 | JGI IMG/M metagenome (GOLD analysis project Ga0190271, IMG submission 133747) | Populus adjacent soil microbial communities from riparian zone of Weber River, Utah, USA - 356 T | ecosystem: Environmental > Terrestrial > Soil > Riparian zone | place: USA: Utah | collected...
GGCCTGGTGCGTGGCTTTCTCGTGGGCGGTGCGGTCACCATCGTCTCGCTGATCTTCACGCAACTGACCGTGCACCATGCATTCGTCATCCTCGCGGCGGTCGTGCTCACGTCGGTGGTGTTTTCGCTCGGCGGATTCATCAACGCGCAGTTCGCCAAGAACTTCGACCAGGTGAACTGGATTCCAACCTTCGTGCTGACGCCGCTCACGTACTTCGGCGGAGTGTTCTATTCCATCTCGCTGCTGCCCGAGTGGGCGCGGCACCTGTCGTACGCGAACCCCATCCTGCACATGGTCAACGCGTTCCGTTACGGGTTCCTGGGTACCAGCGACGTCAACGTGTACGTCGCGTTCACCATCATGCTGGCATCGGCGCTGGCGTTATTCGCGGTGGCTCTGTTCTTCATGAACCGCGGCACCGGCATGCGCGAATGAAAATGGGACTTCAGGAAAATGGGGTCACTCCCCAATTCCCCGCTTCGCGGGCAAATGGGGTCAGACCTCTCCAACGGGCTTTCAAACTACCTGCAAGCAAACGAGGTCTGACCCCATTTGCCAGGAATTGGGGAGTGACCCCATTTTCCTGAAGTCCCCATTTCCTACTGGTTCGCCTCTTCGGCCTGCTTGCGCGCATCAGCCGCCGCCTGGTTGGCCGCTTCGATGTCGCGTTCCACCTTCTCCTGCATCTCCTTGCCTTGCTTGGCCTGCTCGGCGGCCGTTTCGGCCTGCGTGGCGGTAACCGCGGCAGTTTCCGCAAGTCCACAGCCGGCAAGCAGCCATGCGGCGGCCACAGCGGTGAAACTCAGGCGAAGCTGGACGATCGTCGGATTACTCATGGCGTGCCTCCGGATACTGGCTCGTTTAATACGCCGTTCCGTTTGAGGAAACTGAGTACCAGCTCCCACTGCGACGGACAATCGTTGTGGCCGCAGGCTTCGATGTGCAGTTCAGCATGTGGCGTCGCCGCACGCAGCGCGTGTCCCTGCTCCACGGGAAAAGTCTGATCGCGAGTGCCGTGCAGGACGAGCACCGGCCCGGGATATTGCGCGAGCACCGCGCGGGTGTCGAAATCGTTGACCACCAGCCATCCCGGCACCCCGGCGTCCCGGACCATCTGCGCAATGCTGGTGAACGTGGACTCCAGTACGAGCGCGGCCAGCGGACGTCGTGCCGCGAGCTGCGCAACAGCGCCGCCGCCGAGCGAACGGCCGTAACCGATGATGCGCGCGGCGTCCACGCGTGGATCGGCTTTCATGCGGTCGAACGCGGCGACGAAAGTGGCGGTGACACTTTGTTCAGATGGACTCCCGCCTGAACGCCCGTAGCCCGGGTACTCGACCAGCAGCACGCTGATACCGGCGGCGCGCAGTGGTTCGACGGACTTCGTCTGGATGTCGATCAATTCGCCATTGCCATGCGCGTGGATCAGCAGCGGATGCGGCATCGGGCCGGGCGCGGGCAGAAACCACGCTTCCACGGGTTCGCCGTCGATTTCGAGCCACAGCGCGTCGCCGCCCGCCGCGTCTCGCGCCGCCGGTTGCTGCACCGAGGGATGCGCCCCCGGAAAGGTGAGGATTTTCTGCAGCCCCCTGACCGCGGCGATTGCGCCGGCCGCGAACAACAGCAGGACGACGGCCGCAACCTGGAATCCACGACGCCGGAAAAAAGCGGGGCCCGCTCCGCGCGGCGGAACGGGCCCTGCGTCGTTCATCTAACTAGATTACTTCTGTTTCCAGGCGCCGCTGTCGTCCTGGTAGTACCAGCCGGGCTTGGCGCCGGTGGCGACCCAGCGCTTCGCGAAGCTCTTCTTGATGTCGGCTTCCCATTCCGGGTGGTTGCTGGCTTTCGCGATCTCGGTATACAGCGCGGCGCGGTCGGCGTTGTCTTCCGCCACCAGGCGCTTGACCGTGGCGCGATCGGGCAGGGCGACCGAGTTGAGGTCGCGCACGTCGACCAGGCCATCCTTGGTGAGGCCGATGGCGCCACTCGCAAAGAACTTCTCCATCTCGCCGAAACGGGCGCCCATGGACTGCTTGATGCGCGTGACGGCGGGCGAGCTCACGTTGAGCGCGGCCTCGGCATCCTGCGCATTCGCGGCGGGCACCAGCGCGTAGAGCGCGTTGCCGATCGCGGCGACCAGCATGTTCGGTTCTTCGCTCGCGGGCACGAAGTACGACTGCGGCGGCGTGGAGCTGCCACTCTTCGAGCCACCACCCGTGATGTCGTTGATCACCTGATCGGCGGCCTTGTCGGCAGCAGCAGCGGGGAAGTAGACATTGATGGTGACGCACGCGGCGATCAGCAGGCTCGCCAGTGCAATCTTCAGCGGCAATACGCGACGCATTGATAACTCCTTATTCCAAGCAAATGCCTGGACGCGGACATGATCGGGCGGTGACGATGAATGCGCCCTGAACCTGCCTTACGTCAAATGTGCGCGCGATTATTGGCCCGAACGGGCGCGGAGTCCATCGACCAAATCTCAGGGATTCACCGTTGCGCCGCCAAACTCGGCCGTTGAAATGGAGGAGAGCAACTGGTTCCAGTTCACGCGCCCCTGGCTTCCGACGATATCGATGCGTGGCAGGCCCGCGCCCTTGACGATGTAGTAGCCCACGCCTGCCGGTTCGATACCCGACATCTCGCACACGTCGCCGACCAGTTTGCAGGTGATGCCCAGCTTCTCGTAGCTGTATTCGTCGAAGAATCGCAGCACGCCCGACTGCAGCGCCTGGACCACGCCACCGCCACCGCCACCGACGTTGGAAAGGCTGCTCACTGCTTTCGCGCTGATGCGGCGTCGCGACTTGTCACCCTTGGGGGTCGCGAGTCGCGCGTCGAACGCGGTCGGCGTCCAGGCGAACAATTCGAGGCCAAGCACGTCGACCTCGAGTTTGCCGGTGATGCTGCCCACCTCGAAGGTCTGCGTGAGCAGCCCGAGATCGAGGTCGCGCGCGCGCACGTCGGCGAAGAACTGCGGGAATCGCCCGAGCGGATCCTGCATGCGTATGTTGCTCCCGACAATACGGCCGCCGAATACCTCGGATTCGACGTTGCCCTGGAACGTGAGCACGTTGTCCTTGAGCGTGACGCCGGGAACGCTGGCCGCCAGCGTTCCTTTGAACTCCGGCCAGCCGAATGCCTTGGCCAGCAACGGCATGCTGATCGGCTCCACGTTTCCCTTGAATGCCACCTCCATGTTGTCGCCGTCGAGATTCTTGAGCGCCAGCGTGTCGATGGCGATCGCCCCGTCGAACACGGGTAGTTTGGTGGGACGCGTGAGCTGAAAACCCGCGCCCTGCACCAGGAACTCGATGCGCGCCGCCCCGCCCGACAAACCATAAGCGCTGCCGCTCGACCAGGAGAGTTTCGAAGCAGGCGCGTCCGGCGCGCCGGCAGGCGTCCAGTGAACCTCGCCATTCACCTTGCTCAGGTGCAAACGGTCCTTCCGGTCGCGCAGCCCGAGCTCCTGTGGTGACAGCCGCAGCATCGTGATCCCGTTGTCCCGCACCCTGAGCTCGCCGTTCAAACTACCGCTCATCTCGAGGTCGCTGAGCACGCTGGTGGTCGCCAGCGTGATCTGCATGTAGCTGGTATACGCGGCGGGAAACTGGAGCCTGTCGAGCTGGAAGTCACCGCTGACGCGCGGGACTTCGCCGGCCAGGTTCACGCTGCCGCTGCCCGAGAGTTCGATGAGCTCGGTCTGCGAGAGCCGCAGCGACTCGATCGTCATCACGTCGCCGGCAAGCTTCGCCCGCGATTCCAGCGCCAGCGGATTCTTGCCGAGATCGAGGAGTACCGGGTTGACCAGCACCTGTCCCTGTTTGCCGGTCACGCGCAGCTCGAGCGCTGTATCGGCGTCGTTCAGCCGCGCGCGAAGACCTACGCGGGCAGCGAGGTTGTCGGTCACGATGGAACTCGCTTCGTTGGTCAGCGAGACCGCGTCGAGATTCAACGTGGCATCCACCACCGTGCCCGAGCCTGCATCGGCCGCACTGCCCTCGATCGCGACTTTGCCATCGCCGGTGATGTCCGCCGGCAGCGCAAACCACGGCGCGGCGAACTTGCGCAGCGCCTCGACCGTCGTCGTGCCCGTCTTCCCTTTGACCTGCCAGCCTTTGTCGTCGAGCCGTCCATCGAAGGTTGCCGTCGTCCCCGCCAGTTTCAGTCCGCGCCCGCCGAACGTGGCGACGCCGGTGTCGGTGCGCATTTCGGCGGTCATCGCCACGTCAATGGAGGAGGTGGGACCGCCAAGCCCGGTGAATCGCCCGGCGTCGCAGCCGAAACGTGGCTCGGCGATGACCGGTTCGGTGCATACGAATGAGAGGTTGGTGAGCCTGCCTGCCGGCTCGGGCAGTGCGGCGGCACGTGCGCTGAGCGTCAGCCGGGTCTGCTGATCCGAAAGCAGGTCCAACCGGACACTGGCGGCTTCAACCGGAATGCCGGCAACACGCAATTCGCTCACTTCGAGCACGATGGCGTCGATGGCGTGCGCGCCAGAGGTGAGTCCTAACAACAGGATCAGGGTGGCGAGTAACCGGAAAGAGCAGTTCATCTGCATCGATTGTATCTCCCGACCCACGCCGTCCCCGTCGGACGACCAGAACACAGGGAAACGGCCATCCGCGTAGGGTGCCCCCCGAGTGATTTGCGAGGCCCGTCACGCGACGCGGAAGCCGGTCGAAAACCGGCCGCCTGATTTAGTGATTTCAGGGACTTGGCAACAAATCCTTCACACGCTCGTCATGGCACCGCCTTGTGCGAAACCCAGACTTCCTGACCCATGGCTAGCCATGGCTCACTACTGGCTCGATTCGACGCGGCGGAGTACCGCCTGTGTCGCCGACTCAATCGCGGAGTCGAGAACCTCGGCGTCCGCGTGTTCTTCAAGACCGCGAGCCGGCTCGGTGACGGTGTCATCTGGTACGCGCTCATGATCGCGCTGCCCTTCATCTACGGAGGCCGGGGACTCGAGGTTGCGCTCATCATGCTCGCCACCAGCGCCGTCGGACTCGCGGCCTACAAGTTCCTCAAGCGCACCTTCGTGCGTGAACGGCCTTTCATCAGGCACAAGGGCATCTCGCTCGCCGGCGCACCGCTCGATCGCTACAGCTTTCCGTCGGGCCACACCCTGCATGCGGTGGCGTTCACCTGGCAGGGCTGCGTGGCATTCCCCGAGCTTTCCGTGGTGCTGGTGCCGCTGGCGCTGGCGATCGCCGCGTCGCGCGTCGTGCTCGGGCTTCACTATCCAACCGACGTGCTGGTGGGCGCGTTGTTAGGCGCCACGTCGGGCGCCATCGGGGCCTCGTTCATCTGATGCGCGTCCTGTTCGTCTCCGACGTCTACTTCCCCCGAGTCAACGGCGTCTCCACATCCATCCGGACTTTCCGCGGCGACCTGGCCAGGGCGGGCGTCGAATCCATTCTCGTCACCCCGGAATATCCCGGTGCTCCGCCCGATTCCGAGGCCGGAATCATCCGCGTGCCCTCGGGCGGCGTACCGCGCGACCCGGAGGACCGGCGCTTTCTCGGTGGTCCGCTGCGGCGCGTGCTCGATGGCGCGCTCGCCGAGAAGGTGGACCTGGTACACATCCACACGCCCTTCATCGCGCATTACGCCGCCGTGCGATTCGCGCGCGCGCACGGCCTGCCGGTGGTTGCGACCTATCACACCTTCTTCGAGGACTACCTGCATCACTACGTGCCGATCCTGCCGCGCGGGATAGGCCGCTGGATCGCACGACGCTTCACGCTTTCGCAATGCCGCGATGTCGCCGCGCTGATTTCGCCGAGCGCGCCCATGCGCGATGCGCTGACGGCCTACGGCGTGACGACGCCCATCGAAGTATTGCCGACCGGGTTGCCGGCCGAGAGCTTCGTGCGCGGCGACGGCGCGCGTTTCCGCCAGCAGTTCGGCCTTCCCGCAGATCGGCCGCTGCTGCTGTACGTGGGTCGCGTGGCCTTCGAGAAAAACATCGACTTCCTGCTGCGCATGTTCGCGAAGCTGCGGGCACGCCGGCCGGGAGCCCTGTTCGTGATCGCCGGTGAAGGCCCAGCGCTGCCGCATCTGAAAAAGCTGGCGCGAGAGATTGGAGTCGAATCGCAGGTGCGATTCATCGGCTACCTCGATCGCAACAGGGAACTGCCGGGCTGCTACGCAGCCGGCGACGCGTTTGTTTTCGCCTCGCGCACGGAAACCCAGGGGCTCGTGCTGCTCGAAGCCATGGCCCAGGGCACCCCGGTCGTGTCCACGGCCGAGCTCGGAACACGCTCCATTCTTACGCCGGCTTGCGGTGCATTCGTCGTGCCCGAAGACGAGCACGTTTTTGCCGCGGCCACTGCCGAGGCCCTGGCGTTGTCGCGGGACGATCCGCGCCGCGCACAATTGCGTGCGCACGCGGAGTCCTGGGCGTCGCAAGCCATGGCGCAGCGCCTGGCGGCGTTCTACGAAAGAGTAAGCGCGAGCGCGGTGCCGTTTCTCAAACAAAATAATGGACGGGGTTCCGCAGGAACCCCGTTAAGAGTGGAGCGCAGCTCCTGACGAGAAGCTCCTGACAATTTCGGGGTGGCTTGCGCCAATACCCCGCCGCCGATCGCTTTCATTCTTCTTTTGGCTGACCGACTTCGACCTGCTGGATGCACTTGCGCGCTTCTTTGTCACAGGAAACATCGACTGCGCGAGTATGCATTTCGCCATTCGGCAGCGTGCGCGCCGTGTCGCGGGTATATCGGTCATCTGTGCGCTGGATCACATCGGATCTGGATCCCTCGCGGTCATCGAACGTCGTGTAGTCGACGGTGCGAGTGCGGGTCCTGGCATTGCGATCGCTGGTCCCCACCGCGTCGCGCGTCGCTGCCTTGCCGTCGGCACTCCTCCACGGGTCGGCACGCGTGTGTCCGTTTTCAGTGCGCTGTCTTTCAGTGGTGCGCGTGTGCGGCTGAGTGGCGCGCATTGCATTGGCGGCGCGATGACGCCCGGCTTCACCGGCCTGGTTGTCGCGAGCAAGCGCCGAGCCGCTGCCGACTAACAGTGCGGCGGCGGTCGGAGTGACGAAAAAGTTTACAGATTTCGCGCTCGTCACAAATCCCTTCTGAAAAATGTCGTTCACGCGAACAAGAACGCGCGCACATCGCACGCGTTGACGCTAGACTTTCCATCAATCTGCTGTGCGCGAGGGGGGAGATGATGTCGTCCAAGCGAGCGTTGGTCGTCGACGATTCGAAATCCGCGCGCGCGTTCTTGTCGCGCATTCTCGAACGTCACGAAATCACGGTTGACGCGGCCGAGTCCGCCGAAGCCGCCATCGACTACCTCACGCGGAATCGTCCCGACGTGATCTTCATGGATCACATGATGCCCGGCATGGATGGCTTCCAGGCCGTGCAGTCCATCAAGAACAATCCGCGCACCGCGGCCATTCCCATCCTCATGTACACGTCGCAGGAAGGGGACCTCTACCTCGGCCAGGCGCGTGCGCTTGGCGCCGAAGGTGTGTTGCCCAAGCAGATCAAACAGGCCGACGTCACGAAAATGCTCTTCCAGCTTCAGCTGGTCTCGGAACGCCGTACGCGTGAACAATCCATGTTCACGGCGCCGGATCACGCGCCCGACCTGGTGTCCGCCAACGAATCCGAAATCGTGGCGAAGGCACCGGCCGCGACACCCGCCGGTGCCGATGCCGCTTCGGCGAGCGCGGATCAGCAGTTCGCGCTGCTGCTGCCGAAGATGACGCTCGAGATCCGTGCCGCGCTCGATCAATCCCTGCAGAAAGAAATCGCCGCGCTGCGTGGCTTCATCGGCACGACGCTCGATGCGCATGCCGAGCGGTGGCAAGGGGATCTCGCGACGCTGCTGCCGGCGACGCGTACTCCCGAACTCGATCTGCCCACCGTCATGCCCGAACGACGTCCCTGGGGACCGTTCTTCGGCTGGGCGCTGGCGCTCATCGGCGTGGCGGGTGCGGGGGTCATGGCCTGGCTGTGGTGGAACCAGGGCGGCGAAATCGCCGCGCTGCGTACCGATCTCACCGCCGCCTACGCCGAGCTCGAAGCGCTGCGCGCCAGGCCCGAGGTAGTTAGTCCGCCGCCGGTGTCCGGGCCGGCCGTCATCGACCCGAATGCGGTTCTGCCAGCCGCCGATGCTCCGGATGCGGCCGCCGCCACGACGCCGGCAGTCGAGCTGGTGCCCACCGGGGCGACCGCGACGACCGCGGCTGTGCTTCCGACCGATGCGAATTCCGCCCCGGCGGCAATGCCGGCGGCCACCGCGCCGGCCGTCGCAGTGCCTGCGGCCACCGCGGTGCCGCCGCAAGCGGCGCAGCCGCAATCCAGCCAGGCGCAGTGACCGGGTTTCCGCTCGACGCTTCGTTTCGACCTCGTCGCTGGCTTCGCGGCCCGCATTTCCAGACTATTCTCTCCACGCTGCCGCCACGTCGCGCGCGCGTGGAGCGGCGCGCCACGCCCGTGCGGGCGGCAAGCGAAGAGCTGCTGCTCGATTGCGGCGATGGCGTCGTCCTGCAGGCGTTCCATGCCAGCCCCACGAAGCGCGGCCGTGATCCCGGCAAGCGTCTGGCCGTGGTGCTGCATGGATGGGAAGGCAGCGCCGAATCGACCTATGCACTCTCGGCCGCGCAGACCTTCTTCGACCTGGACTTCGAGGTCGTACGCCTCAACCTCCGCGACCACGGCGCCACGCATCACCTGAACCGCGACTTGTTTCATTCCTGTCGCCTGCCCGAGGTGGTCGGTGCAGTGCGCTCGCTCGCTGTCCGTTTCACGAATCTGCCTGTCATCCTCAGCGGATTCTCACTGGGCGGCAATTTCATGTTGCGTGTAGCGGCGGACCCCGAGGCGCGGCATCTGCCGCTCCAGCGGGTCATCGCCGTGTCGCCGGTTCTCGATCCGGCAGTAACCATGACGACGCTCGAACGTGGCTCGTCGATCTATCACACCTACTTCGTGCGCAAGTGGACGCGCTCCCTCGCGAAGAAGCAGCAGGCATGGCCGGACCATTACGACTTCGGCGATCTGCTGCGCATTCGCAGCCTGCGGGAGATGACGCGCCAGCTCGTGCAGCGGCACACCGAGTATCCGACCATGGACGACTATCTCGCCGGCTACGCGATCACGGGTGATCGTCTGACAACCCTCGCGGCACCCGCCACTGTGCTGACGTCGCTCGACGATCCCATCATCGAGGCCACGGATCTCGCGCGGCTGGCGCGCACGTCGCACCTGGACATCGTGACCACGGCGCATGGCGGGCACTGCGGCTTCCTCGAAAATCTTGGCGGCACCAACTGGGTAGACACCCAGCTGGTCAAATTGCTGTCGCGGAATCCGGACAGCTAGGCAGCCTCTTGCGGGTGTGCTGAGCTGCTAACAACCCTCGGACTCGAAGTCCTGGCTGCTCGGAGGTCTTTCAAGATGGTGCGCAATGCGCAACGGCTGACAGTGGGGCTGGGTGTCCTGGCGCTTGCGGCAATGCTCGCTGCGTGCGGTGGCGGCGGCGACGACTCGCCACCTCCGCCCCCGCCCCCACCGGCGGATACCACTCCGCCCACGGTTCCTGGTGGTCTCACCGCCGTCGCGCAGTCATCCACGCAGGTTCTCGTGAGCTGGACCGCTTCGACGGACGCCAGCGGCATCGGCGCATACCGTGTCTTCCGCAATGGTGGCGCGACCGCCGTCGCCACGGTCCAGACCACTAACTACACCGACAGCGGGCTCACCGCCGCGACGCTGTACAACTACACGGTGAGCGCCGTCGATGCGGCGACGCCGTCGAACGAGTCGGCGCAATCCGGAATCGTCAGCGCAACCACCAGCGCCGCCTCGCCGGTGGGCGGCCTCGACGCCCGTCCGTCGAATACCACCTGCCTCGCGGGCGATCCGCCGAGCAGCACGGTGTCGATCGCCGTGCAGCGCGTGTTTGCCGGCATCACGCCTGATTTTGCGCAGCCCATTGCCATGCTCCAGGAGCCCGGCAATGCCGCGCGCTGGTACGTGGTGCAGAAGGGCGGCTCGGTGCGCGTATTCGACAACACGCCGAACGTGACGACCACGCGCGAGTTCATCAACATCGCATCGCGCCTCCATTCCCCCGACGACGAGCGCGGACTGCTCGGCATGGCGTTTCATCCGGACTATCCCACCGATCCGCGCGTATACCTCTTCTATACCGGCAGGAACACGGGCGGCGGCCTCGTGGACCGCGTATCGCAGTTCCGGCTGGCGAGCAACGGAACCATGCTCGATCCGGCCTCCGAACTGGAGCTTTTCAACGTTGCCGATCCGGAGACCAATCACAACGGCGGCAACATCGCCTTCGGTCCGGATCGCTACCTGTACATCGGCATCGGCGATGGCGGAGGTGGTGGTGATGTGCACGGCGCCATCGGCAATGGCCAGCTGCTGACGACGTTGTTAGGCAAGATGCTGCGCATCGACGTGTCCGCGGCCAGTTCCGCCAGCACGTACACCATTCCCGCGGACAATCCGTACGTCGGTAATGCGCGTTGCAACGCCAATGGCACCGGCACGGCGAACTGCCCCGAGATCTACGCCTACGGCTTTCGCAACCCGTGGCGATGGAGTTTCGATCGCGGCAGCGGCCAGCTCTGGCTCAATGACGTCGGCCAGGGCGCCCTGGAGGAAGTGGATCTCGTGATCCGCGGCGGCAACTACGGCTGGCGCTGTTTCGAGGGGACCAATCCCTTCAACTCGACCTGCGGGCCAAACGCGGCAAGTTCCATTCCGCCGGTAGCCCAATACGGACGTTCGCTGGGCGTCTCCACGACCGGCGGTGTCGTGTATCGCGGCA
>Ga0190271_10002755_pt1 | contig 10821 bp, 7 predicted proteins | sample Popmic356T_FD_133747 | JGI IMG/M metagenome (GOLD analysis project Ga0190271, IMG submission 133747) | Populus adjacent soil microbial communities from riparian zone of Weber River, Utah, USA - 356 T | ecosystem: Environmental > Terrestrial > Soil > Riparian zone | place: USA: Utah | collected...
CGCTGCCCGGCCCGCGAACCAGCGCAGCCGCTGGCTGTCCGCTGCGTCCTGTCCGCTGTCGTCAGTGATCTCGCTGCGCACGCGTCCCGCCAACAAGCCGAGCCACACGCGCAGCGAGAAGGAAGGCCGACTCAGCAGACGCGCCGCGAGCGTCAGGCTGGCCGCGAGCGGGCGCGTTCGGTAGTAAAAGTCCGTGCTGCCCAGCGCACGCTCGCCGGAGAACAGCGAAAGCACTCCCAGCTGCAGCGCGAAGCGCGAGCGTGCGTACACCAGGTCGCAGGTCAGGCCGCCGGAGAGTGGCGCGACAACCTGCACACCGAGCACGCCGGCCGCTTGTAAGCGCCAGGAGGCGACGCGCTCGTCGCCGACGTGTTGTCCGGGCGGAGCCTCGATCGGCGCGATCCGCAGCGGCTCTGCGCGCGGCGTGCGTGAGCTGGGTGCGACCGCTCGCGCGGGCTCGTCGGTGTGCGCCGCGAGCGGCGTGCGCTCTGCTGGTGACTGTGCGGCAGGTGCTGGTGGCTCGGCCGCGGCTGCTGTCACGGCGACCGGCTGGCGCTCGCTGTTTTTGATCATCATGGCGATGGCGAGCGCGATCGCCGCGTGGAAGTCCGCGCAGCGCGGCGGCCCGGGACTGAACGCGCGCTCCGCCAGTGGCTCGCCCGCGCGTGACAGACGGATCAGCGCGCTGCGCGGGTCGTGCGCGCTGCCCAGCACCTCGACCTGCAGACCCGTGTCGTCGACACGCCGGTCGAGCGCGCGATCGACACTGTCTTCCAGCGCCGTGCGCTCGAGGCAAGTGGCACCTGGGGTGAGCCGCAACCCCGACTGCTCGGCTTTGCCGTCTGCCCCACAGAACCAGACAAAACAGGCCAACAAACGGACCCAGCGGCCAGTGCCGGCTCGTATCAAAAGCAGTGCGACCTGTGCAATGGTCCCCGCAGGTCTCGTTCGTGAGCAATCCAATGAACCTCAACTACCTGGCCGATCCTGACGGTGTCGCAGCCCGTGGCGGGTTCTGCTTTGTCTTTGCGCTGCACGCCAGTCTGCTCGCGGCCGGCTGCGGTGATCCTCTCTTTGCATCGTTCGGCGTACGTCAGGACGACGATTCGTCCAAACAGCGCGATGCCGCACGTGCGGACGCACGCGACGAGCCCGACGACGCCCCGGGGCAAGACGCCGAACCCAAGGCAGGTCTTGACGATGGCTCGGTCGCACCCTGGAACGGTCTCACACCGATGGGCTGCTTCGTGCTGCCTGATCTGAGCATCGTTTCCAACGTCGACTCGGGCGTGATCGTCGCGCGCGAGGCTGTAAGTCAGGGGTGCGCCGCGCCCGACGGCGGTGGTGGAACGTCGGCTGGCACCACGTACACGCGGCGCGACGGCGAGCCGATCGTCGAGGCGGGCCAGCGCTACTCGTTTCGCTGGGGCGCCGACACCATCCTGACGCGCGTGCGCTTGCTCGGTGGCGCCGAGACCTGTTCGCTCGACACGATGGTGTCGAGCGACCCGAACATGGGTCTGACGCCCGCGCTCGTGCTCAGCAAGTGCAGCGAGTTCACGGCTCCACAGACGGCGCCGCACCTGCGGCTGTACGGCTACGGACACGACTTCTACAGCTTCGCGGTGCTCAGCCTGAACGTGGTGTTCGCGCTGTGTCCGGGCAGCTGTCCAGCCAACACGCAGGTGACGATCGACGACGCCGGCGTGCTGGGTCTCGGCGCGCCCGACGCAGGCAGCTCGTCCGTTCCCTCCAAGTAGTCTGACGCGCCGCCAGCTCGCCACGCTGGTTTGTCAGGGCGCGGAGGTGCTGTTGATGCTGGTGCTGCTGCAGCCCGCGCACGCCGTGCCGCTGGTCAAGAACTCCCAGCTGAACAGCACGCCATCCAGATGAACGGCGACGATCAGGTACGCGTAGTCTTCCTTGGGCGTGAAGCAGTAGCCCTGGTGCCAGGTGAAGATGTCGTACACCAAGCTGAACAGCTTCTCGGACGGCTTGCAGTGCTCCTTGGCGCCGTAGATGTCCACCGTCACGCCCTGGCCGACCGACAGCGTGAAGGGCAGCAGGCGATCGTGGTTGTACTCGTACTGGCGACCGGCCTTGAACGGCATGGGCAAGGCGGACGACACGGTGACCGAGCCGACGGCGCCGGTGGTGAAGTCGAACGCGATGCCTGCGTCGGAGGGATCCGGACACATCACGCCGGCGTCGGGATCGGGCGCGCCGCCATCGGGTTGGCCGTTCGTGAAGCAGCCCGTCAGGCCATCGGCGCCGGCGTCCTCGACGCAGCTCACCTTGCCCGTGGCCTCGACCTCCTGCGCAGGCTTCGCGAACTCGCCACCGATCACCTCGCCGTCGTCGGTGACGATCACGGAGTAGCTGGTCGGGACGGTGGGGCAGACCATGTGCGGCCCGGGGCCGCTCAGCGTGGGGTCGCTCCACTGGTACGCGTAGGGAGCCTCGCCGCCCTGCACCTGCGCGATCAACACGGCGCAGCCGCCGCAGCTCACGTTGGCGCCGTTGACCTGCACGCGCGCTTGCAGAAGCTCGCCTGGCCCGGCCTCCGGCTCGAAGGTGGCGACGGCCACGGCGGCATCGCGCCGGCGACCCGCATCCAGCTGTGCGCGGCTGCTGCTGGTGCCGGCGTCGAGGTCACAGGACGCGCCCACGCACGCCGCGGGCGACTTGCTGGCGCCGTCGCCACAAGCGCCGAGCAGTGCGACCAGCAGCCAACCGAGCAGCGCCCCTCGGCGTCTCGTGGCGTGCGTGCGCAGCGCAGAGTGCCGAGACGGTGTAGTGCGAGCGACGGTGGAGCTGGCAGCGATGTGAAGACTCATGTCCGCTTCATGCGGGCAGCCGGCGAGTCCTTGGCGGCCGGGTGACAAAAAAGGGTGCCTGTGGCGCATCCCCTCACAAAGCTGCAAAAACCGGCGCAATTTGTGCAGTTCTCGAGCGGCACGTGTCCTGCACCTGGCTCGAGCTCTCTCCGCACCGGGTCGAGAGAAACACAAGGAGCAACGCATGAGACTGCAAAGACTCAGCGAACAGGTGATCGTGATCACAGGTGCCTCGAGCGGCATCGGCCTGACCACGGCGCGGATGGCGGCGCGCGCAGGTGCGAGCGTCGTGCTGACCGCGCGCGACGACGTCACGCTGCGGCAGGAAGTCGAGCGGATCCGCGAGCAGGGCGGGCAGGCGACCCACCTGGCTGGCGACGTGGCCGACCCCGAAGTGCTGCACGCCGTGGCACGGCTGGCCATCCAGACCTTCGGGCGCATCGACACCTGGGTCAACAACGCGGGCGTCGGAATCTACGGCCTGGCCGAGCAGGTCTCGCTGGCCGACATGCGTCGGCTGTTCGACGTCACGTTCTGGGGAGTGGTGCACGGCTCCCTGGCGGCGATACCGCGGCTGCGCGAGAGCGGCGGCGTGCTGATCAACGTGGGCAGCATCGAGTCCGAGATCCCGGTGCCCTTCCACTCGGCGTACGCGGCCGCCAAACACGCGGTCAAGGGCTACACCAACACGCTGCGGCTCGAGCTGGAGAAGGAGGGTGCACCGATCGTGGTGACGCTGGTCAAGCCGGCGGCCATCGACACACCGTTCTTCGACAACGCCAAAAACTACCTGTCGGGCACGCCGCAGCCACCGCCGCCCGCCTACGCGCCGGAGGTGGTCGCGCGCACCATCTTGCACTGCGCACAGAAGCCGGTGCGCGAGATCGTGGTCGGTGGAGCGGGCCGCGCGTTCATCGGCCTGACGGGACAGCTGCCGCGCACGAGCGATCGGCTGTTCGAGGCGACCATGTTTGCGGCGCAGACCAACAGCGGGCCGCGGCGCACGGACCGCGCTGGCACGCTGCACAAGCCCGGGGAGTACAATGGCGAGCAGCGCGGACAGTGGGACGGCTACGTGCGCGAGCACAGCTACAGCACGGCACTCGCGCTGACGCCGACCCCGCGCCTGGTCGGGATGGCCCTGCTCGGTGCCGCGGCGATCGGCGCGCTGAGCCTGCTCAGCAGCGCGTCGGCACGCCACAACGTGGCGCGTCTCGCGACGGACGCCCGGGAGCGCGTGCGCGGTCGCGCCCTTTCGTCGCGCGCGTCGGCGCGCCTACCGGCCAACGTGCGCGTGGCGCCGGCGCAGCGCGCCACGGGCTTCGTCGAGTTCGACGAGCGCCTCGCCGAGCTGCCGCTGCTCTCTTAGTGCGGTGAGCGGTCGAGCGGTGGGCGGTATACGCGCAGCGCGACCACCTGGTCGCCGGCGTCGGAAGGCGCCGCCCCTTTCGCGCGCGTAATCCGCAGCTCGTGCAGACCGTTCGTGAGGCCCTGCGCCAGCGTGATCGCGCGCTCGCCGCTGGTGGCTGCCGGCAGCGGCGCGACGCTGTCCGTGAAGTGCGGCTCCACGCGCAGGTCGATGGTGAACCGCGCCGGTGCAGGTCGCTGCCCGGCGAGCTCGAACGCGTAGTCCACGATCCAGTCTTCCGGGTCGATCACCAGCCTGCCGGAGCTGGAGACGAAGCGCGTATCGGAGCGTCCACTGCCGTCTGCTCCGGTCTGATCGCTGTGCACATCAAACGTGTAGACAGCCGGCGTCGCTGGCTCGGCCTGGGCGAGCGAGGCTGACGGCACACGCTGCACCTCTAGCGTGAAGGTCTCGATCATGCGCCGGGCACCGTCGGCGAGCTCGGTACTCAGATCGTAGATGGGCGGCCACTTGCCCCCCTCGCGCGCGTGGGCGCGCGCAAACGTGTAGAGCGCCGCATGGGTCGATGGACGCGCGCCGTCGAGCGCGACCGCGAGTGGTGTTCCGCCCGCGCGCACGACCACGTCCACCCGGTTGCCTGCGAATTGCAGGCGCAGCTCGCCGCGCTCGGACCACGACACGTCGCGGCCCACCTCGAGCGTCTGCACCCACGACTCGGCGGGTGCCTTCGCCGGCGCCGGCGCGCGGCGCAGGCAGGACGCGACCAGCGACGCCATCAATACGTCGCCCAGGCTGTTGAGGTGCACCTCGTCGAGCAGCAGTGCGCCCGGCAGCAGACTGTGGGCGGAAAGCTCGCGCTTCCACGCGCCGCGCTGATCGCAGAGCGCGGCGCCGTAGCGCGCGGCGAGCCCGGGCAGGAACGCGCCGTTCATGAACGCGCTCCACTGGTCGGCCCTGGGCGCGAGCTTGTGCGGATCGCTCTCTTCGCGGAGCTCGTCGGGCTTGGTCACGTGATCGGTCTGGAGCAGCAGCTCGGCGGTGGTGCGCTCGCGAAGTCTGCGCACGATGTCTTCGTAGCGCAGGTGATCGCCGTACACGTGGAAGATCACCAGGTCCGGGTACGCGCTGTAGAGGTCGCTCTCGGCAGCCTTTACCAGCAGCTGTGCGGGGAAGCCGCCCAGTGAGCGGTTCTCGATCTGCAGGTCCGCGCGCGGGTAGCGCCGTCTGAGTGTCTGCTCGACGCTGCGCGACCAGGCGGACTGCGTGATCGACTGTCCGTAGAACAGCACGCGCACGGGCTCTCGCGAGCCGCCCGCCTGGCTCTGCTCGAGCAGGCCCAGCGTGCGCTGGATGTGCTCGAGCCCGCGTACCTCGACGGGCGGCGGCGCGGGCGCCTCTGTGCGGTCGGCCGTCGTCGAGGCGCGCGCTGTGGTCGCTGGGCCGCGCGCCGAACACGCGCTCAAACACAGGAGCAGACCGGCGAGTGGGCGCAGCATGCGCACCGTCTTACGTGACGGAGCGCGCGCGCACCACTTCTGGTCGGGTCTGCTTTACGGTGCGGGGAACATGCGGTCGTAACCGAGGCGCCAGAACGTGCACTCGGCCGCGCGGAAGTCGGTGACCACGCTGGGTTCGAGCGAAAGGTTGAGGCGCACGTTGTTGTCGCTGGTGAGCTCGGGCCACTCGGGATCGTCGCCGCCGTTCGGGTCGCCCGTCTTGGCGAAGCGCGTCCAGTAGCGCTGAATCAGCTGGCTGGCGGTCTTGGCTTCGGGCGTGAAGCTCGGCGACGTGCCGAACACCGAGGTCAGCTCCGCGCCGTGGGTCGCGCCCAGGTCGCCGACCGGCGCGGGGATGTCGAAGTTGTAGTAGAACACCTTGTTGCCGGCCGCGACGACGCGCTGTGCCGCGTCGAACGTGGTGCACACCAGGCGCGCGTCGCCGACCGCGCGTCCGAGCGCCGCCTTGAACGGGTTGGGCTTGCCGTCGGGGAACTTGCTGGACGGATATTGCGTCTCGACGATGGCGGCGCGATCGGCACCAAACGACGTGCCCAGCGCCGCCAGATAGGCGTCCTGATCGGCCACCTCGGTGGCGGCCACGAACAGCGTGCCTTCGTCGCTGTTGCTGCCGGCCAGGTACGGCACCTTGGCGATGTTGCCGCTATCGAAGAGTGTGCGTGGCTGGTCGGGCATGAACACGCCGTCGAGGTCGGGGCTAAAGCCCGTGCTGCCCATCGCGAGGATTTCTTCGACCGACTTGTCGCGCAGGCAGCTCAGCGCTTCGGCGGCGTCGCCGCTGCACGAGAGCTTGGTGGCCAGGCCGCCGGCAGCGGTCTGCGCGAGCGCCTTGGCCTGCATGAGCGTGGTGCAGCCGCCGCTCTGGCTGATCGCCTTGTGAAACAGGCCGCTGCTCTTGGGCGAGGCCAGGTGGTAACAGACGTCGAGCGAGCCTGCCGACTCCCCGAAGATGGTCACGTTCTTGGGGTCGCCACCGAACTTGGCGATGTTTTTCTTGACCCACGCCATGACCGCGACCTGATCGAGCAGGCCCTGGTTGCCACCTTCGTCGCCCAGGCCCTCGTGATCGAAGAACCCAAACACGCCGAGTCGGTAGTTGAACGAGACCACCACCACGCCCTGCTGCGAGAGCGAGCTGCCGTCGTAGAACAGACCCGTGTTGACGTAGGGCACGGGCTCGGAGGCCGAGCCGTTGACGTTGCCGCCGCCGTGAATCCACAACATCACGGGCAGCGCAGTCGCCTTCGCGGGCGCCCACACGTTCAGGTACAGGCAGTCTTCGTCGTCGCTGGCGGCGTTCATCAGCACGGCCGACGCAACCTGCGCGCAGCGCTTACCGAAGGCAGTGGCAGCCCGTGGACTCGTCCACTTGGCGATCGGCTGTGGCGGCTTCCAGCGCAGCTCGCCGACTGGTGGCTTCGCGTACGGGATGCCGAGAAACTGTCGGGTCTCACCGACCAGTTTTCCGTTGAGCGGCCCGTCGTCGATGGTGACAGCCGACACTGGGCCGACGCTGGCCGTGGCGGAGCCGGCGTCGCCGCCTTTGGCGCCGCCATCGCTGGCCGTCGCAGCGGAGGTTACGCTGTCTCCCTGCGGGGGCAGGGGATCGCACGCACTGAGCAGACCGGAGACTGACAACAATAAGGCAGACAACTTGGGGGGCAGGGGTAGGCGCATAGAGTGCCCGACACTAGGATCGGACGATTGCACCATGCAAGCCGCGCGCTGCAATCTTACTAGCGGTTGCTGCACGACTGCAGCCCGACTGAGATTTGCGTGCCGCTCCGCGGTGAAGAGTAGCCGCAACGCTGCTACAACTGTCCCTATGAGTCAGAACGTCGCTATCTTTGGAGCTACTTCGACTATCGCGGCAGACATCGCACGCGAGTACGCAAAACGCCGCGCCCGCTTGTACCTGGTGGGTCGCAGCTCGGAGAAGTTGGCTTCCTTACTTGCAGAGCTGCAGCCCTACGTCGTCGGCAGCGCGCTACAAGACTTCGATCAGCTCGACGACGCCGACGCGTGCGTCCAGCGCGCGATCACAGCGCTCGGCTCGCTCGACGTCGCGGTGATCGCGCACGGCTTGCTCGGTGATCAGCTGGAGAGCGAGAGTCGTCTCGAGGTCGCCGAGCAGATCGCACGCACCAACTACCTGAGCGTGATGGCACTGATCATTCCGCTGGCCAACCAGCTCGAGGCGCAGCGCGCAGGTCACCTGGCCGTGCTGTCGTCGGTGGCCGCCGAGCGCGGGCGCCCACGCAACTACACCTATGCAGCGGCCAAGAGCGCGCTCAACACGTACCTCGAGGGCGTGCGCAGTCGGCTCTATCGCAGCGGCGTGAAGATCCACGTCATCAAGCTGGGCCCGGTGGTCACGCCGATGAGCGAGGGCCACACCAAAAACGCGCTGTTTGCGCGCGCGCCCGACGTCGCCCGCCAGATCTTGTCGGCGATCGACACGGGCGGCTTCAGTGCTTACGTGCCGGGCTTCTGGCGACCGCTGATGTTTGCGGTGCGCAACCTGCCAGAGTTCTTGTTCCAGCGCGTTCCCAGCCTGTCGGGCCGCTGAGCCCGCGGCGCGCTACACCAGGCGTCCTGGACGCTCGAGGCTGCCGGGGGGGCGGCCGGGCGCTCTTTTTGGGCTTGGGTGCGCCAAGACGGCGCGCTCCGACCGGCGCGAGTCGGCAGGGGTCGTTCGCGCGGCCGTGGCCAGGGCCACACGTCGTCCGTGTCGGGCCGACCACGGCAAGCCGGGGCAGGACCCGTCCTTGGCCTTGCGATACGCCGGTGCTTGGTCGAAAATTCGCGCTCTGGGTGGGTTGGCCCGAGCTTCGCTCTTGGCGGCAGTGGGTCACTGGGTCGGTTCACAGGGAGCACTAGGTGGATAGCTTCGTCATCGTGGGGGGGCGCGCGCTCTCGGGAGAGATCAGCGTCGCAGGCAACAAAAATGCCGCGCTCAAGCTGCTTGCGGCCACGCTGCTCACCGACGAGCCGGTCACGCTCGAGAACGTCCCGGAGATCCGCGACGTGATGACCATGCAGACGGCGCTGTCCGATCTCGGCACCACGATCGTTCGCGAGGCGCGCGGCAAGCTGCGCTTGCACACCAGAGACCTGCGCAAGACGTCGCCCGCGTTCTCCATCTGCCAGGAAATGCGCGCCAGCTTCATTCTGGCTGGCCCGCTGCTGGCGCGCGCCGGCCGCGCCGAGCTGCCGGTGCCGGGCGGTGACAAGATCGGGCGCCGGCCGCTCGACACGCACGTCGAGGCGCTGCGCCAGCTGGGCGCCGAGATCGACGTGCGTCCCGACCGCTACGTCATGAGTGCGCCGCGCGGGCTGCACGGCTGCGACGTGTTCTTGAGCGAGATGAGCGTGATGGCCACCGAGAACGCGCTGATGGCAGCGGTGCTCGCCAAGGGCACCACGGTGCTGCGCAACGTGGCCAGCGAGCCGCACGTGCAGGACCTGTGTCGACTGCTGATCGCGATGGGCGCGCGCATCGAGGGCGTCGCCTCGCACACGCTCACCATCGAGGGCGTCGAGCGCCTGCACGGCTGTAGCTTCCGGGTCGGCCCCGACTACCTCGAGGTGGGCAGCTTCATCGCGCTGGCAGCCATCACCGGTGGCGAGGTGTTGATTCGCGGTGCGCGCCCCGAGGAACATCGCATCACGGCGGTGGCGTACGAAAAGCTCGGCGTGCACTGGGAGGTGCGCGGGGACGACATCTTTGTGCCGCGCCACGAGGAGCTGGTCGTGCGCGAGGGCCTGCACGGGGCCGTGCCGCGCATCCACGACGCGCCCTGGCCCGGTTTTCCGGCCGACCTCACGTCCATCGCGCTGGTGCTCGCCACGCAGGCGCGCGGCACCTGTTTGATCCACGAGTGGATGTACGAGAGCCGACTGTACTGGGTCGATCGTCTGATCTCCATGGGCGCGCGCGTGATCGTGTGCGACCCGCACCGCGCCATCGTCACCGGCCCGGCCAAGCTGTACGCGCAGAACGTGTCCAGCCCCGACATCCGCGCCGGCATGGCCCTCTTGCTCGCCGCGCTGGTCGCCGAGGGCACCAGCGTCATCCAGAATGCACAGCAGATCGACCGCGGCTACGAGCGCATCGACGAGCGCCTGCGCGGCCTGGGCGCACAGATCGAGCGCGTCAAGAGCAGCTGAGTGCGCCTCGGCTGTGGTGCTGGCGGCAGGAAACCTGGGCTGCCCGCACCACATGCTGTGTAGGGCGTTCACAGCGAGCGGACAAAAGCGCGTGATTTGGCGGCAGACGCCGGCTCCGCTGCTGGCACATTGCGTGCTCTAGTCGGCTCGTGCGCCTACCCACTCGCCCGATCTTACTCTTTGTCGTGGGCTGCCTGGTAACGCACGCCGGAGCGGCGCGCGCCGACGCGCTTCGTAAGGTAGACCGCGCTGCCTCGGGTGGCGGCGGCGGGCGGCACAGCAGCGGTGGGTCGTCGTCTGGATCGTCCCACGGAAACTCGAGTGGCTCGAGCAGCTCGTCGCGCTCGAGCAGCTCGAGCAGCTCGAGCCATGGCGGCTACCACTCCAGCGGCCACTCGAGCTCCTCGTACGGCAACGACAGCGGGTTCAGCGGGACCACGTACTCCATGTCTTCGGGCTCTGGGCAGTGCGGCATGTACGCGCACAGCAGCTGCCCCGGCGAGTTCGACTCGTTCGCGCTGTTCCTTACTGCTTTCACGATTGGCCTGCCGTGGATGGTGCCGCGTCTCTACGACGACCCAACGCTGGTCGGCTACGCACCTTACCCGTTTGCCCACGGACCGGGTGTGCTGCGTCTGGCACCGGGCAGCAACCCGGACACCGACGCAGAGGGCGTACGCAGTGTCGCGCTCGCGGTCGACTTCGAGTCCGGCTACCTGATCGAGGGGGTCGTCCCGGCCTCCATCGCGCTGCGTCTGCAGCTGCCGCACCGCTTCGAGCTCGACAGTCGAGTGAACATGCTGACCGACGTGTTCGAGCAGCCCGCCCAGCTGGGCTCCGCCGCCACCGGGCACCTCAGCTACCGTTTTGCGCAGAACAAACGCTTCGACTTTCGCACCGGACTCGGCATGCGCATGTTCACGCTGGA
>Ga0190271_10002756_pt1 | contig 10819 bp, 7 predicted proteins | sample Popmic356T_FD_133747 | JGI IMG/M metagenome (GOLD analysis project Ga0190271, IMG submission 133747) | Populus adjacent soil microbial communities from riparian zone of Weber River, Utah, USA - 356 T | ecosystem: Environmental > Terrestrial > Soil > Riparian zone | place: USA: Utah | collected...
GACCCACGGCGTCGACCGGCTCGAGGGCACCTGGAACGAGTGGCCGGGCGTGGTCCTGACCCTGGTCATCCTGGCATCCCCGGGTCTCGCCGTCTGGGCCGGCCGTCGCGCCTGGCGCGATCGCCGGGACGACCGGTCGCTGCTCGTGGCGTTGAGCGCCGCGTCGATCGTCTTGGGCATGGTGTTCGCGATCCGCGGTGGCCTGGGGTTCTACTTCAACGAGATCGTGACACCGGCCATTCGAGCGCAGAACCGGATCACGCCGTTCCTGACGTTCTTCGCGCTGGTGATCGTGCTGACCTGGGCCGAACGCGTGCGCGCCGGAGCGCGACGATGGGTGGCCGTGGTGGTGCCGGTGACCGTCGCGGTCGCGCTGGTTGCCGCGACGACGCTGCCGAACGTGGGCATCCTGAAGACGAAGCAGCAACGGTTCCTGGCCAGTGCCGCCGAACAAGGCGATCGACGCTCGATTGAACTGATGCTCGATCGGATTCACGATCGCGGGATACACCGTGTCCTTCAGTTACCGGTCATGCCGTGGCCCGAGGCCCCGCACGTTCGTGGCTTCGATCCCTATCGCTTCGAGTTGCCGCACATCCTGGACCGGCCACGCAGTCCGGTGCGATGGAGTTACGGACTATCGTTGCGACAGCCAACCTTCACTCGTCTGCTCGCCGCGGTGGACGGCCGACTCGACCACGGACTCGCTGCGGCTGCCGCTGGACTGGGTTTCGATGCCATCGTGATCGAGAAGGCCGCACTCGAACCCACGCGTCTGGCGGTCATCATGACCACCATCGAAGACGAGGTGCCGCCGCAGTGCCGCATTGTCGACGATGGACGCCGTGTGGCGTACCACGTGGGGGTTCACGGTTCCGATCGTTCGTGTGCGGTGACGCCTGTCGGCACGGTTGACTCGATCAGGTAAGTCACGGCCGAGGGCGGATCAGTCGGCACGCCGAGCACATCGACTCGATTCACGTCCGTGACTCGACCCGAAGGGACCACCCCGACGGCGCCAGGTCGGCGGATGACGTGCCGGCGCGCTGCTGACGTCTGATCGATACTGTCTCTGCCCCATGGCCCTGCTCGCCAACACCCTGTTACCTCTGATTCTCCTCATCAGTCTCGGAGCCGTCCTCTCGCGGATTCGTTTCCTCGGCGCGCAGTTCGCGTCCGACCTCAACAAGCTCGCGTTCTGGATTGCGCTGCCGGCCCTCCTGTTCCGTTCGGCGGCAGGGGCGTCCCAGGCCACCCCGGCGACCTGGTGGCTACTGGGCGTGATGTTACTCGGCACGGTGCTGGTGTCGCTGCTCGCCTGGGCCTGGAGCCGAGCGGTCGGTGTGCCGGCCACCGGGCAGGGCACGTTCGTGCAGTCGGCGTTCCGTGGCAACCTTGCGTTCATCGGCATTCCGGTACTCGCGGCGAGCGTCGTTGACGCGCCGGAGTCGATCCGGGTGTCCGCACTGGCCTCCGGTGTCATCGTCATGGCCTTGACGATGGCGTTCTACAACGTGCTGGCGGTGGTCGTTCTGCAGGCCAGCCGCCAGCAGGCCGGCATCGGGGCCGGCGCACTGGTCCGTCCGATTGCCACCAATCCCCTGTTGCTGGCGGGACTGTCGGGTCTGGCTCTGGCGCTCGCCGGGGTGCGACTGCCGGCGTTTCTCGATCGCACGCTCGAAGTGCTGGGAGGGGCGGCGGTTCCGATTGCGCTGCTGTGTATCGGCGGGTCCCTGACGATGACGCGGTTTGTCGGGCGGCGGTCGTGGATCGCCTGGGCCGCTCTCTTCAAGGTGGCCGTGTCACCCCTGTTGATTGGCGGCCTGGCCTGGCTGGTCGGACTCGGCCCGATCGAGATGCGAATCGCCCTCGTGTTCGCCTCGACATCGACGGCAGCTGCCGCTTACGTGATGGCCCGGCAGATGGAGGGCGACGAATCACTGGCGTCTGGCTCCATCGCGCTCAGCACGACGTTGTCGTCGCTGAGTCTGGCCGTCGCGCTGATCCTGACGCCACTCGAAGAATGACCTCCGAAGCCGGCCTGCCGGGCGATCGTTGATCTCGATTTCTTCCGCGTGATATAAGCCACGGAATCGCTTCCACACGTCCAGGCGGTCAGATCAGCCAGCCGCGAAAGCCAAGAGTATGCATCGATCACGTACGTCCAGCTCCCATCGTCACGTCCGTACACTGCTCGTCGCGGCGCTTGCCGCCACGGCCGGTCTCACCGTTTTCGGGCAGGCACGCCTTCCGCCGCCCGGTCCCCAGACCCGCGCCGACTTCGAGAAGAAGGAGCCGATTCTCGCCAGGACCGGCGCCGAGCAGGCGAAGTCATTCGCCCTGCCGCCGGGCTACCGCATGGAGCTGGTGCTGAGCGAGCCGGACATCAACACGCCGGCGGTGGTCGAATTCGATGGCAACGGCCGCATGTACGTGGCGGAGTTTGTCACCTACATGCCAGATGTCGACGGCACCGGCCAGCACCAGCCCCGCAGCCGGATCTCGCGATGGGAGGACGCCGACGGCAACGGCACCTACGAGAAGAAGTCCGTGTTCGTCGACAACCTCGTGCTCCCGCGCAACGTGCTGCCGCTCGACAACAACAGCATTCTGGTCAATGAGACCGCATCGAACGATCTCGTGAAGTGGACGGACACGAACAACGACGGCACGGCAGATCGCCGCGAGGTGTTCTACACGGGTGTCGGCGTGGGGCGCGACGGTAACCTCGAGCACGAACAGAGCGGATTCATGTGGGGGCTGGACAACTGGATCTACAGCACCTACAACTCATTCCGGTTCCGCTGGACGCCGACCGGCATCATCCGCGAGAACACCGGCGCCAACGGCGGGCAGTGGGGCCTGACGATGGACGACGACGGGAAGCCGTGGTTCGTGTGCGCGGGCTGCGAACGCGGGCCACTCAACTTTCAGGTGCCCATCCAGTACGGTGCCTATCGGATCGCGGACGAGTACGACGAGGACTTCATCAATCCATATCCGATCGTCGGCCTCAGCGACGTGCAGGGTGGGATGGGCCGTGTGCGCACGCCGATCGGTTACGTCAACCACATGACGGCCACGGGAGGTCCCGACATCGTCCGTTCGCACCGGATGCCAGAGGACTTGTATGGCGACCTGCTCTTCACCGAGCCCGTCGGCCGCCTCATCCGCCGCGCACGCATCGTCAAGAAGGACGGGCTGACCCAGCTCACCAACGTGTATCCGAAGTCGGAGTTCATCCTGAGCTCGGATCCGCTGTTCCGGCCGGTGAACATCAAGACAGGCCCAGACGGTCTCATCTACATCGCCGACATGTACCGCGGCATCATTCAGGAAGGGCAGTGGACGGGACCGGGCTCCTACCTGCGCCACAAGATTCAGCAGTACCAGCTGGAGAAGATCATCAATCACGGGCGTATCTGGCGGCTCCGGTTCGACGGAACCCCGGCGTTTCCGGGCACGCCGGCCGGACCTGCGGCGGTGGAGATTCCCGGACAACCGGCTCTGCCGGCGATTCCGCCGGACTTCACGAAGCCTCGGATGCTCGAGGAATCGCCCGCGCAGCTCGTCGCGCACCTGTCGCACGCCAACGGCTGGTGGCGCGACAACGCGCAGCGGCTGATCGTCCTCAAGCAGGACAGGTCCGTGGTGCCGGCGCTCCAGCAACTCGTCCGCGGCAGCAACCTGCTGGCACGGTTCCACGCGATGTGGACGCTCGAGGGGATCGGCGCGCTCGACGCCGCGCTCGTGCGCGAGCAACTCAAGGATGCGAATCCGCGCATGCGCGTTCAGGCGCTTCGTGCCAGTGAGACGTTGTTTAAGCAGGGCGATCGGACGTTCGCCGATGACTATCGTGTCGCGGCGAAGGACCCCGATGTGGATGTTGCGCTTCAGGCCGTGCTCACCCTGAACGTCCTCCGTGTCGAGGACGCGCAGGAAGTGCTGAAAGCGACGATGGCGTCGAACCAGGCCAGGGGCATTCAGGAGATCGGCAAGTTCATGCTGGCCAATGCGGCGCGCGGGCGCGCGGTGCCCGGCCTCACGCCCTCGCAGCAGAGCCAGTACGAAGCCGGATCGAGGTCGTTTGCCGAGACCTGCGCCGCCTGCCACGGTCAGGACGGTCTGGGTGTGGCCATGGGTGGCGCGCCGGCCGGGACGATGATGGCGCCCCCGCTGGGAGGATCGCCGCGTGTGCAGAGTCATCGCGACTACGTCGTGAAGGTGCTCCTGAGCGGGTTGACCGGGCCGCTGGCCGGCAAGACCTACACGAACGTGATGGTACCGATGGGGACGCAGAGTGATGAATGGATTGCCAGCGTGGCGTCCTACATCCGCAACGACTTCGGGAACACCGGTGCGTTTGTCACGGCTGAAGACGTGGCACGCGTGCGGAGGGCGACCGCCCGGCGCTCCACCATGTGGACAGCGACTGAGATCGAGGCCGCCCTGCCGCGCGTCGTGGAGCCGCAGCCCACGTGGAGGGTGACGGCAAGCGTCAACAACGAACGTGCGGGTCAGGCCCTGACGACGATCGGCTGGTCGACGGCCGGTGCGGCCGATCAGGCCGGTACGTGGTTCCAGGTCGAACTGCCTCAGCCTCTCAATCTGGCTGAGATCGAGTTCAATACGCCGGGACTCGGTCGCGGTGGTCCCGGCCGCGGCGGGCCGGCGCCCGCCGGCCCGCCGCAGCCGCGCCGCTATCAGGTGCAGGTGTCGGCCGACGGCCAGACCTGGAGCCAGCCGGTGGCGCAGGGTGAGGTCAGCGCCCTTGTGGCGGCCGCATTCCCGGCGCAGCGCACGCGTTTCGTCCGGGTGACGCAGACATCGGCCGGTACCCAAGGTGGGCCGCTCCAGGTGACCAACGTCAGGCTGTTCGCGGAGCCGTAGGAAGGCGACAAGGCCACGAGGCCACGAGGCTACGAGGCTACGAGGCCACAAGGCCACGAGGTCAACACACAACGGGCGGGGCGATCTGAGATCGCCCCGCCCGTCGTGTTTCAGCGGCACGCGTACGCGGCTCGCAGTTGTTCAGCGCGTCAGCGCCGTCACGAACTCCATCGCCCGCGAGGGATCAGCCAGGATCAGCCAGAGCAGCGCGGCCGCGAGGCACCAGGCCGTCGCGCCGGCCGTCAGTACGAGTCCGAACGCCAGTCGGGGCACGGTCATCGCCGGGTCAGTCCGCGTCGTCGGTGGTCGGGCTGGAAGGCAGCGATCCGCTGCGGCTCGGGCGCCCGGCCTGCTGCAGGGAGCGACGCAGGAGGAATTCGATCTGCCCATTCAGGCTGCGCAGGTCGTCGTTGGCCCAGCGCTGCAGATCGTCGAGCAGCGCGCGGTCGATGCGCAGGAGAAAGGGTTTGCGGTCGGCCATGGTGTTCCCGCAAGGTGGGCGCGACGCCGCCGTGGCGTCGCGCCCACCAATTTACTGATAGATGGTGCCGGTATTGATCACCGGCTGCGTGGAACGGTCGCCGCACAACACGACGAGCAGGTTGCTCACCATGGCGGCCTTGCGTTCATTGTCGAGGACGACAATGTCGCGTTTCGACAGCATTTCGAGCGCCATTTCCACCATCCCCACGGCGCCTTCGACGATGAGCTGGCGGGCCGCGATGATCGCGCCGGCCTGCTGTCGCTGCAGCATAGCGGACGCAATTTCCTGCGCGTACGCCAGGTGGTTGATGCGGGCCTCGAGCACCGCGACACCGGCCTGCGCGAGCCGCTCCTGCACTTCGGCCTTCAACTGATCGGCGATTGCGAGTGTGTCGCCGCGCAGCGACTTCTGGCCCTCGATGTGCGTGTCGTACGGGTATTGCGTCGCGAGGTTCCGCATCGCGCCCTCGCTCTGCACCTGCACGTAATGCTGGTAGTCGTCGACCTCGAACAGGGCTTCGTAGGTATCCACCACACGCCACACGACCACCGCCGCGATCTCGATCGGATTGCCGTCGTGATCGTTGACCTTGATCTTCGAACTCTCGAAGTTCCGCACGCGCAGCGACAGTCGTCGCGTTACGTACAGCGGAAACACCCAGTGAAAGCCCGCCTCTTTGACCGTGCCGGAATACTTGCCGAAGAGCAGCAGTGCCTTCGCGTCGTTGGGGTTCACGATGAACAGGCCTAGTAACAGGAAGGCCGTGAAGACCATCGCCAGGATGATTGGTACGACGATCGGACCCGGCGAGCCGTCCGCGGCGGTGACGGTCGTGATGAGCAGATACAGCAGGCCGACTTCCGCCAGGATGAGTGTCGGGAGCATGGCCCACCCGGACAGCGTGCGCCGAACCGTTTCGCGATTCATGGTCATCCCCTCCAGTGGGATTGCAAAGTGATATCACATAGATATCTAGAGTGCAAGGCCACTTTGAGGCTACGAGGCCACTAGGCCACGAGGCTACGAGGCGACAAGGCCACAGGTTCTAGCGTTTTCCAGAAGGGTGTAGTGCGTTGCAGGGCCGAGTTTGCCGCAGCGCACCAGACGCTCGCCGCGCCCGGAGGGTGCGCGAGCGTGCGGCCTGAGGCCGGCAACGGACTAGACCTTCTGGAATGCGCCATGGAACCTCTTGCTACAGTGGTCGCCGATGCACGTCATCCTGCTTCGCCACGGCCAGACGGACGAGAACGCCCGGGGCATCCTCCAGGGTCAGTCGCAGACCGCGTTGAACGCTTCGGGTCTCGAGCAGGCTCAGTTGCTGGCGGCGCGGCTCCGAACGTACGAGCCCCGCGCCGAGGCGCTGGTGACCTCAGACCTGGCCCGGGCCAGGCAGACGGCAGACGCCGTGGCGGCGGCACTGGGCATTGACTACGTGGAGCGGCCGGCATGGCGCGAGCGGGGTTTCGGACCGTTCGAAGGGCGGACCATCGGGGAAGCCGATGTCTGGCGGGCCGCCAACGGACACTGGGATCTACCCGGCGCCGAACCGACCGCTGCCTTCCAGGAGCGGGTGCGCGCGGCGCTCGAGGATCTGGTGCGGGAGTTCGGCTCGACGTACTGCGTCGCGGTGGTCACCCATGGTGCCGTGCTTCGCAACATCCTGAACCTGCTCGGCGACGGGCGCTTGCCACGTGTCCAGGGCGAGCCGCCGCCCGAGTCTGTTCCGATCGCGAACTGCGCCATCATGCATCTCGAAGTCGAGTGGATCGACGAAACTGTCGCCGCGTGGCGGGTGCATGGCGTCAATGATGTCGATCACCTTGCGAACAGCCCGATCGGGGCGTTTCGGGTGGAGCAGTAACACGATACGCTTGTGCCGGGCAGCGGCCCGCGCGCGCGTCGCGATCGTCGCGGGCCGACGTTGTGTCGATGCTGCCACCCTCAGGAGACGCTCGTGCATCGAACCCGCGCTGCCGCTGAGCAGGAAGAACTCTTCCGTTACATCGACCTCAAGCTGGCAGCACTCGGCCAGACCGTTCACGCGAGCAGCGACCCGTATTTCCTCGAGCTCGCCGGCCCGCTTCTGCGCAACCACCACGAAAAGGATCGCCTGCTTGGTGATCGGCTCTGCGCGGTCGATGCGCGGATCCAGTCTTACCTCGACGATGTTCTGGCGGATGCGGGCCAGCCACGCGTGCCGCGACTGCCGGCGCACACGTTTGTCCTCGACCGGCCCGGCCTCGCGCGCGCCATGTCGCTGCCGGCCGATGGCGATCACTATGCGTCGCCCTACCTGAAGTCGTACCGCATCGCACAGGGTGTCCTGCACAATCCGAAGGCCGATCGCCGAACAACCCAAGGCATCTTCCACATCGTCGACGGCGGCCTGCCGGTCCCTGACGACAAGATCGTGGTGCCGAAGGCGACGTTTGCCTTGCTCCTCGCAGCCGCGCTCGATCCACCGGCCGATGTCCTTGCGCTGCCGTTCACGGCGCATCACTCCGAGGCGGTGCGCCTGTGGGTGACGCTCCTCCTGCGTCCCACCGTCTGTCCCGCCACGGGCGCGGACGCGGCGAAAAGTATGGAGACGCGGTTCTTTGCACCCGCGAGCCTGGTGAGCAACCTGGACTTCGTCGAGAGTATCTTCGGCAACGCGGGCGACCCGTACCTCCCCGAGAACGATGCCGCACACGACGTGGATCGATGGAGCGGCCACACCGGTTGCGTCATTCTCGCGCCGCACATCGTCGGACTGAAGAAGGTGGACCTCGGCCTGACGCACTACGACCAGGCCACCGATCGGCAGCGACGCGACGGCATGTGCTGGAGTGACGCGGGAGAGCGCTACAACGGCGGGAGTGCCTTCAAGGTCACCTGTCGTGACGCGCGCGGCGTGATTGTGACTGTCATCGCCGACAACTACTACGGGTACTGCAAGAAGGAAGTGAAGACGCAGATCAGCTATGCCGCCAACCTGTTCGGCCTGTGCGAAGAGGAGCATGCTGGCGGGGCGCTGGCGTTTCCGGCCTACGTCCTGGGGCAGCAGTTCTTCGCGGGCCGCACGGTACTGACGAAACAGGTCGTGTTCGAAGAGGCGATGCGCCTGCTGGGCGACCGCGTCGAGATCAAGCCCGAACGGTACGCGGTGGATCGGACCTACCCGGATCTCTTCTACGTCCCCGAGGACGCCGACTTTCTCGTGCGCGAGGGATGCGTGCGCTGGCCCGTCGCGGGTGGCACCCATCAACTGGTGCTGCGCGCCGGCGAAACGTACGTGCTGCCGTGGGGCACCAAGATCCGGCTCGAGAAGCAGCCCGGAGGGTCGGTCTGGCGGCTGATCGCCGTCCGCGCCGATGGCGTGCTGTGCCACAAGCCGTCCACGGTCTCGGGCGGCGGGAAGTCCGAGATCTCGAAATCGCTCGGCGGCATCCTGATCAAGGGCCCTGTGTTCGTGTCCGACTTCCACGACGACATGGAGCAGGTCGAGCAGATCCTCCATCGCGACTTTTCCGGCATCTGGCGTACGCCGCAGGATCCGGTGCGGGCGGCGCGGCCCATCCTGAGCGGACGACGGTCACTGGGGTCCGTCATCAAGCTGCTCACGCCGTCGGAGGACTATACAGACGAGCACAACGCGTGGCTGCGTCGGCTGCCCAACAGCATCCGCCAGCTGCTCGTCGTCGTGAAGCGGTACTACCGACCAGAGTGGGGCGACAACTGGAGGCAGCACTTCAGCGTCGACCGCATCAACGGATCGCTCGGACATGAGCTGAAGTATCGGGACGCGAAGCTTGTCGGCAACTACCTGCGCGTGGGCTACGACCCCGATGGATCCTGGCGCATCTACAAGCTGCGCCCCGACTTCAATCCCGCCGACAAAGTGCAGATGGAAGACGACATCACGGCGTCGGTCGTTTTGCCGCGCGAGAGTCTGACCGGCCTGGATCCCGAGTACCGGCATCCGAGCGTGAAGCTGGTGACCAACTGCGAGCAGCGCCTGTTCCAGCGTCCGGACGATGCCATCCATCGCGGGTTCGATAAGGACGCCGAAGCCGACATGGCACGGCCGGGCACACTGTTGTCGAACTACGAACCGCTGTCGTTCACCGGTGCGCGCGCACTGGTCGACAATGTGGTCGAGTTCGACCAGTACACCGAGCCCATGCAGACGCTCATTGGCGACTTCGTGGCGCATCCATCGACCGGGTTCGTCGTGTCGTCCGCGCATCCGCGACTGGTGGACGGGGTGCCTTCGAAGAATCCTCGCTACCTGCAGCTGAGACCGGACCTGGCCGATCCGCGCAGCAGCTACCTTGCGGACATCGGTACGCGCCTGGCTCGTGAGATCACGTCGGATCGGCCGGTGCATTTCCCGGTCAATGCGGTACTCGCTGGCCGCCGCAATAATCCGCCAGACGAGAAGGCCGGCATTCCGCCGCTCGCGGTCTTCAGCCCGGTGCACTACCAGGAACTGCCCGAGCTGTTCATGGACTTCATCTGCAGCCTCACGGGCAAGTCGCCTTCGACGACCGGGTTCGGAAGCGAAGGGGCCCTGACGAAGGGGCCCTTTAACGCCCTCTGGCCCGTCGTCGACGTGAACAACGCGCTGGTGTCGTTCATTCTGACGGGCTACGGTGGTTTCACGACCGCCGCCGGTTACGTCGGCCCGAAGTACCGCGTGGATCACGACAACAGCATGCTGGTCCCCGAGCTCTGGTGCCGCATGCGTGTGTTCGAGCGGGAGCCGGCCTTCCTCATCGAGAATGGCTATCTGGAACGCGTGAGCGACTTCGTCCACGAGGGGCGAACGGTGCAGGCGAGCCGCCTGGGCTACCGCATCACGCCTGCATTCGTCGATCGGTTCCTGGGGCGCATCTTCGAGATGCCCGATGCGGTGTTCCCGGACGACCTGCTGCGTCCCGAGCGGCAGGATCTGGCGACCTTCGTCTCGGGCGTCGATGCCATCTGTGAGGCGCAGCGCCGCGTCGCCCTGCACTACTTCGAGGATGGCAGTGTCGAGGCGGCGTGTCCGCCGATTCGCGCGCTCCTGCACGTCATGGCGCATGGACATTACGAGGGACGCGACGTCAACGATCCCACCCTGCGAGGCATGTTCACCCGTGAGTCGCTCCTCGCAAGTGACTGGTACCGCGAGCGGCTCGACGTGAAGCAGCGGCGCGATGTCGCGCTCTGGACACGGCATGTTCAGGCGGCCGGCACGCCCGCGGCCTCGGCGGGCCTGGCGCGTGTGACGTCGCCGGCCTACCTCGAAGAACTGGTCGGAACCATCGGCGCCGATCCGTTCACGCGCCAGGTGCCGCACGCTTCCGGCCGGACATGAACACTTTCGCCGTCCCGGGCGTTGCGCCCCCCCCGGCTTCGAATCGCCGGGCGTTCCTGCGATACGCCTGGGCAACCCTGGCCGTGACCGTCGTCGTGATCGTC
>Ga0190271_10002757_pt1 | contig 10816 bp, 8 predicted proteins | sample Popmic356T_FD_133747 | JGI IMG/M metagenome (GOLD analysis project Ga0190271, IMG submission 133747) | Populus adjacent soil microbial communities from riparian zone of Weber River, Utah, USA - 356 T | ecosystem: Environmental > Terrestrial > Soil > Riparian zone | place: USA: Utah | collected...
GAAGTACCCCGGCCAGAACCCGGAGATGGCCTTCTGCGCCGGAGTCAGCTGGTCGCTCGTCATCAGCGTTACGGACGGCCGCGACAGCACCCGCTCGCCGCGATAGGAACCGCCGGCGAGCAGAGCCGAGGCGAAAGCGAAGTAGTCGTTGGCGGTCGAGACGAGTCCGCCGCCGCCGCTTTCGAAGAACGGCGGCTGGGTCCACCGCCCATCTGGGCCGTCTTCGACGACCGCCTCACCGGTGGCGGCAGCGTCGCGCTCGTATGCCGTCGCCAGCCGAACGACGCTCTCGCCGTCCACGTTGAAGGCGGTGTCCGTCATGCCGAGCGGCTCGCAGATGCGCTCGCGTAGGGCTTTCCCAAAGGACAAACCGGTAGCCCGGGCGATGAGCACGCCGGTCACGTCGGCCGCCGTGTGGTACAGCCACCGCTCGCCCGGCTGATGGACGAGCGGAAGCGCGCCCAGCCGACGCAGCCACTCGTCCGGTGCCGGCGCGCGCGGCTCGCGCGGCTCAAGTGCGTCCAGCGCGTCGGCGATAGGGGCGGTTCCGGGCTCGGCCAAGACCATGCCCGTGCCTAGGGTGAAGGTCAGCAGATCCCGCAGCGTGATCGACCGGTTCGCCGCGACGGTGGCCTCCAGCGGCTCATGGACATCGACGAGCACAGCCATGTCGGCCAGCTCCGGGAGGAGGTCATCGACCGGGTCATCGAGGCGAAGCGTGCAGTCCTCCACGAGGGTCATCGCGCACGCGGCGACGATCGGCTTCGTCATCGAGGCCATTCGACAGAGCGTGTCGCCGGCCATCGGCGTCGTCGACCCAGCGCCCTCGAACGCGAGACTGCCGAGCGCTTCGACGTGCACAGCGCCGTGACGGGCGAGGATAGCCACCGTACCTGGGACGAAGCCCGAGGCTACGTGACGCTCGAGCAGCTCCCGTACCCGCGTCAGCCGTTTCGACGAAAAACCACCACTCATCTCTCCTCCTCGCTGCTTCACACCATGCGAGACGACGCCGGTGGCCCAGGGCCGCAACCCTGCGCGCCGTACACCACCGAATCGGCCGTAGTCCCCTTCGCCGCGGCACGACACTGAACCTGACATGGCTTGTTATCGAGCTGTAAGGATCTTGTCAGTGCGTCGCCTCTATAGGTTTAGGCCGGCAAAGGGGCCAACATGATGCACTTGAACACTTCGTATACGTCACATTCTATCAGAGACAGGTTTCGCGTACTCTCGACAGTCCGCCATGCGGCCGCTGCGTCGGTGGCTCTTACGCTCAGTATCCTCAGCGGCTGCGACTCGAGCGACGACTCAGCTGGGACCCAGGAGCAAAGTGTCGCCCGAGCGGGTACCGGTGCACCGACGGGCGGTGCGAAGGGGAGCGAGGATGCCGCGAAGGGCAACGACAAGTCACTGTCCAGTGTGCTCGTGACACCCTCGGGATCTCTCCAGGGCGAGCTGGCGGAGGACGCGGAGGCCAATGGCAAACAGGTGCTTATCTTTCGCGGCGTACCATACGCGCAGCCGCCGACGGGCGATCGGCGGTGGAAGGCGCCCGCTCCGGTCGAAGCGTGGAAGACGCCGCGCGATGCGACGCAGTGGGGCAACCGCTGTCCGCAGGGTGAGTCCACGCTGTCGAGCCCGGGCCCGATGAGCGAGGACTGTCTGAACCTTAACGTCCTCACACCCGCGACGAAGTCCAGCGAGCGCCTTCCGGTCATGGTGTTCTTCCACGGCGGCGGACTCAGCGTGGGCACCGGCAATTCGCCGACGTACTGTCACACGGCTCTGCCTGCGCAGGGGGTGGTCGTGGTCACGGTCAACAGCCGCCTCGGAGCGTTCGGCTACTTCTCGCATCCAGCGCTCGCGAAGGAATCCGATGAGAAAGCCTCGGGCAACTACGGAACCCTCGATCTCATCGAGTCGCTGCGTTGGGTGCAGAAGAACATCGGCGCGTTCGGCGGCGATGCAGAGAACGTGACGATCTTCGGCGAGTCGGGCGGAGGAAGCAAAGTGCTGTCTTGTATGGCCTCGCCGCTCGCAAAGGGGCTGTTCCATCGCGCGATCATCGAGAGCGGTTCGCGTTCGTCGGCTCCCATGGCAACTACGCCACGAGAGAGCGCAGAGGCCGCGGGGAAGCGCGTGGTCGCCAAGCTCGGCGTCGCGGAGGATGACGACACCGCGACGCAGCTGCGCAGCAAGAGTTGGGAGGACGTGCTCGCGGCATCCGCTGCAATGGACGTGATGTTCACTCCCAACCTCTCGGTCGATGGCTGGGTGCTTACACAGCCCGTCGACGAAGCGTTTGCGCAGGGCAAGCAGAGCAATGTGCCGCTCATCGTCGGCGCGAACGAAGGTGAAGTCGGTGAGCTAAAAAGCAGCATCCCCGCACTTGCTGCGAGCATGGCGAGCGTCACCTCGAAGGCCTATGTCTACAACTTTACGCATCTGCCGGCAGGCTGGCGCGAACCCGGGTGCTACGCGTTTCACGGCCTCGAGCTGCCCTACGTGTTCGGCCACATGGCGGGTGTTCCCGGCGACACGATCATCTATCTCGGCTCGCGTGCAAGCTGCAATCCGATGAAGGAGCCGATGGTCTCCGACGAGGACGAGCTGGTCGCCAAGCACACGATGTCGATCTGGACACAATTCGCCAAGACTGGCGATCCGAGCGTGCCGGGTCTTATCGAGTGGCCCGCATACACCGCGGAGAACGACTCGTACCTCGCGATCGGAGCCGAGCTCGAGGTCAAGATGGGCGTAGCGACATCCGGCAAGGTGCCTGGCTCGTAGACACGGCTCCACGAGGCGACGCATGAATAGCTCGGCGGCTCAGAATCTCCCGACGAGCGTGAGCGTGCCGCCGGTTTTGTTTGCGCTCGCTGCGAGCGTGACGGGAGAAGCTCGGTGCAGGTGCGGGATGAGAGTGCCCACGACTGCGCCTGCACCGAGCCCCGCCAGCACGTCGGTCGTAAAGTGGGCTGCCGCGAGCAAACGGCCGAGGCCCACGACTGAGGTCACCACGATCGCACCGCCCAGCACGAGCCATTTCTCCCACTCGGGTCCGTTGCGTGTGAACGCCAGGTATGTCGCGGTCGCGGCCAGCGAAGCCGCCACTGCAGTGTGCAGTGAATAAAACGACAGATACTGCTGAGTGCGTTCGTCGATCGTGCCGCTCTCGCGCAGCTCGATGTAGGCTTGCGGCCGTGGTCGGCGGACCGCGAGCTTGAACAGATTCGACAGCATCCAGGTCGTGATGCCGCTTTGGAGATACAGCACGGCGTACGTCAGGGCCGAGTCCGGCCGCGGGTTGAGTGCGGCGAGCCCGATGTCGGCGATGCTCCATCCCATCGCCACGAGCACCGCCACGTCGCTCGTCTCCGCTCCGCGCAGCGAGCCACGCTCGCGTTGTGCGACCCAGGCGTCGATTCCAAGTAGCTCGCGCCGGTGCGTGGGAAACTGGATCGTGATCTCACCCGTGGTGATGAGCGCTTCGCTCGAAGCCGCCGCCAGTAAGGCCCCCACGATAAATACCGAGTCCATGGCGGGGTCGAGCTGGAAGGCTGGTCTGGCGTCGGGCTCGCTCGCCTCAACCGGAAGGCTGACGAGTGCACATACGAGCCAGATGCACGGCAGACTCCAGTGCGACCGAATAGCGGACAATGGCATTGGCGCCCTTGTAGTAAAGCGTTGGGTTCAGCCGTCGATTTGGGAAAGCGCATCTTATCCGGCGGTGCACATCAGTCGAGCTTTCTTCCGTTGCGGCGCTCTGGCTGGTAGCGCTAGTTGATTATTAGGTCGATTGTCACGCCTGCGTGGGAGGAGCTTCCTCGTGCGACACTACGGCATGCGTGCGACCTGGATGCCGACTGTCATCATGCTCGTGTTGGCCTTGCTGGTGAGCTGCAACAAGGTTGAAGTGTCTTTCGATTGTCCGGGCCTGTGCCGCGCGCTCAAGAGGTGCGTCATCAGCCATCTCGATGCGGAAACCTGCGCGAACCGTTGCTACGACCGGATCGCCGAGGACGACGAAGCACGCCAGGCAGTCGACAGCTGCGCTGCTTGCATCGACGAGGGATATGCGTGCATGGAGATCGGTTCCCAGTGCCCCACCTGTCCGGCAGCTGTGGAGACGGTCTTGGAGGCTTCGTTGGCACCTAGCGGCGACGCCGGCCAGGGCGCTGAAGAGTAGCGGGCACCCGCCGCTCCGGACGGTCCATCGGCCGCCGGACTTCGCTGGTGCGCGGATGCTTCGAGGCGCACCAGCGCGTGGTATTCGCGCTCGAATAGCGCCTCGACCAGCTTGCGCACGAGATCCGGCAATGCCGATGCCTCAACAATATCGTCGAGCAGGACCATCGGTTCGTGAAGTAGATGATGCGTGCCGCCCTTAGCTTCAAGAGCTTTCGCATGGCGTGCGCCGCTAGGCCCGCTCGGCAGGCTGATGTCGCCGTTCATGATCGAGCCTCGGTGGTAGGGAATGTTCGAGTATCGACAGCAATCACGCGGCGTGAGGTACCGCAGGCGAAGGCTCTCCGAGGCCTGCTAGGCTGAGCGTTCGCGACCTGTTGTCCGGCGTCGGCCGGCGTGGGCGTCGCATGGACAGTCCACTGGCTCAGGCATCCGCAGCCATGGACGGCGTCACATAGTTTCGCTCCGGCGCGGCTTTGTCATTCGTCGGTCAGGTTCCTGACAGGGATTGCGACGCGATCCTTGCGACGTTGAGTGCACCTTGGAGACCACGACCATATGACACGCGATCATCTCGAGAGGCGGCTCGTCGCATGCGCCGTCGCCGCGCATGTCGTTTGGGGCGCCGCCTGCTCCGACCACACGAATCGTCTGAATCCGGCGGCCACGAGCGTCGCAGGCGAATCCGTCCAGATGCCACCCAGCAGCGCGAGCGGCTCCGGCGCGCCGAGCATGAGCGGGCCGAGCTCGCCCACCGGCGCAGGCACCGGTGGAATCCAGGCGGCGAGCGCCGCGGGCGTCAGCGCCGCGGGCATGAGCCGTGCGCCCCACGGCGCCGGCAACCTGGCGAGCATGCCAGCGGCTGCAGGCTCCGAGCCGGGCAAGCAGAAACCGCCGCCTCCTCCAGGGTCGGTGTCGAAGCCGGGCGAGTACAGCGGCTACAGCGAGAAGACGTACAAGGGCTACGAGCTGAGCTCGCAGTACGTGGCGATGCGCGATGGCGTGAAGCTCGCGGTCGACCTGTATCGACCCAAAGAGACGAGCGGCAAGGTCACCGAGAGCCCGTTGCCGGTGCTGTGGATGCACACGCCTTATAATCGCCGGACGTTTACGTCCTCGGCGGGATCGGGCGTCTCGGGGCTGTACTACCCGGGTGCCGCCGCGCGGCTGGTCGACTATGGGTACGTGGTAGCAGTCGTCGACTACCGCGGCCTGTTTGCCTCGTACGGCAAGAACGCCGGCTACAACCGCGGCGAGTGGCTGGACGCCGCGCGCATGGACGTCTACGACGTCTCGGAGTGGCTGGCGAAGCAGCCTTGGAGCAACGGTAAGATTGGGATGTGGGGTTGTTCGGCGACCGGCGGCAGTCAGATGCAGGCCCTCACGGTAGCGCCACCGAGTCTCAAGGCGGTCTTCCCGATGAGCTGCGAGTTCGACGTCTATCCGTTCGGTGTGCCGGGTGGCATGTCGGCTGCGAGCGGCGACACCAAGACGCCGCCCGGGGGCGGATCGGGGGCGCTGCGAGACGCGACCGCGCAGGCCGTGGATGGCGACGCTGGAGGGACGCAGCTGCGGGCGGCAACTTCCGAGCACTCGAGCAACATCGAAAATCCGGGTTATGTCCCATTTCGCGATAGCGTCGCCAGCGCGATTCCCGAGCAGTGGTGGATCAAATCGAGTCCTCACACCTATCTCGACGCGATCAATGCGTCGGGGATCGCGGTCTACGTCGCTGCCAATTGGGACGAGGCCGCGACCAAGTACGGTGCGTTCTTCACCATCAACAATCTCAAGACTCCAAACAAGCTGGTCGTGGGTCCGCTAGCGCACTGCGCCTGGTTCAGCGTGGAGAAGGACTACGGCTTCGATATCACGGTCGAAGAGCACCGCTTCTTCGACTACTGGTTGAAGGGTATCGAGAACGGCGTGATGGACGAGGACAAGGTCTACTACTTTACCTACAACGCAGAAAAAGGGGCGGAGTGGCGCAGCTCGCCTGCGTGGCCGCTGCCGAATGAAAAGCGGGTCGAGTATTTCCTCGGCGCCAAGACGTTGGGCACGACGGCTCCGACCGAGGCCTCCGCGAAGGACGACGCTCAGGTCGACTACAACGTAGCGATGGGCGCGACCTCGACGACCGCGCCGTCTAATCCGAATGGCGTCGCGTACGCTAGCGAGCCGCTCGCGAAAGATGTGCGCGTCACGGGTCATCCGCTCGCGCAGCTGTGGGTGGCGTCGAGCGCGAGCGACGGCGACTTCATCGCGACGCTGCAAGACGTGGCGCCGAGCGGAACGATCACGTCGTACAACATGCATGGCCGCCTGCGCGCATCGCTGCGCAAGGAGGCGCCAGCGCCTTACAACAACAACGGCCTGACTTATCATCCATTCGGACAGGGCGACGTCGTGCCGCTGACACCCGGCGAGCCGACGTTGCTCAAGTTCGACTTGCTGCCGACTTCGATCGTCTTCAAGACGGGCCATCGGATCCAGGTGAAGCTGAGCTTTGCCGACGCTGTCACTCCCCGTGTCAGTCCCGCGCCGACAGTCAGCATCTATCACGACGTCATGCACCCGTCGTCGATCACGCTCCCGGTCATCGAGGAGTGAAAGGAGCAGTGCAATGAGCATTCAGGCACGATTTGCGGAGTGTGCCGTGCGCTTGGCACTCGTCGGAGTGTGCGTGGCGTGCGGGAAGGGCCCCGCCGCAACACCGAACGCTGCCGCGATGCAACCGGCCGGCGCTGGTGTGTCGGCCCCGCCCGCGACGAGCGGTACGAGTGCAGCTGGCGCTGCGGTTGCACCGGCCGGCGCAACGGCGCTGCAGCCATCAGCGGTGATGAGCGCTGGCGCCGGGGCCGGCAAAGCCGGAATGTCGGCCGCGACACCGAGCGCGGGGGCCACGGGAGTGAGCGGCACTCCCGGCTCGGGCGTCCCCGCGAGCGGCAGTGGCAGCGGTGGCAGCGGTGGCTCGATGATGTCTGCTTCGGACCCGACGCTGCCCGCGACCGCGGGTACGCCTGCAGCGGATGGCGGCGCAGCGCTGCCCTCGCCAGGGTGCATGGCCGGCATGTTGACGCCGGGACGCACGATGGGCTCGATACAGTCGTCCGGGGGCAATCGCTCGTACATTCAGTACGTACCCTCGAGCTATGACGGCAAGAAACCGCTGCCGCTGCTCGTGGATCTGCATCCGTTCAGCGTAGGTGCCTCGTTCGCCGAAAGCTCCAGCGGATTTCGAGCGCTCGCCGACACGGAGGGCTACCTCTATCTCGCGCCCCAAGGCATCGGCAACGAGTGGGACTCCGTGGGCGACAAAGACGAGAAATTCATTCGTGATCTCGTCGCCGACGTCACCCAGAAGGGCTGCGTCGATCTACGGCGCATCTACGCGACCGGCTGTTCGAACGGCGGTGCGTTTAGCTTCCTGCTGATGTGCACGGCGGAAGATATCTTTGCGGCCGTGGCGCCGATGTGTGGCACCTCCTTCGTCGACCTCGAGACCAATTGCATGTTGGAGCGGCCCGTCTCCATGATGCTGCGTATCGGCCGACAGGACACGCTCAACTGCTGGGAAGGCGAAGGCATGGTGCTCGATGCGCCGAACGTCCCGATGGGTACACGCGTTCCGTGCGCGAAAACCGTGCAGAAGGTGCTGAGCGAGAAGTATCACTGCAAAGGACAGATCAAGATGGAGGGCAAGTGTGAGCTCTTGGGCGATTGCGACCAGGGCACCGAGATCGCGATCTGCAACGAGAGCACCGGCCACGTCGTATACAGCTCGAGCACGGCGCGGGACACTTGGGCGTTTCTAGAGCGCTTCTACAAACCGTGAAGCGGCCGACGCCGTCAGCGGCTGGCTCAGGCGCGCGAGCGCTGACGTAAGCCATCGAACGCGTAGACGGCCAGCGCAGCCCAGATCAGCGCGAAGCCGTTCGCACGCGCGGCGTCGAAGCGCTCGCGAAATACCCACACGCCCAGGAGCAGCTGGATGGACGGAGCGAGATACTGCAGCAGACCGACCGTCGCGTAGGTCACGCGCCGCGCACCGTACGAGAACAACCCCAGTGGCACGGCGGTGACCAGCCCGCTGCCGATCAACAACACGACCGTGCTGGCGCGCGCGTGCTGCAATGCACCGCTGCCCGTCCACTCGCAATACACCAGATACGCGAGCCCGAGCGGCGCGACCAGCAGCGTCTCCGCGGCGAGGCCTGCCATCGCCTCCACCGCTACCGTCTTGCGCAAGAGCCCGTAACTGCCGAACGAGAGGGCCAGGACCAATGCCAGCCACGGCGGCGTATGCGCGAGCCAAGTCAAATACATGACGCCGGCAGCGGCCAGCGCCACGGCGAGCCACTGCACGCGGCGCAGGCGCTCGCCCAACACCAACACGCCGAGCAGGACGTTCACGAGCGGATTGATGAAATAGCCGAGGCTCGACTCGAGCACATGCCCGTGCGTCACAGCCCAAGTGAACAGCAGCCAGTTGATGCTGATCAGCACCGCCGTCGCGAGCAGACGCCAGCGCACAGCACGCTCGCGCAACGCACGCGAGACGTCCGCGAGCGTGCCGCGCACACGCAGGAAGATGAGCATGAATACGCAACAGAACACCAGGCGATACGCCATGATCTGCAGCGCAGGAACGCTCTGTAGCTCGCGCAGATACAGCACGAGCACGCCCCAGCTGCAGAACGCCGTGAGCAAAGCGCCTACGCCGCGCGCGGCTTCGGCACTGGCTGCGGGCTCGGGGGTCAGATCTTGGGTGTCACTCGTCATGGTCGCGAGCTTGTAGCACCGATCAGCCACGCTTCGGCGGAGCGCATCCGGCCAGTGGTCACTGCGCCCGCGGCCGAAGAAGCAGCACCTACGTGGCCCAAGCTGCGCGTCGGCGGAGTCGGCGTTGTCGCGCTAGCAACCGTAATCTATGCGGGCGACCAGGTGCGCGAGCCGCCTTCTATAGTCTGGATGCCAAGTGTCCGGGTGATGCCTGCAACGCCAACCTGCTGCCCTCGCTCACAGTACAGGCAACACGGAGGACCTAAGTCAGTAAGCATGTGAAGGTCGTACAGTCAGGCCAAGGTGCAGACGAAGTGTTTGCCCGTGATGACTGGTAGCCACACCACATCGCGGATGTTCCTCGCTCGCGAGCCGTCGAAACCTACCGCGCAGCGCTTTTCGAGCGACCGCGCGCCTTGTTGGCGCAGAGGACAAGCAGGCTCTGCGTTTGGTGATCCCGGTCGCCGGTCCACTCACGCTGCTGGGGCCCGAGGCCTTATGAGCGGCCGTGAGGCGTGAGGCGTACGGATCGCACGTCGCGCCTACCGCTGGTCGAATCGGAAGTGCCGGTTAGGTCCGCCGCGCGGAAACGATCGCCGGCTCGGCGGGGCAGGGGAGCGTGATTTTACGGAAAACAACGGCCGATAGGAGCTGTAGCGTAGGCGCGTCTTGCAGTCGCGCACGGTAGACGAACGAGCTCGAGTTCGGGGCATGACGTACGGACGAGCGGGCCCGCGGTTCTTCGTGTATGAATCGGCGATATGAAGAAACTACTCGTATGTCTCGATGGGTCGAAGAAGCAGACAGACGTGCTGAACGCAGCGATCGCGGTCGCCCGTCGGTCCGGCGCGCGGTTGGTGTTGTTTCGCAGCGTCGGGCTTCCCGTAGAGCTCCCGTCGGTCGCCTATTCAATGGCGATGGATGATGTTCCCGCTCTGCTTCAGCGCGAAGCAGAACAGGCGCTGGACGAGCTTGCCAAGTCGGTGCCGCCCGAGCTCTACGCCGGGCTGCGCGTGAGTGTCGGGGTGCCCTGGCCGTCGATCGAGCGTGCCGCCAGCGAGGAAGACGTCGACATGATCATCGTCGGATCTCACGGCTACCACGGGCTCGATCGCATTCTCGGTACCACCGCGGCAAAGGTCGTCAATCACGCCGACCGTTCGGTATTGGTCGTGAGAGATGCGGACCGTCTCATTCGCGCGTGACCCGGGTGCCGAGCGATCGCGTTGGATGATCGAGCCACACACCAGCGCCCGAGAAAGTCACTAGGCGCGTGCTCGCCGGCCAAGCCTAGTCCGGAGACGCGCAACGGAGCTTCGACTCGGCCGGCGTACACCCCGCCTCCATCACGGATCTTACGTCGCGCGCTGCATCACTTTGCGCACCTCGAGCGGCATGTTGAGCGGTTGACCGCCGGGGCCGGGTGCCGCCGAGGCCTGGGCGGCGATGGCGTACGCGCGTTCGGCGTTCGCTACGTCGATGATCCAGTAGCCCGCGAGGAACTCCTTGCTCTCGGGAAAGACGCCGTCCGTGATCGGCTTGCCGTCTTCGTCGGCGTGGACGCGCTTGGCCTCGTCGGGCGCGGTCAGCGCCTCGACGCTGACCAGCTCCCCCGACGCCTCGAGCTGCGCATTCAGGGTCCGCCAATACGCGAGGTGGGCTTCCCAGGCTTTCGTGGGCCAGGAGTCGTGCTGATACGGCCCCTTCGTGGTGTTCATCATCAGGATGTACTTCATGGCGATCCTCCAGTGCGCACCCGGGAACGGGTGCGTCTACTGGTAAGTCGGAGCCGGCCCGGGCGTCTCGACATCGACTCAGCGTTTTTCTCCTTTTTTTTCGTCGC